>Ga0081540_1001599_pt1 | contig 19320 bp, 15 predicted proteins | sample TabmetS2T1R1_FD_71024 | JGI IMG/M metagenome (GOLD analysis project Ga0081540, IMG submission 71024) | Tabebuia heterophylla rhizosphere microbial communities from the University of Puerto Rico - S2T1R1 | ecosystem: Host-associated > Plants > Roots > Rhizosphere ... | reverse complement strand
ACGCTTCTGGTGCGCCGGGACCGCGAAGACCGGCGAGTGCGTGCCAGGCGATCTGTGCTTGTTCCCGGCGACGCTGCCGTTCTCGATCCGCCGCGACCGCCAGGGTCGGATCGTCGCCGCGTTCCTGGATCCCCGGGTCGTGGAGGAGATCGCCGGCGACGACCACCTGCCCGGACCGCGGGAGCTCCGGCCGATGTTCCGGGCCCGGAATCCGCTGCTGAACGAGCTGATCCTCGCTCTGGCGGAGGAGGTACGGACGGACAACCCCAGCGGACCGCTCTACGCGGAGACCCTGGGCACGGCGGTCGCAGCCCAGTTTCTCCGCACGCAGCTCCGCGTCCCGCGGGAGCGCCGGACCCAGGGCGGGCTCGGGGCGACGACCCTCCGTCGACTATTCGACTACGTCGAGGGCCACCTCGCCGAGCAGATCCGGTTGCGGGATCTCGCCGCGATCGCCGGGATGAGCACCTTCCAGCTCGTCCGCCGCTTCAAGGACGTCACCGGGTTTCCCCCGCATCAATACGTGACACGCCGCAAGATCGAGCGGGCCAAGCAGCTGCTTTCCGAACCGGATTCCAGCGTGCTCGAAGTGGCGCTCGCCTGCGGATTCGCCAGCCCGAGCCACTTCGCCCAGGCCTTCCGGGTCGTGACAGGCATCACGCCCAGGAGCTACCGCAGCGCGTCAGGCTCCTGAGGTAGCGAGCCGACGCGCCGCGACACGCAAGACTCCGCTCGACGCTGCAAGAACGCGTGCGACGGCAACGGAGTTCGGTTGCTACACGTGCCGACCGCCCGGTTGGTCGCCGTTCGACTCGCAAGCAGCGGTGCTCGATCGGGAGTCGCGAGCATTCGCACCGAAGCCTTGTCGATGACGGAGGGGTCGATGGGTCGAGAAAAGGTCGCGAGTCTGGCCTTGTCGGTTCTCGCAGTCCTCCCCCTGACGGCGACGGCCGCCAATCCGTCGGCGACCTGCCGTTCCACGGATCGCCCCGAACATGGCTACTCCGGTCAGACGACGTTGGCTGAGATAGACGCCGGGCTGCCAATGCAGGGGTTCACCTGCAACACCGACCTGGTGGGCCAGTACCAAGGCGAGGGCGCGAGCTGGCAGCTCACCGCCTGGAAGAACTGCGCCTACTTCGACCAGCGCCATGCGACCGAAGGCACCGTGTCGCCCGACGGTGGCCCGCTGGAGGCCAACCCCGGGACCGTGGTCGTCGACGTCAGCGACCCCACCCACCCCGTTGCGACCACCTGGCTGACCTCGGCCGCGATGATCGACCCCTGGGAATCGGTCAAGGTCAATCCGGCCCGGCAGCTGCTCGGCGCCGGACAGCGTCCGCAGACCGGGGGGCCAGGGGATGGCTTCGCGGACTACGACATCTCGGCTGACTGCAAGGCCCCGGTGCTGAAGGCCGACGTCCACCTGCCTGGCAGCCTCGGCCACACCGGCCAGTGGGCGCCCGATGGCAAGACCTATTACATCACCCCGCTCCGGAACACTCCGAGCATCATCGCGGTCTACACGGACGATCCCGCCCAGCCGTACGTCCCCGACGGCGGCATCTTCACGTTCCCCAGCAGTGTCGACCCCGATGGTGGCGTCCCCGGGCCCCAGTTCCTGGCGCTCCCGCGACTGCATGACCTGGAGTTCAGCAAGGACGGCAACACCGCGTACGCCACGATGTTTGGGGCCGGGTTAGGCACGCCCACCTCGACGGCCGCCGGCAACGGCCTTGCCATTCTCGACGTCAGCGACTTCCAGCAGCGCCGGGACAACCCTCAGTACCGGGTGATCGGGCAAGTCACCTGGGATGACGGAAGCCTCGGCGCGCAGCACGCGCTGGAGATCCTGATCGCTGGCAAGAAGTACATCATTTTTGCGGACGAGGCCGGCGGTGGTGCGGCGGCTTGCGCCTCGGGCAAATCGGCCAACGGGTTCCCCCGGCTGATCGACATCACCGACCCGGCCCACCCGACCATCGCGGCGAAGATCCAGCTCGGGGTGCACGACCCGGCCAACTGCGCGGACATCGCGACCGCCCCCATCACCTCGGTCCGGCAACCGGACGGCGGGGTGCTGATCGCTCCGGGCGGCTTCGGCCACTCCTGCCACTACTGCAACGTGGATGATGTGGACGACGCGAAGATTCTCGCGTGCAACTGCTTCGCCGCAGGACTGCGGTTCTGGGACATTCACGACATCGCCAACATCAAGGAGATGGCCTACTTCAAGGCACCGGCCCAGGGGACCAAGATCCTCCCCGGATCCCAGTACGCGAACCGCCAGACCCCCTACGGGTTCGTGCGCAGCTACGACTGGGCCACCTCCAAGCCGAGCTTCCCCAAGGACCGCGGCGCGGACGGCGGCGACGTGTGGACCACCTCGCAGGACAACGGCTTCATGGTGATCCGGCTTTACTCGGCGGTGTCGGTGAGTCCGGCCAGCGCCTCGGTGGAGACCGGAAAGGGCCAGACCTTCACCGCCACGGTCGACGGCGCCGCCAAGACGGCTGGAGTGAACTGGTCCGTTCAAGAGAGCAGTGGTGCGACGGTCACCAGCGCCGGCCTCTTCACCGGGAACACGGCCGGCACCTACCACGTGGTGGCCACCAGCATCCTCGACCAGACCAAGAGCGCCGCGGCCACGGTGCAGGTGACCAACGCCTCGGACAACGGCGGGTGCACTGCAGCGCCCGGGTCGCTCGCCGGTCTGTTCCCGATCGCTGCACTGCTGACCTGGCTGTTCTGGCGACGGAGGACGTCATGACGAGAGCGAAGGTCGCGCGTCTGGGGTTGGTGCTCTCCGCAGTCCTTCCGCTGGCAGCGATCGCGGCCACTCCGGCCGCGACGTGTCGATCGACCGACCGCCCCGAGCATGGCTACTCCGGTCAGACGACCGCGGCGGAGATAGACGCCGGACTGCCGATGCAGGGGTTCACCTGCAACACCGACCTGGTGGGCCAGTACCAGGGCGAGGGCGCGAGCTGGCAGCTCACCGCCTGGAAGAACTGCGCTTACTTCGACCAGCGCCATTTTGCGCAAGGCACCTTGTCGCCCGACGGTGGCCCAGCGGAGGCCAACCCCGGGACCGTGGTCGTCGACGTCAGCGACCCTACCCACCCGGTCCCCACGACGTGGCTTGCATCCTCCGCGATGATCGACCCCTGGGAGTCGCTCAAGGTCAATCCGGCCCGGCAGCTCCTTGGAGGTGACCAGAGGCCGCTCAACAACAACCCCACCCTGAACCCGGGTGATGGGTTCGTCGTCTACGACATCTCCGCGGACTGCAAGGCGCCCGTGCTCAAGGCAGACCAGAAGATCCCCGGCAGCATCGGCCACAGCGGTCAGTGGGCGCCGGACGGAAAGACCTACTACGTCACGCCGCTGCGCCCGACCCCGAGCATCATCGCGATCAATGTCGATGACACCACGGCGCCATTCGCGATCCCGGGCGGCATCTTCACCTTCAACCTGACGGATGGAGGCACTCCCGGTCCGCAAGACCTGCCTCTCTCGCAGCTGCATGACCTGGAGTTCAGCAAGGACGGGAACGATGCGTACATCACGATGTTCGGTTTGGCGGCCACGGCGGCTCGCAACGGATTCGCGATCCTCGACGTCAGCGACTTCCAGCAGCGCCGCCCCGACGCAGGGTACCGGGTCAAGGGCTTCCTCACCTGGGATGACGGCAGCATCGGCGCACAGAACGCCCTTCCGATCACCATCGCCGGGAAGCAGTACATCGTGTTCGCCGATGAGGCCGGCGGCGGGCTCTTCGGAGCGTGTGCGACGGATGGGGGCGTGGGGCAGGGGAAGTCGGCCAGCGGATTCCCGCGGCTGATCGACATCAGCGATCCAGCGCATCCGACCACCGCAGCGAAGATCCAGCTCGGGGTGGCCGACCCGGCCAACTGTGCGGACGCCTTCGCCGCTCCGATCACGTCCAACCGGACCACGCTGCCGGACGGTGGAACGGTTGATACCGCGAATGCCGGCTTCTTCGCCCACTCGTGTCACTACTGCCAGGTCGACGACGCGGACGATGCGAAGATCCTGGCTTGCAACTGCTTCGCTGCCGGCTTGCGGTTCTGGGACATCCACGACATCTCGAACATCAAGGAGATGGCGTACTTCAAGCCGCCGGCTCAGGGAACCAAGGTCCTCCCCGGTTCTCAATACGCGAACTCGAACACCACGCCTGGGTTCGTACGCAACTACGACTGGGCGACCTCGAAGCCGAGCTTCCCCAAGGACCGCGGCGCGGACGGCGGCGACGTGTGGACCACCTCGCAGGACAACGGGTTCATGGTGATCAGGCTGTTCTCGGCGGTGTCGGTGAGCCCCACCAACGCCTCGGTGGAGACCGGCAATAGTCAGACGTTCACCGCTACCGTCGACGGTGCGGCGAAGACTGCGGGCGTCAACTGGTCGCTCCAGGAACCAAGTGGCGCGACCGTGACCGATGCGGGCGTCTTCACCGGAAACACGGCTGGCACCTACCACGTCGTGGCTACCAGCATCCTCGACAAGACCAAGAGCGCCGCCGCCACGGTGACCGTCAGTGCCGCGGACAATGGCGGGTGTACGGCAGTCCCTGGCTCGCTGGCCGGTCTGTTCCCGATCGCTGCTCTGCTGACCTGGCTGTTCTGGAGGCGAAGGACATCCTCATAGCGCGCTGACCACCAGAGAAAGGAGAGCTCGGACCGTTCCCCCAGCGCGGTTCGAGCTTGTACACTCGAGCCTCCATCATGCTGCGCGATCGCGGACGCCCCATCGGATCGCCGGGGCGCCTCATCGCGCTCCTGGCACTGGGTGCGCTCGTTTCGACTGCGCGGGCCAACGGCGCATTCCCCGACGAGTTCAGCATCCACTTCCCCGCGAATGCTCCGCACCGGATCTACGTGGGGGCAAACTTCGGGCTGCTGGTCTCCGAGGACGACGGCGCGACCTGGCGATACTCCTGCGAGCCGTGGGTGACCGAGGGCTCCGCGGCCGCGCTCACCCAGGACAACGTCAGCTTCTACAACCTGACCGCAAACGACGCGATGATCGCGCTGTCCCGGGAGATCACTCGCAGCGAGGACAACGCCTGCAGCTGGCCCCCGTCCGGCGGGTCCGTCATCTCGCAGGTGGTGACGGACCTCTTCCCGGATCCGAACGACGCCACTCTGGTCCTGGCGGTGGTGGTCCGTGCGGGGGGCAGCTACATCGTTGCCTCGCACGACGGCGGCAAGAGCTTCGCCGATCCCGTCATCTACTCGAGCACCGGCTTGATCACCGGCGTGGAGCTGTCCCGCTCCACCCCCGGGGTGGCCTACGTCACGAGCGTGCCCTTCTCGGGGAGCGGCGCCACCCTCGCCCGGAGCGACGACTACGGAGCGCACTGGAGCGAGCTGCCCATGACCACTCCCGGCGGCACCGAGCCGCTGATCATGGCAATCGACCCCGAGAACGCGGATACGGTCTATCTCCGGGTCGTCGGTGCACTGACCGACTCGCTGTGGATCACCACCAACGGCGGTCAGTCGTTCGACACTCCCCTGACCATCAACGGACAGTTCTCGTCCTTCCTTCGGGCCACCGACGGTGCGCTGTACCTCGGCGAGGTGCGTGGGGTGCTCAACGTCCGGCCGGCCGGGGCAACCCAGTTCACCAGTCACGGGGCGCCACACTTCCGGTGCCTCGGACAGCGGCCCGGCACCTCGCGCGTCTTTGCGTGCGGGGACATGGGCCTGGACGGGTTCAGCGTGGGCTACAGCGACGACCAGGGCCAGACCTTCCAGCCGATGATGAGCTTCGCCGACATCCTCGGGCCCTTGACCTGCAGCCCGGTGGCAACCAACTGCGCAGCCCACTGGGAGCGTATCCAGGGCGTGCTGGGGATCGGCCCGGTGCCGGACGCCGGACCGAGTGGCGGTGGACCCGATGCCGGACCGGACGGAGGCGGACCCGATGCCGGACCGCAGGCGCCTCCACCCACTCCCGGACAGTCGAAGTCCGGCTGCTCGACGACCGGTGGCGGCGCAGCTTCCGCCCTCGCTTTGATCGTCGTACTTCTCCTCTGGAGGATGAAACCATGACTCACGGCGTCAGGGTCCCCGTCCACCTCGCCACGCTGGCCTTCGGGCTGGCTCTCGCAATTGGTTGCGGTAGCAGCGAAGGAGAGGGCCCCACGGGAGGCGCTGTCAGCGGTCCGGCCGACACGCACTGTGCGGGCATGGCCCAGGCGGTCGACCTCTCGACCTGCCACGCCAGCGTGCCGCCGGGAACGCCGGACTACGGGCCGACCGTTTACAACGCGGAGGCCGATGACGACGAATGCAAGTACCACGTGAAGTTCACCGCCACTCCGATCCGCCGGAATCAGAACGTGACCTTCACCGTGACCGCCACCACCCTGGCCGACCATCAGCCGGCCCCCGGCGCCAACATCGACGGCGAGGTCTTTCTCAACGACACCCACCCGGCCCCCAACTCGGGCCAGCAGACCACCGAGAAGTCAGCTGGGGTGTACGACGTGGGCCCGATCAAGTTTGACGCGGCGGGCCGCTGGACCGTCCGGTTCCACCTTCACCACGACTGCCAGGATTCGACCGAAGACTCACCGCATGGACACGTGGCCTTCTTCATTGAAGTTCCCTGACCGAGGGCTCGGGTGGCGCTCCGTTCGCAGCAGGCTGGTCGCCACGCTCGGCGCCGCCATGCTCCTGGCGTGCGGGGGGCCGCGGACCGGGGCGGACTGCCCCAACGACCTGCCCCCCAGCTGCCCGCAGGCCGTCCCGAGTTACCAGGCGATGGTCGCGCCGATCATCAACCTGCGCTGCGTCACCTGCCATTCTCCCGGGGGACAGGAGGCGAGCCGCCCGCTGCAGACCTACTCTCAGGTTTACTCGGAGCGCAGCGCGGTGTTGAACCAGGTCTACGCATGCAACATGCCGCCGGGAACGGCGGCCAAGCCGACGGAGCAGGAACGGGAGGCGCTGCTGACCTGGCTGGTGTGTGGCGCGCCGCAGAATTGAGGGGTGTCTCATGAGGGCTCGATGCGGGGTGGTGATGGGGTGTCTCCTGGCCCTTGGGATTGGTTGCGGAAGCAGCGGTGGAAGCAATTCGCCGCCAGGGACGCCGGACGCGGGTGACCTGATCACCTGCCAGAACGATCCCCGGGCGATGCACTACACGGGTGGGCTGTCGGTGACCTCGACCTCGGGAACGACGAAGTACGTCCTTCTCTCGTCGGATCCCGCTCCGCCGGCGCGAGGGACCGACACCTGGTCGCTCCGCATCACCGACGCCTCGAGCCAGCCACAGACGGGCCTCGCGGTGGGCGTGCTTCCGTTCATGCCCGACCATGGGCACGGTACCTCGGTGAACGCCACGGTCACCGCCAACCCCGATGGTACCTACACGGTGGCGCCGCTCTACTTCTTCATGCCCGGGTTGTGGCGGATCACCTTCTGGATCGGCTCGAACCAGGCCGACGTCGGCGAGTTCTTCTTCTGCGTTCCTGGCTGACGCCCATGGAACCACGGCAACTCGTTTCGGTCCTCCTGGCATTGGTGGTGGTGGGGTGCTCCAGCAGCCCGCCGCCGCAGGCACCGACGATGCTCACCCGGGCACAGCTGCTCGACCCAGCCGTGTGCCAGAGCTGCCACCCCGATCAGTACTCCGAGTGGGCGGGAAGCATGCACGCCTACTCCACCAAGGACCCGGTTTTCCGGGCGATGAACGCTCGGGGTCAGCGCGAGACAGACGGGGGACTGGGGAGCTTCTGCGTCCAGTGCCATGCGCCGGTGGCCCTGGAGGAGAAGGCGACCACGGATGGGCTGAACCTCGACTCCGTGCCAGAGAACCTCCACGGCGTCACTTGCTTCTTCTGTCACTCGGTGCAGAGCGTCGACGGAACGCACAACAACCCGCTGAAGCTCGCCACCGACGAGGTGCTTCGGGGCTCTTTCTCGGACGTCTACACCAACGGCATCCCTCACAAGGCCGGCTACTCCGAGTTCCTGGACCGCGATACCGCAAGCTCGGCGGCGATGTGCGGAGCCTGTCACGACATCAACGCTCCACCGGGCGGGGACATCGAGCGCACGCTCTCCGAATGGCAGTCGTCGGTCTTCCAGCAGATCCGGGGCGCCACCTGCTCGCAGTGCCACATGCCGCAGAGCACCACCATGAAGCCGGTGGCGAACGTGCCCGGGGCACCGCTCCGCAGGGCGCACAGCCATGCCTTCCCCGCGGTCGACCTGGCGCTGACCGACTTCCCGGACAAGGAGAATCAAAAGAACCTGGTCCTGGCCTTCCTCGGAACCACGCTGCAGACCGCGCTCTGCGTCGAGCCGTTCGGCGGTGGCTCGAAGGTGGGCGTGCTCCTGGACAACGTGGCCACTGGCCACTTCTGGCCCAGCGGTGCGGCCCAGGACCGGCGCGCCTGGTTCGAGGTGGTCGCCTACTCCGGTGGCAACATGGTGTATCAGTCGGGCGTCGTCCCCGATAACACGAACCTTCTCACCGGTGCCGACGCGGACCTCTGGCTCCTGCGCGACTGCATGTTCGACGCGAACGGGGCGGAGGTCGACATGTTCTGGCAGGCCGCGGATTACGAGAGCAACACCTTGCCGGTGAAGACCACCTTCGACCCGGCGAGCCCGGACTTCTACAAGACGCACAAGATCCGGTTCTTCCCCCCGAGCGGCGCGCCGATCATTCCCCCCTCGGGGCAGATCGATCGCATCACGCTTCAAGTGAAAATCCAGCCGATCGGGAGAGACATCCTGGACGATCTGGTCGCCACCGGAGATCTCGACGCGGGGATTCGTGACGTGATGCCCACGCTGCCGGTCGGCGCGATGCTCGAGTGGACGCCCGCCACCGCGAACCAGACGTACATCGATCGGGCCACTGGCGGAACGGTGTTCTGCGCGACCCGAACCAACATCAACGTGCAGGCCGACAAGTTCCCCGCGCCCGTCCGGACGCGGTGCGCGCCGTAGAGATGATCGCGCTCCGGAGGTGGAGGGCCTCCGTCGTTCTCCTCGCCCTCGTGGTCTGGGGCGTCGCGCCGTCTGCGCAGGCCTATCCGTGGATGATCAAGCACGACCACGCCGCGTGCGCGGTCTGCCATGCCGACCCTTCCGGCGGCGGTCTCCTCACCGCCTACGGGCGCGCGCAGTCCGAGCTCCTCCTGCGGATGCAATATGGCGCGAGCCCCGAGGAGGAGCCGAGATACGCCGGCTTCCTCTACGGCCTGGTGGATCTCCCCGACTGGCTCCTGGCGACCGTGAGCTACCGCGGCGCGGGGTTCACCACCTGGGCGAGAGCGCCGGACGGCTCCACCATGACCGACACCCGCTACCTCCAGATGCTGCTCGACGCCCGCGGGATGCTGAAGCTGGGGGCATTCCGCCTCGCGGGCACGCTCGGCTGGGGAAACACCATCCAGACCCTGCCCGCGGCGGTGTTCACCAACGACGATCAGACCCAGATGCTGGTGGCGCGCGAGTACTGGGTGGGGCTCGCGCTCGCCCAGGACTCGGTGCTCCTCCGCCTCGGCCGGGTCAATCTCCCCTTCGGCCTGCGCAACGTCGAGCACACCTCATGGGTGCGCGACCTGACCCGGACCGACATCAACATCTCACAGCAGACCGGCCTGGCCGTGAGCTTCGAGGGCGGCCCGTGGCGGACCGAGGTCCTGGCGATGGTCGGCAACCTCCGGGCCTCGGACACCGGCTATCGCGAACGCGGGTTCTCCGGCTACGGCGAGCTCAACGTGGCGCCGAGGGCCACTGTGGGCCTGAGCGCGCTGGTCGCTCGCGGTGATTCCTTCGTCGAGGGCGCGGCGCCGTATCTGCGGCAGGCCTACGGCGCGTTCGCGCGCTGGGCTCCGGTCGTCCCCGTCACCTTCATGCTGGAGGGCGACGCGTTCACCAAGAACACCCTGGGGAGCGGGACTCAGGACTTCAGCGGGGTTGGCTGGCTCCAGACGGACATCGAGCCCATCCAGGGCCTGCACGTCACTCCCTCGCTGGAGATCCTGCGAACACCCGGGACCTCCGGGGTCGCGACGGGCTACTGGCTGACCCTGGACTGGTTCTGCCTCCCGCACACCGAGCTCCGGTTCGACATGCTCTACCGGAACTACCCGGGCCAGGGCGGACGGCTGCAGTCGCTCTCCGGGCTGATCCAGCTCCACACCTATCTCTGAAGCCCGGCGCGGACGACCGGCTGGGTTCCTTCGCTGGACACCGTTCCAGGACGACGACGCAGGGCTACACAGTCGGCGCGGCTGCGGCTTCGCATCCCGACGGTTCTCGACGCGGTTGTGAAGGGCTCATGGTCCGTGGTGGAGTGGTGGTGGAGCGCTGGAGCAACAGGCAGCAGAAAGCAGCGCGTCAGACAGTCAGGCTCCGTAGCTCATCTGGATAGAGCATCGGCCTTCGAAGCCGAGGGTAGCAGGTTCGAGTCCTGCCGGAGTCGCTTCAGGCCTTCAGGCCGAGCGCCGCGCTGAACGCGGCGACCGCGGAGTCGTGGACCGGCGTCGGCACGCCGACCTGCCGCCCGAGCCTGCTCACCGCGCCCGAGAGGACGTCGAGCTCCGTGAGGCCACCCCGCTCGAGGTCGAGCAGGAAGCTGGGCTTCATCGCCGGAACCATCGACCGCACCTGCTCGAGGACGCGGGCGACCTCGTCGGAGGTGAAGGGGATGCCCAGCGCGCGCCCGACCGCCACCGACTCGGCCGTCGCCCGCTCAAGCAGCTCCCGACCCAGCGGTGCATCGCGCACCGGCCCGATGGCGGTCCGGGCCAGGCCGCAGCAAGACCCCATGGTGGTGATGAAGACGAACTTGCGCCACAGCTCCAGCCGGATCTCGGCGCTGGCGCGGGTCTCGATCCCCGCCGCGGTGAGGGTCCGGGCAATCTCCGACGCTCGCGCGGAGAGGCCGCCGTCCAGCTCACCGACGACCGCGGTGTTGAACGGGCTCCTCCGCACGACCTGTCCCGGGCCGGGACGCTCGGCGCTGATCTTCGTGAGGCCTCCCAGGATCGTCTGCCCGGGAGCCCCGAGGTGCTCGAGCCGGTCCGCGGCCTCCACCCCGTTGAGGAGCGGGAGCACGGTCGCGCCATGCCGGGCGAGGTCGGCGGCGATCGGCCCGATGGCGTCGAGGTCGTAGGCCTTCACCGTGACCAGCACCAGCTCCACGCCCCGGAGCGCGGCTGGATCGTCGGTGGCCGTGAGGCGGGCCACCCAGGAGCTGCCGTCCGGCTCCTGCACGCGGAGGCCATCGCGGCGGATGGCCTCGAGGTGCGCGCCACGAGCGAGCAGTCGAACCTCGTTCCCTGCACGGGCCAGCACCGCGCCGTCGTAGCCCCCCACTCCGCCTGCACCGAGGACGCCGATTCGCATGCGCCGATGCTAACGACTCAGCCCGGCTTGCGCGCGACCCAGAAGTAGCTCGGGGTGAAGATCCCCCGGCGCCCGGCGTCCACCAGTGACCACTGGGCCATCCGCAGCACGTCGTGGACGGTCCGGGTCCCCGGCGGGGCGAGCCGGATCGCTTCCAGGAACCGGATGAGGAGCCGCGAGAGGAAGGCTCCGGCGCGGCTGTTCCGGAAGCCGGTCAGGGACGGCCCGGGGGTGAGCGGGCCGTACCAGGGCGCCGACGGATGCCCGGTGGCCGCCCAGTCTCCCGCGACCTCGATCTCGAACCCGACGTCGAGCAGGCAGTCCACCACGTCGGAGGCGGAACGGAGCGCCGCGATGCCGTTTCCTTCCTCGATCCCGAGCTTGATCCGCTGGTGCTCCGGATCCTCGGGGTTGAACGCGTCGAGGAGGCACCAGTCGTATCCGGCGAACCGCCCGCCCGGTCGGAGCACCCGGAAGGCCTCACCGAACGGTCCCCGGCGATCGGCCGCATGGCAGCAAGCCTCGATGGTGTACACCGAATCGAACGAGGAGCCGGGAAGGTCCAGGTGGTTGAAGTCGCCCACCATGAAGCTGCAGCGATGGTCGAGCCCGGCTCTCTTCGTGAGCAGCCGCCCCCGCTCGACCTGGTAGGGGACGATGGTGACGCCCGTGACGCTGACGCCGAAGTCTTCGGCCAGGTGCCGCATCGGGCCTCCGACGCCGCAGCCCAGCTCGAGCACGCGCCGACCCGGCCCGAATCCGAGCCGCTCACCGAGGTGACGTTCGTAGCGCCGGAGAGCGGCCGGAAGCTTCTCCCCCGCGTGTCGCGGTGCGAAGTGAAAGCTCTCGCCCCAGCCACGCTCGTAGAACTGGGTGACCAGCTCGTAATAATGGCGGGCGAGCGTGGCCGCGGTGGTCTCGCGCTGTGCGGGCCTGGCCTCGAAGCGCTGCACGTAGTGATCGACGACGGACTGGATCTCGTTCTCGGGGAGGGCCCCGACGTATCGCTCGAGCATCACCTTCTCTGACTCCGCGGCGTGTTCCTCGTTACGCCTAGTGAGCAGCCTCCTGTCGTCGATAGGTCAGCGTGTACTCGACCACCCCGGGCAACCTGGGGCTCCGGCTCACGCGGGTCACCAGCAGCGTCCTTCCGTCGGCCTGCAACCTGAACTCGGTCGAGCCGCTCCCGTCGTCGGTCCTACCCCGCTCGACCAGCGCACCGCCGACGAACTGCAGGCTGTTCTTCACCACGTCGCCGTACTTGGTCGTGAGCTCCACCTCGGTCCCGTCGAGCGGCGAGCGCTCGGAGGGGAATCCCGGAGTCTCCACGCACACCGTTCCTGCCGCCTCGAGGTGAATGGTGTAGCTCGGCCGGATCTCCGACCGCTTCATCAGCTCGTCGCGGGCGATGACCTTTCCGAACATCCGCTCGGTGGCGCGGTCGACCGCGGCCTTGACCGCTCGACGCTCGGCGTCGTCTCCGGCGTAGAGGTAGGTGCCCTCGTACTCCCGCTCTCCCGCCATCCTCGGCGAGGTGGCCGCAGCCAGGACCGGGAGCAGTCGAGGCTCCTCCCCCGCGGCTCGCAGAGTGACCAGCACCGCCATCACCAGCACCACACCTCTCATCTCGCACTGCCTCCTCGAGAGCTCGGCTTGCAACAGCCATGCTCGGGGCCTCCTGATCGTTGGACGCAGCTGGCCATGCGAGTGTTTCCGCGCAACGCCACGGGCTTGCGAGCTACCGTCGCGACACGGCGAGCGAGCCGCTCAGGTAGGCGCGGATCGTCGCGATGGTGATGGGAACCGCGCCGGCCAGGATGAACACTGCGTCGCCGGCGAGCCTCGCCCATTCCAGGGTGTGGAACAGCCCGCGCATCGAGTACTCGAGCCGGCGCGCGTGCCAGTAGCCGTTGGCGATCACGTCCCAGAGCTGGAGCACGCCGGCGGGGAAGAGGTCGAGGAGGATCATCAGCCCCAGCCCCACGTTCAGCCCCCAGAACCCCGCCCGGACCCAGCCTTCCATCCGCTGCCAGGCGGCGTCGGTCTGGAGCGCGCGAACCGCGAAGACCAGCACGCCCAGGGCGAGCATCCCGAAGACTCCGAACATCGCCGCGTGCCCGTGGTTGGTGGTCAGCACCGTCCCGACCTCGAAGTAGGAGACGATCGGGGTGTTGATCAGGAAGCCGAACACGCCGGCCCCGAGGAAGTTCCACACGCCGACCGAGATGAAGAAGTAGATCGCCCAGCGGTACTTCGAGGCGAGGTCCGTTCCGTTACTGGCGCGGGTCCGGCCGTGAAGCCGGATGAAGCCTGCGGCGTCCAGGGTCAGGAGCGTGAGGGGAACCACCTCGAGGGCGGAGAAGCAGGAAGCCAGTCCCATGTTCAGGGTGCTCTGGCCGGTGAAGTACCAGTGGTGGCCGATGCCGATGATTCCCCCGGCGAGGAAGAGGATCGCATCGAGATAGACGAGCCGCATCGCGGTGCGCCGGCTCACCAGCCCGATGTGGAGGAACATGATCGCCACCATCACCGTGGCGAACAGCTCGAAGAACCCCTCGACCCAGAGGTGGATGATCCAGAATCGCCAGTTGTCGATCACGGCGAAGTTGGTGCGCGGTCCGTAGAACACGGCCGGGAGGTAGAAGAGGGGGATCGCCGTGGCGGCGTAGAGGAAGAGCGCGGAGAGGTCGGTCTTCCCTTCCTTCCGGATCGTCGGACGGAGCGCGCGGAACATCAGGAACAGCCAGAAGACCAGGCCCGCGGCGAGGAGAAACTGCCAGGCGCGGCCGAGGTCCAGGTACTCCGAGCCCTGGTGCCCCAACCAGAACCACAGCTGTCCCAGGCGTCCGGTCAGGCCGAGGAACTCGCCGGCCATGCTCCCTGCGACCACCACCACCAGCGCCCAGAAGAGGACGTCCACACCCAGCTTCTGACCGCGAGGCTCCGCTCCTCCCACCCAGGGGGCGAGGAAGAGCCCACCCGCGACCCAGGCAGTGGCGATCCAGAAGATGGTGAGCTGAAGGTGATAGGTCCTGAGGAGGTTGTACGGGAACCACCGCACGATGAAGTCGAGGCCGTAGAACGAGAACGGCTCGACGCGGTAGTGCGCCAGCGCCCCTCCGACGAGGACCTGGAGCAGGAAGAGCGCGGCGACGACGGCGAAGTACTTCCCGGTGGCCCGCTGGCTCGGGGTCAGCGGCCGGGTGATCACCTCGGGGAGGGCCGGCGGAGCGTCGCTCGGGTGACCCTCCCACCCGAGGAAGTGGAAGCGCCCGAAGATGAGCAGGATCAACCCCAGACCGACCAGGAGCACCACCAGGCTGAGCGCGCTCCAGACGTAGGCATCGGTCGAGGGGCGGTTTCCCGCCTCCGGGTCGTAGGGCCAGTTGTTGGTGTACGTGTAGTCCTTGCCGGGTCGGTTGGTGACCGTCGCCCAGGTGGCCCAGGTGAAGTAGGCGTTGAGCGCGCGGAGCTCGTCCGGCCGGTTGATCACTCCTGCCGGGAGGCCGGGAGCGGAGTCTGGCTTCGCGAAGTACTCGGCCCAGTAGCGCTCGAGTCCCCGGGCGGCCTGCGCCTCCGCGGAGGAGACCGTCAACGTGCTGGTGGCCGCGTCGAAGCGGTTGGTCTTGAGATCGGCCCGGACCGCCACTTCCACCAGGCCCCGCTGCTCCTCGGAGAGCGCGTCGAACGACTTGCCGAATCGCTCGGCGGCGAACGCGTGGCGTGCGACCTGATAGGTGAGGTGGAGATGCTCGGCCGTGTAGTCGGGCCCGAGGTATGCGCCGTGCCCCCAGAGCGAGCCGTGCTCCATCAGCCCGTGAGCGAGGAAGACCTCCTGCCCGCGCTCGATGTCCTCACGGGTGAAGAGAACCTGGCCCGATGCATCGAGCACCTTCGCCGGGATCGGCGGCGCGTTCTTGTAGGTGAGCGCGGTGACGACCCCGAGCACCGAGAAGCCGAAGATCATCACCAGGATCGCCCCGTGCCTCCACCAGGGTGACAGCGGCGGCTGAGGAGCTGCCGGCCGGCCCACCTCGGGCTGCGGCTCGGAAGAAACCTCGATCGGGTAGGCGCGGGTCATGGATGTCCCTTCGTGCTCCGTGGCAGGGAGGGGCCGTTCAGCATCGGACGTGCCACCGCCGCCCCCCGACGGGTACCAACGAATGGCGCGAAGGAAGGGCCGATACGGCGGTGTCGCCACCGAGCGCTGTGTCCGATACGGCGGTGTTGTCACCGAGCGCTGTGTCACCACGGGGTGTCACCCGCCCGGCGGCGCGTTCCTCGACGAGAACCCCCGGAGACTCGGGCACTTGCTGGCGCGAGGCCAGCTTCTCGGCAGGCGCGCCGGTTGCAATCTCCAAGGACGCGATGGACCTCACGGTAGTCGAAGCAACCGAGCACGTGTACGACGCGGGGACGCTCGTCCCCCGGGCTGGAACGGCGCAGCTCGTGGCCGACCTCGTCTCGCTCACCAAGCCACGGCTCGCCTCGCTGGTGCTCTGCACGCTGGCCGGGGGGATGTGGCTCGCCCCGGGAAGCCTCCCGGCCTCGAAGTGGCTGGGGACACTCCTGGGGACCGGGCTCCTGGTCGGAGCCGCGAATGCCCTGAACTGCTGGGCAGAGCGCGACCGGGACCGGCTCATGCCCCGTACCCGGAACCGCCCCCTTGCGAGCGGGCGGATTGCCCCTGACCTCGGTCTGACGTTCGGAGTGCTGCTGGCGAGCGCCTCGATTCCCATGCTCGCCGTGGGAAGCAACCTCCTCACGCTGGGACTTGGGCTCCTCGCTCTGGCGAGCTACGTCGTCGCTTACACACCGCTCAAGTCACGGACCGCCTGGGCGTTGCTGCTCGGGACGGTGCCGGGAGCGCTCCCGCCGCTGATGGGGTGGACCGCCGTCACCGGCACGCTCGATGCGGGTGGGCTCCTGCTCTTCGCGCTCCTCGTCGCCTGGCAGATCCCGCACTTCCTGGCCATCGCCATGGTCAGGCAGAGCGAGTACCGCGCTGCCGGAATCCGGGTGTTCCCCCTGGTGTACGGCGCGCGAGCGACGCGGGTGTGGATCGCGATCTGGGCCTTCCTCCTCGTGGGGGTGAGCCTGCTGCTGGCTCCGCTCGGGCTCGGCGGGCGCCTCTACTCGGCGGTGGCTGCCGTGGCCGGAGCCGTCTTCCTGCTGGTGGTCCTCCGGGGGGCGTGCGCCGGAGGCGGGCGCGCCTGGGCGGGCCAGGTGTTCCGGCTGAGCGTGGTCCACCTCACCGTGCTGTTCACCGCCTTGCTGCTCTCGGCGGATTCGCACCATCGGAACCCGCCCCCCGTCGAGACCGATCACGTCCTGGCGCGCCGGTTGCACTGAGTTCCCCTGCACCTCGGCAGGAAGGAACGCAATGGCTCGCGCGGGAAGGAAGGAGATCGACGAGAGAACGGTGGTGGAGAGGCTCCGCGCGCGTGATCCCGCCGCGCAGGCGGACCTCTTCCGGAGACTCCGCCGCTCGCTGTGGCGGCACGCGTTCCGCGTCGTCGGCAACCGCGCGGTGGCCGACGAGGTCGTCCACGACGCGTGGATCCGCGCCATCACCGCGATCGACTCCTTCCAGGGGCGTTCCCGGTTCAGCACCTGGCTCACCGCCATCGTCCTGAACGAGGCTCGCTGCCACCGCCGTCGCGAGTCCCGCTCCCGTCCGGTCTCGGCATTCGCAGCGAGCGAACAGGGGCGCCGGAGGGACGAGAGCGAGGACCTCGGCCACCTGACCTGGCTCGAGCGGGTCCAGGGGCAGAACGAGCAAACGCCGGAGGCCATCTTCCTGGAGAGGGAGGCGGCGAGTCGCGTCGAGCGGGCTCTGGGCTCGCTCAGCCGGACCCAGCGCTCGGTGATGGTCCTGCGCGGCTTTCAGGGTGCGAGCTCGGCGGAGGCTTGCGCGGTCCTCTCGATCACCGAGGTCGCGCAGCGGGTTCACCTCTGCCGCGCCCGGGCGACGCTGCGCCGGGCACTCGAGGACGAGCCGCGTCGCTGCGCCTGAGGCCAGCTCCGGGTCAGCGTGCGCGACCTGCGTCGGGCCTGCGGGCGGCCGGAGAGAGCAGCTCGACGGTCTCCAGCGCCGCGGGAATCAGGTAGGCGATCGTGACCCAGAACCACATCAGGGCGCCGGCCCGGATCTGATCGTCGAGCGCCGAGATCCCCAGCCCCCCGGTGAAGCAGTAGCGCGGGTAGACCACCCGACCGCAGAAGGCGAGGAACGCGGAGAGCGCGTCGCAGGGAAGCGTGGCGAGGAAGAGGTAGGCCGGGATGGACCAGCGCGGCCACGAGGTCACCGTGGGCCAGGGGCGGACCACCGGGATCCAGAACAGCAGTCCAGCGACCAGGAACGTCAGCTGCTGGAGCAGGTGCCAGCGCATCCCGAGCTCGAAGATTGCCGGCACGTGCCAGAACAGGACGATGCCCGTTCCGGCGAGCCAGCAGAGCAAGGGGTGGGGCGCCGGGATCTGGATCCGGGCGGAGGCTGCCGGCTGGAACACCCGGGCCGGGTCGCCCAGAAGCAGCAGGGGCGCGGCGATGGTCATCAGGAGCAGGTGCTGGACCATGTGCGCCGTGAGGTAGCCCTGGTCGAGGTGGCCGAGGACCGGCCCCACGGCGAGCCAGATCGTTCCCACTCCGGCGAGGAACGCCCAGGGGCGAGGCACCGAGACCCGCAGTTGCGCCCGCCGCCAGCTCCAGAGATACGCGACGGCGAGCGCGGCCAGCGTCAAATTGAGGATCATCGGTCCGCCCCAGTGGCCGCCGGCGGGCGCACGGCGCTCAGCGCTTCGCCCCGTAGACGACGGACTGCGAGGCATCTCGCGCCGGCGACTGCCCGGGCGGATGGAGCGTCTCCATGAACGCCACCAGCGCAGTGGTCTCCGCGGGGCTCAGGCTCTTGCCGTAGGCGGGCATGTTCCCTCCGCCCTGGATGACCTGCCGGATGAGCTGGTCCGGGTTGAGCCGGACGGCCACCGCATCGAGCGGTGGACCACGCTGGCCGCCGCGGTCTCCGAGCGCATGGCAGGTGTGGCACTGCTTGGCCTGGAAGACCAGGGCGCCCTGACGCTCCAGCGGCGTCCGATGCGCGAGGAGGCTCGCCGGGATGGGCTCGCCGCTCCAGGCATCCATCACCGGACTCCAGGGAGTGTGCAGCCCGAGCTGGGTGAGGGACCCGAAGACGCCGGCGAGGAGCATCAGCACCAGCACGGCAATCGGACGCCGCCTCCAGCTCTTCTCGCCTTCCCCGGCGACGAAGGGGAGCACCAGCAGGACGATCAGTCCGATGGCCGGGCCGATGAGGAGGAACGGCGTCTCGTAGGAAGGTGGGAGGAAGGAGAGGAGCGCGTACAGCCAGAGGAAGAAGAAGTCCGGACGGGGCGCGGTCTGGATGATCGTGGGATCGGGCTGCCCGCCCGGACCGAAGGGGCCGAGGAAGAACGCGCAGGCGACGATGGCGAGGAGGATCGCCCCGGAGAAGATGATGTCCTTGCCCACTCCGGCCGGAACGAAGGGGATTCCGTCGCGGTGGGTGAGCTCCTTGTACTCCTGGAGGTAGGTGGAGCGCCGGACGATGCGTCCGGGCATCGGCCAGTCGTTGATGCCGACCTTGATGACCAGGAGGAGGTGGAGCGCAACGAACCCGATCAGCAGTCCCGGAACGACGAAGACGTGCAGGGCGAAGAACCGGGAGAGCGTCGCCCCGGCGATGATCGGCCCGCCGAGGAGGAGCTTCACCAGCGCCCCGCCCACCCCGGGGATGCGGCTGGAGATCGAGGCCCCGATGCCCAGGCCCCAGTAGGCGTCCTGATCCCAGCGCATGATCTGTCCGGTGAACGCCATCCCCAGCGTCACCAGCAGGAGGAAGACGCCGAGGATCCAGGTCAGCTCCCGGGGGAACTTG
>Ga0081540_1001598_pt1 | contig 19333 bp, 18 predicted proteins | sample TabmetS2T1R1_FD_71024 | JGI IMG/M metagenome (GOLD analysis project Ga0081540, IMG submission 71024) | Tabebuia heterophylla rhizosphere microbial communities from the University of Puerto Rico - S2T1R1 | ecosystem: Host-associated > Plants > Roots > Rhizosphere ... | reverse complement strand
ACCGGGGCGGACCCGGCCGTTGCTGGTTCGGCGGGGGCGGGCCCGGCGGAGGCCGGCACGGCCGGATCCGGCGCCGCCTCGCCGTCGTTCCCCGGTGCGGCCGGGAAGCCCTGCTGCCCCGGGGCGGAGGAGGCGACGTCGGCACCGGCCCTGCCGGTCATCGTCACGTCACCGGCCACTTGCGCTCCTGTTATCCGCCAAGAACCCATTCTATCGGCGGCATCCGGGCCCCACGCGCTGGTCAGCCGGCGTGGCACGGGCGCGGCGGCCACCGGTACCCCACAGATGCCGCGGCCCCCGGGGGCGAGAGCGCGCGGCGCGGAGGTGAGGTCAAACAACGAGCAGCGACCGCAGATTCCCCGGCGGCAGCCGGTTCCTGCCGCCCAGGAACGAGAGCTCCAGGATGACCGCGATCCCGGCGACCTCCGCCCCGGCGCGGCGCACCAGGTCAGCGGTCGCCTCGGCCGTGCCGCCGGTGGCCAGCACGTCGTCCACGATGAGCACGCGCTCACCGGGCGTGAAGGCGTCCTGGTGCACCTCGATCGTGGCGGTCCCGTACTCGAGCTGGTAGGTCCGAGCGTAGGTCGGGCCGGGCAGCCGCCCCTGCTTGCGGACCGGGACGAAGCCCGAGCCGAGCTGACAGGCGACCGAGGCCGCGAGGATGAAGCCGCGGGCCTCGATGCCGGCCACCTTGTCCACCGGCCCGTGCCCTTCCGCCAGCGCGCCCACCACCGCGGCCAGCGCTTGGCCGTCCGCCAGCAGCGGTGTGATGTCCTTGAACACGACGCCCGGCTGGGGGTAGTCGGCGACGTCCCGGACCTTCGCCTTGATCAGGCCGGCCAGGGCGCCGTCCGCCGCGGTCTCCTCCCCGGGCACGGGGCTACCGCCGCTTCTTCTTGCCGCTGGGACGGCGCCGGGCCGCGCTCGTCCGCCGCGGCTGCTGCCGCGGGCCCGGCCGCTGGCCGCCGGGGGTCCCCCCGCGCGAGGAGGCCCGGCCCGCGGGGACGGGCTCGCCTGGCCCGGCGGCGTCGGCCACCTCGCCGGCCGCCGGGCCGGCCGGGCCGGGTTCCGCGTCCGGCCCGCCGTCGTCCAGGGCGCTCCCCGGCGTCGCGCCCCCGGCCGCCCCATTCCGGGCGCCGGTCCTGGCCGCCTCGCGCTTGGCGGCGCGCCCGCTGGCCGCGCGCTGGGAGACCCGCTTGGCGAGCGCCCGGTACTGCGGCTCCCGCTCCTTGAGGTCGGCCAGGACGGGGGTGGCGATGCAGATCGAGGAGTAGGTGCCCGACAGCATGCCCACGAACAGCACCAGCGCCAGGTCCTTCAGCTCACCGGCGCCGAGCAGGCCCGCGCCGATGAACAGGATCGCGGCCACCGGCAGCAGCGCGATGAGCGAGGTGTTGATGGACCGGACCAGGGTCTGGTTGAGCGCCTGGTTGGCCGCCTGGCTGTAGGTCGTGCGGGCCGAGCCGAGCAGGCCGGCGGTGTTCTCCCTGACCTTGTCGAAGACCACCACCGTGTCGTAGAGGGAGTACCCCAGGATGGTGAGCAGGCCGATCACCGAGGCGGGGCTGACCTGGAAGCCGAGCAGCGCGTATACACCGACGGTGATCACGATGTCGTGGGCGAGCGCGATCAGCGCGGCCGCGGCCATCTTCCACTCGAACGCGATCGACAGGTAGATGACGATCACGATCAGGAACGCGATCAGGCCCTGCAGCGCCTTCTGCGAGATCTGGCTGCCCCAGCTACTGCCGACGAACTGGGTGCTGATCTGGTCGGGCGAGAGGTGGAACGTGTGGGCGAGCGCGTTCCCCACGCTCGCCTGCTCCGCGGAGGTCAGCTGGTGGGTCCGCACGTTCCAGCTGGCGGTGCCGGTCTTGATGTTCGTGATCTGCTGGACGATGGCGTCGCTGCCGCCACCGGCCCCGCTCACCGTGCTGCGCACCTGGGAGATGCTGGCGTTGCCCGCCGGGAACTGGAAGACAGAGCCGCCCTTGAAGTCGACGCTGAAGTTGAGCCCGAAGACCAGCAGCGCCACCACGCTGATCGCGAGGATCAGGCCCGAGATGGAGTACCAGAGCCGCTGCCGGCCCACGAAGTCGAACGAGACCTCGCCCCGGTACAGGCGTCCGCCGAGGCCGCCGAGCGCGGACATCACGCCTCCTTCGCCGGGCTGGTCCGGGCCGGGACGCGCGCCGTGGGGCGGGGCGATGCCCGCCACGGTGCGCGGGCGCCGAGGCGCTTGGGATCCAGCCCGGACAGTGGGTGGCCCTGCCCGTAGAACGTCGTCCTGGCCAGCAGCGTCATCATCGGCTTGGTGAAGGTGAACACCACCACGACGTCGATGAGCGTGGTGAGGCCGAGCGTGAAGGCGAAGCCCCGGACGCCGCCGATGGCGAAGTAGTACAGCAGCGCGGCTGCCAGGAACGACACCGTGTCGGAGACCAGGATGGTGCGCCGGGCCCGGCGCCAGCCACGCTCCACCGCCGCCCGCAGCGAGCGCCCTTCCCGCACCTCATCGCGGAGCCGTTCGAAGTACACCACGAACGAGTCCGCGGTGATACCGATCGCCACGATCAGGCCCGCGATGCCGGCCAGGGACAGCGCGAAGCCCTGGTACTTGCCGAGCAGAACCACCGACAGATAGGTCAGCAGGGCCGAGATCACCAGGCTGAACACCGCGACCACCGCCAGGCCCCGGTAGTAGAGCAGCAGGTAGAACACGACAAGCAGCAGGCCAAGGGCGCCCGCGAGGAGGCCGGCGGCGAGCTGGTCGCGGCCCAGCTCGGGTGAGACCGACTGGACCGACTGCTGGCGGAAGGACAGCGGCAGCTTGCCGTAGGACAGCTGGTTCGCCAGTTCGGTCGCCGTGGACTGGCTGAAGCTGCCGCTTATCTGGGAGTTGCCACCGACAGTTGGGCTCTGGATGTACGGCGCGGACACCACCGTCCCGTCAAGCACCACGCCCAGCAGGTCCGGTGGCTGCGGGCTCTGGTGGTACTTGTCGTACATCATCGTGGTGAGATCGCCGAACGCCTTCGTGCCGGCACCGTTGAAGCCGATGTTGACCAGCCAGTCGCTGCCCGTCTGGTTGGGCATGGCCCCGGCCGAGGTGATCATGGTGCCCAGCACCTTCGACTTGTCCAGCACGTACTTGTTGCCGGCCGCGTCGCAGGACACGATCTGGATCTTGGGGTTGTCGTACTCCCCGTTGCCGTAGCCGACCGTCTTCCGCCAGTCCTTGTTGGAGCAGTCGAGCTTGTCGAACAGCGCCTTCACCGGCGCGCTGACCAGGGAGGCGTCGCCCGTGGCCTGCTGCCACGTCGTGGTGCCGGACGTCGGCGACGGCGAGGGGCTGGGGCTGGCCTTGGCCGAGGACGAGGGGCTCGGCGATGCGGACGCCGACGGGCTGGCGGCGCTGGACTTGTTCGGGGCCTGCAGCAGCACCTGGCGGAACAACAGCTCGGCGGTCCGGCTGACCAGGCTGACGACCTTCTCCGCGCTCTGGCCCGGCACGGACACGTTGATGATGTCCTTGCCCTGCTGCTCGACCTGCGCCTCGCTGACCCCGGCCCCGTTGACCCGGTTAGTCATGATCTGGATGGCCTGCTGCATCTCGGTGGCCGTCGGGGTGCCGCCGCGGGGCGTGACCGCCTGGAGCGCCACGGTGGTGCCGCTGGTCAGGTCCAGGCCCAGGCGCACCCTGAAATGCTGGGACCAGTTCCCCGGGCTGGCCAGATCGCCGCCCACGATCGCCAGCAGCAGCACCACGATGAGACCGGCCAGCACGGCCAGCGCCCGGCCCGGCCGCGAGGAGTTACCGCTAGGGGGAGCCACGTCTCGCCTGTCCTTCGATTCTCATGCCGGTGCGGCCCATTGGCCGGCGGCGTCCCGGCGGCTAGCTCGTGGTGGCGGACCCGTCCTCGCTGGCCCCGCTGGCATCGGCTGGCTTCCCCGTCTTGCCCGTTCCGGGCCCGGACCCGTCCATCTCGGCGTCGGTCTGGCCGATGTCACCGGCGTCGGTGGGCACCACGTCCATGATCGCCCGCCGCATGTACCGGACGTTGACGCCGGGGGCGACCTCGAGCACCACGTCGCCGTCCTCGAGCGCGACCACGGTCGCGTACATGCCGGCGGTGGTGCGGACCCGCTGGCCGGGCACGATCTGGTTCTGGGTTTGCTGCACCGCGCGCTGCCTGTTCCGCTGCGGCCGGATCATCACGAAGTAGAGCAGGCCGAACAGCGCCACGATGATGATCGGAAACAGGTAGGGGTTGCCCCCTGAACTCTTGGCGGCGGCCGCGAGGGCTTCCACGTTCACCATTGCCGGGGGTTCCTTCCCATTGATCTTGTGCGCCGGCCGGCGCGACCGGAGCCGCGGACGGGCATACCCAGCACTTACGCTCAGTTGGCTCCCATTTTGGCCAACTGCCGAAGTGTAGCGGCGCATGGACGGCGCACCAACAGGCTATGGCCTCCCGCGACCGATCGTGACATCCTCGCGACCAAAAGCCCGCGGGACCGCCTGGCATGGGTCCGCCGCACATGCCCTACTCGAACAGTGTGCCAGGCGCGGTGAGGCCACCGGCGCCCGGAGCCTCGGGCGGGGGAAGGCCCAGGTGTTCCCAGGCCGCGGGGGTGGCCACCCGGCCCCGTGGCGTGCGCGCGATCAGGCCGGCCCTGACCAGGAACGGCTCCGCGACCACCTCGACCGTCTCGGCTTCCTCCCCGACGGCGACCGCGAGCGTGGAGAGCCCGACCGGCCCGCCACCGAACCTGGTCACCAGGGCACCGAGCACACCCCGGTCGAGGCGGTCAAGCCCGTGCTCGTCCACCTCGTACAGCTCGAGCGCCGCCCGGGCGGTGTCCCGGTTGACCACGCCGTCGGCGCGGACCTCGGCATAGTCACGGACGCGGCGCAGCAGGCGGTTAGCGATCCTGGGGGTGCCGCGGGAGCGGCCGGCGATTTCCTCGGCGCCGTCGTCCCGGAGGGGCACGCCGAGCAGCGAGGCCGACCTCCGGAGGATGACCTCCAGCTCGGCGGGCGCGTAGAAGTCCAGGTGGGCCGTGAAGCCGAACCTGTCCCGCAGCGGGGCCGGCAGCAGGCCGGCCCGGGTGGTCGCCCCGACCAGCGTGAACGGCGCGATATCGAGCGGGATCGCGGTCGCCCCTGGGCCCTTCCCCACCACCACGTCCACCCGGAAGTCCTCCATCGCCAGGTAGAGCAGCTCCTCGGCGGGGCGGGCGACCCGGTGGATCTCGTCGATGAACACGACCTCGCCCTCGCCCAGGGTCGACAGCACCGCCGCCAGATCGCCGGCGCGCTCGATGGCCGGCCCGCTGGTGATGCGCAGCGGGGCGGCGAGCTCGGCAGCGATGATCATCGCGATGGTGGTCTTGCCGAGCCCGGGCGGGCCGGACAGCAGCACATGATCGGGCGGGCTCCCCCGGCGCAGCGCACCGGCCAGCACGAGTGAGAGCTGCTCGCGCACGCGAGCCTGCCCGATGAACTCGTTCAGCCGCTTGGGGCGCAGCGTGCCCTCGATCACCCGCTCGTCGGCGCCGGCGAGCGGGGACACCAGGCGGTCCTCCGCCGGGGCGGGCGGGCCAGGCGGCTGCCCCGGGCCCGGGTCGCGCGGCGGGCTCATGCGCGGCTCAGCTTCCGCAGCGCGGCCCGCAGCATCGCCGCGACATCGGCCTCCTGCGCGCCGGCGGCCGGCCCACCGTTCGCGTGGCTGCCGCCGCCACCACCGTCGGAGGCACCGTCGGCATGGTCGGCCGCGGCGGCCTCCGCGGCCAGGTCGGCCTCGACGGCGGCGATGGCCTGCTCGGCATCGCGCGCCTGCCAGCCCAGGCCGACGAGCCCCGCCCGCACCTGCTCCCGCCACGGCGGCGGGGTGCCGGATCCGGCCGGCCTGGCGGGGCCGGCCTGCTCCTGGCCCGCCCCGGTGCCGGGCGCGCCGAGGCGGCCGGCGAGTTCCAGGACGATCCGTTGCGCACCCTTCCTGCCGATGCCGGGCACGCGGGTCAGCGCGGCGACGTCCTCGGCGGCGACGGCGCGCCGCAGCCCGTCCGGTGAGAACACGGCCAGCATGGCGAGCGCCAGCCGGGGGCCGACCCCGCTGGCGGTCTGGAGCAGTTCGAACACGTCCCGTTCGTCGTCGGACACGAACCCGTAGAGGGTGAGCGCGTCCTCCCGCACGACCAGTGAGGTGGCCACCCGTGACCGTTCCCCCGTGCGGAGCGTGGCCAGCGTGCCGGGCGTGCACTGCACGAGCAGCCCCACGCCACCCACGTCGATGACGGCGCCGTCCGGGGTGAGCCCGCACACCATGCCGTTCAGGTGAGAGATCACACGCGCCCCCCCGGTGCCGTGGGCCGCCGGGGCTGGGCGGCCGCTGCCAGCGGGCGCGCGGCGGCCGCGGCCGCGGCGGCGCTCAGCCGGTCCCGCGTGCCGCCCCGCCACAGGTGGCAGATCGCGAGCGCCAGCGCGTCCGCGGTGTCCGGCGGGCGGGGCGGGTCACCCATCCGCAGCAACCGCATCACCATGGCTGTCACCTGGGGCTTGTCGGCCCGCCCGCTGCCGGTGACCGCCGCCTTCACCTCACTGGGGGTGTAACGGCCGACGGGCAGGCCTCGCCGGGCCGCGCACAAGATCGCCACCGCCCCCGCCTGCGCCGTGCCCATCACCGTCCGCACGTTGTGCTGGCTGAACACCCGTTCCACCGCCACCGAGTCGGGCCGGTACTCCGCCAGCCAGCGGTCGATGTTCTCCTCCAGGCCCATCAGCCGCGCCGCGATGTCCGCGGCCGCCGGCGTCCGCAGGACACCGGCGCCCACCAGCGCAGGCGGGCGGCCCGGCATGCCGTCGACGACGCCGAGTCCGCACCGGGTCAAGCCGGGGTCGACGCCCAGCACGCGCACCGTGTCACCATCCCGGGTCACCGTCCCGGCCGACCACCGCAGACGAACATATATTCGGTGCGACACTACCGGGCCGCCGCGCGCGCCGCCGCGAGGCCGCCCGGCGTGTCGCGCCGGCGCTCCGGCCGCGGCGGCCGGTGCGCCCGCCGCCGCCGGCTGTCAGCCCAGTCTCGTCATGACGTCGTCGGTGACGGAGTAGTTCGCGTACACGTCCTGCACGTCGTCGGAGTCCTCGAGCGCATCGATCAGCCGGAACACCCGCTTGGCATGCTCCTCGTCCAGCTCGATCTCGACCGTGGGCAGGAACGCCGCCTCGGCCGACTCGTACTCCAGGCCGGCGTCGGTCACCGCGGTCCGCACCGCCAGCAGGTCGGTGGGCTCGCTGATCACTTCGACCGACTCGCCAAGGTCGTTGACCTCCTCCGCGCCCGCGTCCAGCACGGCGATGAGCACGTCGTCCTCGCTCACGCCGGCGCCCTTGCTCACGAGCACGACCCCCTTGCGGTGGAACAGGTACGAGACCGAACCGGGGTCGGCCATGGACCCGCCGTTGCGGGTGAGCGCCGTCCGCACGTCGGCGGCGGCGCGGTTGCGGTTGTCGGTCAGGCATTCCACCAGCACCGCGACCCCACCGGGGGCGTAGCCCTCGTAGGTGACGTTCTCGTAGGTGGCCCCGCCGGCCTCCAGCCCGGCGCCGCGGCGGATCGCGCGGTCGATGTTGTCGTTGGGAACCGAGCTCTTCTTGGCCTTCTGGACCGCGTCGTACAGGGTCGGGTTGCCGGCCGGGTCGGCTCCCCCGGTGCGCGCCGCCACCTCGACGTTCTTGATCAGCTTGGCGAAAAGCTTGCCGCGCCGGGCGTCCACGACCGCCTTCTTGTGCTTGGTCGTCGCCCACTTCGAATGGCCACTCATGTCCGTTCCCTCACCATGTCAACAAAGAGCCGGTGGATACGCGCATCACCCGTCAGTTCGGGGTGGAAGGAGGTGGCGAGCAGCGGCCCCTGCCGGACCGCGACGATCCTACCGGTGGCAGGCTCGGTTCCGAGCGTCTCCACCTGCTCGCCGGTCTGCTCCACCCAGGGAGCGCGGATGAACACCGCCCTGAACGCGCCCCGTTCAGGGCCCCGCTGCGGGCTGCCGGGGAGACCAGTGATCCCGGCGAGCGGGATGTCGCTTTCGAAGGAGTCCACCTGGCGGCCGAACGCGTTGCGCCGCACCGTCATGTCGATCCCGCCCACGGTCTCCTGGCCCTCCGTGCCATCGAGCAGGCGGTCCGCCAGCATGATCATCCCGGCACAGGAACCCAACACCGGCAGGCCCGCCCCCACCCGCTTGCGCAGCGGGTCCATCAAGTCGAAGATGACCGCCAGCTTCCACATCGTGGTGGACTCGCCCCCGGGGATGACCAGCCCGTCGACGTCGTCGAGCTCGTCCGCCCGGCGCACGGTGACCGGCTCGGCACCGGCGGCCGACAGCGCGCGCGCATGCTCGACCACATCTCCCTGCAGGCCGAGAACGCCGACAACCGGACCCGATCCCACGAGCAACCTCCGCTAAATGATCATCTGTCCTGGGCGCGCCGGCGGGCGGCCGCGCGGCGGCCCGGACCCCGGCGTGATCATGGTTTCAACCACGCGCTGCCCGGCCGGCATTCCCCTACTCGCCGCCGGCCGCCTCGTCACCACCTGGCTCCTCGCCCCGCAGGCCCAGGTGCCGCTCGATGGCGCCGAGCCGGGCGGCGATGGTGTCCAGCCGCTCGCCGATGGCGGCCAGCTGGCCCAGGATGCCCTCCAGCGGCGCGCCCGCGGGAGGCCGCAGGCGCTCGCTGAGCTCGACGTTCTCACCGGCGGCGGGGGCGAGTTCGATCACCTTCTCCCGCACCACGCCCAGGTTCCCGCCCAGCTTGACGAGCACCTGGGCGGCGACCCCCTCGCCCTCCCTGATCAGGCCCAGCAAGATGTGCTCGGTCCCGATGTAGTTGTGGCCGAGCTCCAGGGCCTCCCGCAGCGAGAGCTCGAGCACCTTCTTGGCACGCGGGGTGAACGGGATGTGGCCGGTCTGCATCCCCTGGCCCCGGCCGACGATCTGTATGACCTCCTCGCGCGCCGCGTCCTGGCTGATGTTCAGCTCCCGCAGCGCGTGCGCGGCGACGCTGTCGGGTTCGGTCATCAGCCCGAGCAGGAGGTGCTCGGTGCCGATGTAGTTGTGGTTGAGCTCCCGGGCCTCATCCTGTGCGTGGACGACGGCCCGCCGTGCCCGATCGGTGAACCGCTCGAACATCTCGCTCACTCCCCTCGGGGTGGCACCGGTGGCGGTCCACGCGGGCTCGGCGGGTGGGCACCGCCGGGCTGGCTACCAGCCGCGGCCCGCGTAGTGCTGCTCGGCAGGCAGCGTGTCCAGGTTGATGCCGACCATGGCCTCGCCGAGCCCGCGCGAGACCTTGGCGACGACGTCCGGGTCGTCGTGGAAGGTCGTGGCCTTCACGATCGCCGCCGCCCGGCGGCCCGGGTCGCCGGACTTGAAGATCCCCGACCCGACGAACAGGCCTTCCGCGCCGAGCTGCATCATCATCGCGGCGTCGGCGGGGGTGGCGATTCCCCCCGCGGTGAATAGCACGACCGGCAGCTTGCCCGCGCGGGCGACGTCGGCGACCAGCTCGTACGGCGCCTGGAGGTCCTTGGCCGCGGCGTAGAGCTCGTCGGCACGCAGCGCGCCCAGGCGGGCGATGCCGGCGGAGATCTGCCGCATGTGCCGGGTGGCCTCCACGACGTTTCCGGTGCCGGCCTCGCCCTTCGACCTGATCATGGCTGCGCCCTCGGCGATGCGGCGCAGCGCCTCGCCCAGGTTGGTCGCGCCGCACACGAACGGGACGGTGAAGCCCCACTTGTCGACGTGATGCGCCTCGTCGGCGGGGGTCAGGACCTCCGACTCGTCGATGTAGTCGGCCCCGATCGCCTGCAGCACCTGAGCCTCGGCGAAGTGACCGATCCGGCACTTGGCCATCACCGGGATGGAGACCGCGCCGATGATCTTCTCGATCATGTCGGGATCGCTCATCCTGGCGACCCCGCCCTGGGCGCGGATGTCGGCCGGAACGCGCTCCAGCGCCATGACCGCGACCGCCCCCGCGTCCTCGGCGATCTTCGCCTGGTCGGAGGTGACCACATCCATGATCACTCCGCCCTTGAGCATGTCGGCCATGCCCCGCTTGACGCGCGCGGTTCCGGTCGCGACTGTGGCCGGGTCCCCGGCCGAGGCCCCGCTGGCGGCCATGGCAGTGCCGCCGGCGCCGGCGGCGTTGCTGACTGACACGATGAACCTCACTCGGTCGCTGCTGTGGCTGTTTCCATGGTAGGTGCTCCCCGGCCCGCCGACCCGGGCATGTGCCGCCGCCGTGGCGGCAGCCCGCATGGTTCGCCGGAGCGCGCGGGGCTCAGGCGACCTGCCCGTGCGGCCCGGTCGCGTCCCCCCCGATGGTGAAGCGGGGCATGTCGGCCCCGCTGCCTTCCGCCCCCCCGACCACGATCGAATCGTCGATCTCGAAGAACTCTGGCAGCGGCGCGCCCCCGGCCAGCCTGAGCACCCGGACCAGCCAGCGACGGCGCGCGTCGCGGGTGACGGCCACCGCGTCGTTGTAGAACTTGCGCGCCAGGAACACCTGATGGGCGGCGGCCTCGAGCTCGGCGAGCAGCTCATCGCCGCGGCCGAGCTCGGCCAGGGCGGCGCGGAAACCGGGCTGGCCCAGCGCCGCCCGCAGCGCCCGGGTCAGGTCGCTCTCGGCGAGCTCGTTCGGCCGGCCGGCGGCCCGCGCGTCGTGCGCCGCCCCGGCGACCAGCAGGCTGGTCGCCGGGTCGAGCAGCCCGCAGGCGGCGAGCTCCAGCGCCACCGCGCTGCGCCGCACCAGCGCGGCGTCCAGGGCGGCACGCGCGGTCTCCACCCGCGCGTGCAGGCGGTCGACCCTGCCGGCGCGCCAGGACACGTAGGCCCCGGCCAGGATCGTGACGCAGATGACGATGACGGCAACGGTCAGGGCGCTCACAGCACCACCTCCACCTTGCCGGCGGCGGCCACGACGGCCTGGTACACCTTGACCACGTCCTGGGCCACCACCGGCCAATCGTAGGCACGCACCGCCTCTCTGGCGGCGGCCGACAGCCGTGCGCGCAGCGGCGGGTCATCCAGCAGGCGGCCCGCCGCCGCCGCCAGGGCAGCGGGGTCGCCGGTGGCGAAAAGCTCGCCCGCCCGGCCGCCGCGCAGCACCTGGCGGAACGCGTCCAGGTCGCTGGCCGCGATCGGCGCCCCAGCCGCCATCGCCTCGGCCAGCACGATGCCGAAGCTCTCGCCGCCCGTGTTCGGCGCGCAGAACACATCCACCGAGTGGTAGACCCGCGCCTTGTCCTCCTCGGTCACCTGGCCCAGCAGCACGACCCGCGCGCGCAGCGGCGCGGGCACCCGGTCGATGACGTCACCGGCGTCCCCCGGGCCCGCGATAAGCAGCCGCAGCCCCGGGCGGTCCCCGGCCATCACCTCGAACGCGCGCAGCAGCACGTCCAGGCCCTTGCGCGGCTCGTCCATCCGGCCGAGGAACCCGAGCGCGCCGCCGGGGCCCGGCCATCCGGGCAGCGGGACCGCCTTCTCGTACCTGCGCACGGTGACCCCGTTCGGGATCAGCACGGCGTCGCCCCCCATGTGCTCGACCAGGGTGGTGCGCGCCGCCTCCGATACGGCGATCCGGCCGCTGATCTTCTCCAGCGCGGTCTGCAGCACCGGCGAGGTCGCGTGGATCAGCCGTGAGCGCGGGATCGCGGTGTGCACGGTGGCGACGATCGGCCCGTCCGCGACCCAGCAGGCCAGCAGCGAGAGGCTGGGCGCGGCCGGCTCGTGCACGTGCAGCACATCGAAGCCGCCCTCCTTGACCCAGCGGCGGACGCGGGCCGCGGACAGGAACCCGAACGCGAGGCGCGCGACCGACCCGTTGTAGGGCACCGGCACGGCCCGCCCGGCGGGGACGACGTAGTCCGGCAGCGGCGTGTCGTCGTCGGCCGGGGAGATCACCGAGACCTCGTGACCCAGCCCGATCAGCGCCTCGGCGAGGTCCCTGATGTGCTGCTGCACCCCGCCCGGCACGTCCCAGGTATAGGGGCAGACGATGCCGATCCTCATGAGGGGTCACCCCCGCCGGCGCCGTTCCCGCTGACCGGGATCTTCATTTCCTCTCCCAGGCCGGCGGCCGCGGGCAGCCGGCCGGGGTCGAAGTCGGCGGCGAAGACACGCTGGAGCATGTGCCAGTCCTGCGGGTGGTCCGCGACGCCCTCCTCGAAGATGCGCGCCAGCTGCTGCGTCATGACGGCGACCTTGTCCCGCCGGCCTCCGTTGGGCGGCACCGGGATCTCCGGGTGGATGTGCACGGTCCACCCCGTGCCCTTGAACCACAAGGTGACCGGCATCAGCGCGCCCCCCGTCTGAACGGCGAGCGCCGCCGCCCCGCCCATCATCCGTGCCTTCTGCCCGAAGAACTCGACCTCGATCCCGGCGCCGGTGACGTCGCGGTCGGCGAGCAGGCAGACCATCCCGCCGGCCCGCAGCCGCTGCGCCAGGACCCCGAACCTGCTGTTGCTGCCGGTCGCGGGCAGGACTTCGAACCCGAGCGCCTCCCGGAAGGCGAGGAACCGCAGGTACACCGACTCGGGCTTGAGGCGCTCGGCGACCGTGGTGAACGTCCCCGCCCCGCTCGCGATGATCCAGGCGCCGGCCACCTCCCAGTTGCCCATGTGCGGCAGGGCGAAGATGACGCCGCGGCCGGCGTCCAGCTGGGCGAACGCGGTCTTCTCCGCGCCTCCGACCGAGGTCGTGCGCGCCAGGATCTGCTCCCTGGTGATCACCGGCAGCCGGAACACCTCCATCCAGTACCGGGCGTAGGAGCGCATCGCGTCCCGGGACAGGGCCCGCAGCTCCTTGCCGGACGCCTGCGGGCCGATGACCCGGCGCAGGTTGGCCTCCAGCCGCTGCACCCCCCGGCCCTGCCGACGCCAGGCGATGTCACCGGCCAACCGGAACACCCACCGGGCCCACGATTCGGGCACGCGGCAGACCAGCGCCCAGCCCAGGGCGTACGCGCGATCGACCAGCCAGTCCTTCGCCGCGGCCAGCGTCCCCGTCATCTCCTACCTCCAGCTGGCGGCCGGGGTGTCCCGGGCCGCGATCCTCCCCGGTCACCGCCGCCCGGCGGCACTTCCCCGCTCAGCCCCGGCCCGTCATGGCCCGGAGCGCCCTGCCCCGGCGCGCCTTCGTGCGGTCCATCCTGCGGGGGTACGTCCCGCGCGGCGTCCGGCCGCGGGCGGGCGGCGGCGTGCACGGCGAGCACCCGCTGGCCGAACGTCACGGCGCTCAGCACCGCGAGCGCCCACAGCCCGATCGCGAGCACGTACGGTACCCCGAGCCCCGACAGGCCGGCCGAGACGAGGCCGATCAGCAGCCGCTCGGAACGTTCGGCGATGCCGACGTCGCAGCGCAGGCCCAGGCCCTCCGCCCTGGCCTTCGCGTACGACACCAGGCCGCCGACCACCAGGCAGAACAGGGCCACCTCGGCGAGCACTCCCTGGCCGGTGCGGGCCAGCCAGATGGCCAGGCCCGCGAACACCGCCGCGTCGCCGATCCGGTCCAGGGTGGAATCCAGGAACGCGCCCCAGGTCCCGCTGGTCCCCTTGACCCGGGCGAGCACGCCGTCGAGCATGTCGGCCAGGACGAAGCCCGTGCACACCATGGTGCCGGCGAACAGGTGGCCGGTGGGGAACAGCCACAGCGCGCCGGCCACCATCCCGCAGGTGCCAATGATCGTGACCGCGTTGGGGGTGATCGGCGTGCGCGCGAGCGCCTCCCCGACCGGCGTGAGCAGGCGGGCCAGATAGGGTCGCAGGACATTCAGCATGGCGGTCCGAATCCTAGTGTCTGCACGGGCCGCGGACCGCACAGGAGACTGCCGACTGCGGGCCGCCGGGCAGCGGCGGCACCGGCCCGGCGATTCCGGCTGAGGGGTTGTGGTGCGGTAGCCGTCAGGTAAAGGCTGGTCATGACGCAGACGAACACAGCCGGGCAGGAGGCAGACGATGGCAGACAGGAAAGGATCGAGCGCCGCGGGCGGTGCACCCGCGGCCGGCCAGCACGTGGGCGTGCGCAACGTGGTGCTGGTCGGCCATTCCGGGGCGGGTAAGACCACGCTGGTGGAGGCGCTGCTGGTGGCGACCGGCACCATCCAGCGGGCCGGCCGGGTGGAGGACGGCACCACGGTCAGCGACTTCGACGAGGTCGAGATCAGGCAGCAGCGCTCGGTCAACCTGACGCTCGCGCCGCTGGTCCACGCCGGGGTCAAGGTCAACCTGCTCGACACGCCCGGGTACGCCGACTTCACCGGGGACCTCCGGGCGGGCCTGCGGGCCGCGGACGCCGCGCTGTTCGCCGTGCCGGCGACCGAAGGCGTGGATGGCCTCACCCGGATGCTCTGGGAGGAGTGCGCCGCGGTCGGGATGCCCCGCGCCGTCGTCATCACCAAGATCGACCACCAGCGAGCCGACTTCGACCAGGCCCTGTCCGCCTGCCGCGAAGCGTTCGGCGACGCTGTCGCCCCCCTCTACCTGCCGGTGACCAACGCCAAGGACGAGGTCAGCGGGCTGATCGGGCTGCTGTCCGGGCGCCTGTTCGACTACTCGAGCGGCACCAGGACCGAAGGCGACCCCGACGCCGCGGACGCCGACCGGGTCGCGGAGCTGCGCGGCTCGCTGATCGAGGGGATCATCCAGGAAAGCGAGGACGAGAGCCTCATGGAGGCCTACCTCGCCGAGGAGGAGATCGGCGTCAAGGGCCTGATCGAGGACCTGGAGAAGGCGGTCGCGCGGGGGAGCTTCTACCCGGTGCTGGCCTCCTCCAGCCCGCACGGCATCGGCATGGCCGAACTGCTCGAGGTGATGACGCAGGCATTCCCCGCGCCCGGCGAGCACCCCCTTCCGGCCGTCACGACGCTGGACGGCAAGGCCGTGACCGGCATCGGCTCCGACCCGGACGGCCCGTTGCTTGCCCAGGTCGTCAAGACCACCGCGGACCCCTACGTGGGCCGGATCAGCCTGGTCCGCGTGTTCTCCGGCACGCTCCGGCCGGACGTGGCCGTCCACGTGTCCGGGCACGGGCTGGCCGAACGCGGGCACGCGGACCACGACACCGACGAGCGGGTCGGAGCGCTGACCTCGCCGCTCGGCAAACAGCAGCGGCCGGTGCCGGCGTGCCCGGCCGGTGACATCTGCGCGGTCGCCAAGCTCACCAGCGCCGAGACCGGCGACACCCTGTCCAGCAAGGAGCGCCCGCTGCTGATGGAGGTCTGGGCGATGCCGGAGCCGCTGCTGCCGGTGGCGATCACGGCCAAGTCCAAGGCGGATGAGGACAAGCTCTCGCAGGCGCTGGCGCGGCTCGTCGCCGAGGACCCGACGCTGCGGATGGAGATGAACGCCGAGACCCGCCAGCTGGTGCTGTGGACCATGGGCGAGGCGCACGCCGACCTGCTGATCGACCGGCTGAGCTCCCGCTACGGGGTGGCGGTGGAGAGGACCGAGCTGCGGGTGGCGCTGCGGGAGACCGTCGGCGGCAAGGCGCAGGGCCTGGGCCGCAACGTGAAGCAGACCGGCGGCCACGGCGAGTACGGGATCGCCCACATCGAGGTGGAGCCGCTTCCGTCCGGCAGCGGCTTCGAGTTCGTCGACAAGATCGTCGGCGGGGTCGTGCCGCGCCAGTTCATCCCCTCGGTGGAAAAGGGCGTACGCGCGCAGCTGGAGCAGGGAGTCGCGGCCGGGTACCCGATGGTGGACATCCGGGTGACGCTGTACGACGGCAAGGCGCACTCGGTCGACTCCTCCGACATGGCCTTCCAGAAGGCGGGCCGGGCCGCGCTCAAGGACGCCGCCGACAAGGCCAAGGTGCTGCTGCTGGAGCCGGTGGACGAGCTGTCGGTGCTCGTGGACGACGACTACGTGGGCGCGGTCATGTCCGACCTGTCGTCGCGGCGGGGCCGGGTGCTCGGCACCGAGCCCGTGCCCGGCGGGCGGACACTGGTCAAGGCGGAGGTGCCCGAGCTCGAGATCACCCGCTACGCGATCGACCTGCGGTCCATGTCACACGGGACCGGCTCGTTCACCCGCTCCTACCTGCGTTACGAGCCGCTGCCCACGCATCAGGCCGAGAAGGTAGTGACCGCCGCGAAGGAAAGGTGACCGCGCCGGCGCGGTGATGCGACCGCCTGGGGTGACCGCCTGGCTCGGGCTAGGCCCGGCGGCCGGGCTGAGCCGCCCGGTCCGGCCAGGCGCCCGCGATCATCTCGCGGGTCTCGCTCAGCAGCTGGGGCAGCACCTTCGTGGCGCTGACCACCGGCAGGAAGTTGGTGTCCCCGCCCCACCGGGGCACCACGTGCTGGTGCAGGTGCGCCGTGATGCCGGCCCCGGCGACGTTGCCCATGTTCATGCCGATGTTGAAGCCCTGCGCGCCGGAGGCGGCGCGCAGCGCCGCCATCGCGAGCTTGGTGTGCTCGGCCAGCTCGGCGGTCTCGGGCCCGTCGAGCTCGGTGTAGTCGGCGACGTGCCGGTACGGGCAGACCATCAGGTGGCCCGCGTTGTAGGGGTAGAGGTTCAGCACGGTGTAGACCAGCGCCCCGCGCGCGACGATCAGGCCCTCGGCGTCATCCAGCCGGGGGGCCCGGCAGAACGGGCAGCCTTCCGGCTCGGTCCCGGTTGCCCGGTTCTCACCCTTGATGTACGCCATCCGGTGCGGCATCCACAGCCGCTGGAACCCATCGGGCACACCAGCCCCGTCTTGTGGCGCGGGCGTCTCTGGCACCGGGGAGGGCATGGATGCAGCATAGGTCCCCGCCCGTTCAGACCTGGACGCGGTCGGCCACCGCGGCGACGATCTCCGCCACCGCCTCGTCCACCGGCACGGCGTTCTTCTGCTCGCCGTTGCGGTAGCGGAACGAGACCGCCCCGGCGGCCATGTCTTCGTCCCCCGCCAGCAGCATGTACGGCACCTTCTGGCGCTGGGCGTTGCGGATCTTGCGCTGCATCCGGTCGGCGCCGTCGTCGACCTCGACCCTGATGCCGTGCTCGCGCAGCTTGGCAGCGACCTTTTGCAGGTAGGCGACGTGCGCGTCGGCGATCGGGATGCCGGTCACCTGCACCGGCGCCAGCCAGGGCGGGAACGCGCCCGCGTAGTGCTCGACCAGGATCCCGAAGAACCGCTCGATGGAGCCGAACAGCGCCCGGTGGATCATGTACGGCCGCCGCCGCGACCCGTCGGCCGCTGTGTACTCGATGCCGAACCGCCCTGGTTCCTGGAAGTCGACCTGGAGCGTGGACAGCTGCCAACGGCGCCCGATCGCGTCCCGCACGTGCACGTCGATCTTGGGCGCGTAGAACGCCCCCTCGCCTTCGGCGATCACATACGGCAGGCCGGAAACGTCGATGGCGTGCTTGAGCGCCGCCTCCGCCTGCTCCCACTCCTCCGGCTCGCCCACGTACTTCTCCGGGCGGGTGGACAGCTCGGCCTCGAACTCGGTCAGCCCGAAATCCCGCAGCAGGCCGACCACGAAGTCGAGCAGCGACGCCAGCTCCTCGGCCAGCTGCTCGGGGGTGCAGAAGATGTGCGCGTCGTCCTGGGTGAAGCCGCGGGCCCGGGTCAGCCCGTGCACGACCCCCGACTTCTCGAACCGGTACACGGTGCCGAACTCGAACAGCCGCAGCGGCAGCTCCCGGTACGACCGCCCGCGGGCGGAGTAGATCAGGATGTGCATGGGGCAGTTCATCGGCTTCGCGTAGTACTGCGCGCCCTCCAGCTCCATCGGCGGGAACATGCTCTCGGCGTACCAGCCCAGGTGGCCCGAGGTCTCGAACAGGTCGGCCTTGGTGATGTGCGGGGTGTTGACGAACTCGTAGCCAGCCTCGATGTGCCGCCGCCGCGAGTAGTCCTCCATGACCCGCCGGATGATGCCGCCCTTGGGGTGGAACACCGGCAGGCCGCTGCCGATCTCGGCCGGGAACGAGAACAGGTCCAGCTCCGTGCCGAGCCGGCGGTGGTCGCGCCGCTCGGCCTCGGCGAGCAGGCGCAGGTACTCTTCCTGCGCCTCGCGTGACTCCCAGGCGGTGCCGTAGATCCGCTGCAGCTGCGGGTTCTTCTCGCTCCCCCGCCAGTACGCGCCGCCGCTGCGGGTCAGCTTGAACGCCGGGATGTCGCGGGTGGTGGGCAGGTGCGGCCCGCGGCACAGGTCCTTCCAGCACACCTCGCCGGTGGCCGGGTCGAGGTTGTCGTAGATGGTCAGCTCGGCCCCGCCGACCTCCACCGATTCCTCGACGCTGACCTCGCTCGGCGGCGGGTCCAGCGGCCGCGCCCCGCCCCCGCCCTTGAGCCCGATCAGCTCCAGCTTGTACGGCTCCCCGGCCAGCTCGGCGCGCGCCTGCTCGTCGGTGACCACCCGGCGGGAGAACCGCTGGCCCTGCCGGACGATCGCCCGCATCCGCGCCTCGATCCGCTTCAGGTCATCGGGGCCGAACGGCTGCGCCACGTCGAAGTCGTAGTAGAAGCCGTTCTCGACCGGCGGGCCGATGCCCAGCTTCGCGCCGGGGAACAGGTCCTGCACCGCCTGCGCCAGCACGTGCGCGGTGGAGTGCCGCAAGATCGCCCGGCCGTCGCCGCTGGCCATGCCGACCGGCTCGACCTCGTCCCCGTCGGCGAGCGGGGTGGCCAGGTCGCGCAGCTCCCCGTTGACCCGGACGGCGATCACCGGGCCATCGGCGGCCGCCCCACCGGTTCCGTTCGGCATGAAAAGGGTTCCGGCGGTCGTGCCAGCTTCCGCCACGCGCTCGCGGCCGGCGAGGGTGATGTGAAGCGGCTGGGCTGGCACGGTGACTCCCTGAGGTGAGTGAGGGTGGCGGGCACGCCGGCCCGCTGACCGGTGCTACGGATGTGCGCTACAGCGTACGCGGGCCGGGGGGCGGGCCGGTCAGCGATCTGGATGGGCCATGGTGTCGATCACCGCGACGATGGCCAGGATCAGCACGTCGTTCTCGCCCGGGGCCACCTCGACGCCATAGGTGTCCCGGACCCTGAACCACCGCTTGGACACCTCGGCGACCGTGTCCCCGTCGCGCTCGATCTTGTACTCGTGGTCGACGATGTTGCCGTGGGTGTGCAGGTCCGGGCCGTCTTCGACCTTGGCGACCCAGCGTTCGCGCAGCGGCGTGATCATGGCCTTCTTGACCAGGGCCATCCGGTTCCCGTCTGGTCCCTCGATCTCCATGCTGTCCTTGATGCGCAGCATCCGCTCCTGGATCTTGGCCAGCTCGTGCCCGTCCATGTCCTCGAAGCGGATGGTCTTGCGGACCCG
>Ga0081540_1001597_pt1 | contig 19338 bp, 16 predicted proteins | sample TabmetS2T1R1_FD_71024 | JGI IMG/M metagenome (GOLD analysis project Ga0081540, IMG submission 71024) | Tabebuia heterophylla rhizosphere microbial communities from the University of Puerto Rico - S2T1R1 | ecosystem: Host-associated > Plants > Roots > Rhizosphere ... | reverse complement strand
CGCGCCGCTCCGGCGCCATGGTGCCGAGGCCGCCGATCATGATGCCGAGGCTGGCAAAGTTGGCGAAGCCGCACATCGCATAGAGCATGATCAGCCGCGAGCGCGGATCGAGCGCGTCGCTGGCAAGTTTTGACAGCTCGACATAGGCGATCAGCTCGTTCAGCACAGTCTTGGTGCCCATCAGGCTGCCGGCGGTGATCGCCTGCGGCCAGGGCAGGCCCATCAGCCAGCACACCGACGCCATGATGTATCCAAGCAGCCGCTGCAGCGAGATCTTTGCGCCGCCGACCTCCGGCAACAATCCAATGACGGCATTGGCGAGGTAGACCAGCGCCACCAGCACGAACAGCATGGCAATGATGTTGAGCAGCAGTTCGAGGCCGGACGTGGTGCCCTTGACGATGGCATCCATGGTGCTGGTGGCGGGCGCGTCCGGATTTTCCAGCCCGCCGCCGGTGCGCTTGCCTGACGTCTCCGGCACCATGATCAGGCTGACCAGGATCGCCGCCGGCGCGCCCAGCACCGAGGCGATGACGAAATGCGCGGCCGAGTCCGGGATCAGCGGCGCCAGCAGCGTGGCATAGAGCACCAGCACGGTGCCGGCGATCCCGGCCATGCCACCTGTCATCACCAGGAACAGCTCGGCGCGGGTGAGCTGTGACAGGTAGGGGCGGATGAACAGCGGCGCTTCCACCATGCCGAGAAAGATGTTGGCGGCGGTGGACAAACCGACCGCGCCGCCGACGCCGAGCGTGCGCTCCAGGAGCCACGCCATGCCGCGCACGATCGGCGGCAGGATGCGCCAGTAGAACAGCAGCGTCGTCAGCACGCTCATGACGAGCACGATCGGCAGCGCCTGGAAGGCGAGGATGAAATCGGCACCCGGCACTTTCAGCTCGAACGGCAGCGTGCCGCCGCCGACATAGCCGAACACGAAGGAGGAGCCGGCGCGCGCCGCGGCCGAGATGGCGCCGACCGCGTCGTTGATGGCGCCAAAGGCGCGCGCCACCACCGGCAGCTTGAGTAGCACCACCGCGGTCAGAAGCGTCGCCGCAAGGCCGATCGCGGCTTGCCTCGGCGATACCGCGCGGCGGTTCTCGCTGCACGCCCACGCGATCGCGAGCAACGCCAGGACGCCAAACGCCGACTGCAATTGCAGCATGAATCCCCCAGGCCCCGGCGCGATTATGCCAGCGCTGCCGGATGGCGCAATGCCGTGTTGCTTGGCCTGCCGTTGACATCCGCGCGGCCGTCAGCCACGGCTCATGCCCATGTCCTCGACCGATGCCGTCGGCGCCCGCGACCTGCTGAGGGACGCCTCGTTCGTCTTCTTCCTGCTGTCGCGCAGCCTGTCGCGCTTCTCCAGCCAGATCGCGGCGGTGGTGATCGGCTGGCAGATCTACGATATCACCGGCAGCGCGTTCGACCTCGGCATGGTCGGGCTGGTGCAGTTCGTGCCGACGGCGCTTCTGGTGTTCGTGGCCGGCCACGCCGCCGACCGTTTCGATCGCAAGCGCGTGGTGCAGCTTTGCCAGCTCGCGGAAGCGCTGACCGCGCTGTTTCTGGCTGTGAGCACCTATGCCGGCTGGCTCGATGCGGTGCAGATCTACATCGCGACGTTCGTCATCGGCATTGCCGGCGCCTTCGAAGGTCCGGCCACCGCAGCGTTGCTGCCGCTGATTGCCCCGCAAGGCTCGCTGCAGCGGGCCACTGCGGTTTCCAGCGGCGCAGCCCAGGTCGCGGTCATCACTGGCCCGGCCGTCGGCGGCCTTACTTACGTCTTCGCGCCCAGCCTGCCATATCTGATCACCGTCGTTTTCTGGCTGGCCGGCGCAATCCTGACCGGCTTCCTGCGGCCGGCGCAGCAGGCGATGCCGAAAGAGGAGGGCGGCGCCGACGACATCTATGCGGGCGTCCGCTTCATTCGCAACAATCCGGCGATCCTCGGCACCATCTCGCTGGATCTATTCGCCGTGTTGCTCGGCGGCGTGGTGGCGCTGTTGCCGATCTATGCCCGCGATATCCTGCAGACCGGCCCGCTCGGTTTAGGCATTCTGCGCGCCGCGCCCGCGGTCGGCGCACTGTTCATGACCATCGTGCTGGCGCACCACACCATCAACCGCCATGTGGGGCTGCGCATGTTCCAGGCTGTGATCGTGTTCGGCGCGGCCACCGTCGTGTTCGCGCTGTCGCAATGGATGTGGCTGTCGGTGGCCTCGCTCGCGATACTCGGTGCGGCCGACACCGTGAGCGTGGTGATCCGTTTCTCGCTGGTGCAGCTCGCAACGCCGGACGAGATGCGCGGCCGCGTCGGCGCGGTCAACTTCCTCTTCATCAACGCCTCCAACCAGCTCGGCCAGTTCGAGAGCGGCGTCACCGCGGCGCTGTTCGGTACCGTGCCATCAGCCGTGCTCGGCGGCGTCGGTACCATCGCGATTGCGCTGCTCTGGATGAAGCTGTTCCCGTCGCTGCGCAAGGTGGAGAGGTTAGAGTAGGGGCGTTGTCTCCCCAATCGTCATTGCGAGGAGCGAAGCGACGAAGCAATCCACGCTTTCGCCTGCGGCGCGATGGATTGCTTCGTTCCGCTCGCAATGACGGTGGTGGGGGTAGTGACTACCCCCGTCCCACGAACGGCATCTTGGTCGCCATCACAGTCATGAACAGCACGTTGGCGTCGAGCGGCAGGCTCGCCATGTAGGCGACGGCATCACCGACCGCTTTCGCATCCATGCGCGGCTCGTGCATTATCTTGCCGTCGGGCTGCATCACGCCGGGGCCGTTGACCATGCGGTCGGTCATGGGGGTGGCGGCATTGCCGATGTCGACCTGGCCGACCGCGATGTCGTACTTGCGGCCGTCGAGATTGCTGGACTTGGTCAGGCCCGTGATGGCGTGCTTGGTCGAGGTATAGGCCGCTGAATACGGCCGCGGGGCGTGCGCCGAGATCGAGCCGTTATTGATGATGCGGCCGCCGCGCGGATCCTGGTCCTTCATGATGCGGAAGGCGTGCTGCGTGCACAGGAAGGGACCGGTGAGGTTGGTGTTCACCACCGCCTGCCATTGCTCGAGCGGCAGGTCCTCGAAATTGACGGGCGGAGCGCCCATGCCGGCATTGTTGAACAGCACATCTAACCGGCCGTAGGTTTCCATCACCTTGGCAAAGAGCGCTGCGATCGACGCCGGGCTCGTCATGTCGGCGGAGACGCACAGGCTTTTTCCCACGTTGTCGCCGAGCTTCTTGGTCTCCTCCAGCATCTCCATGCGCCGTCCGGCGAGCACGACGGTGTAGCCCGCATTCATCAGCGCCAGCGATGCGGCACGGCCGACGCCGGTACCGGCACCCGTAACAACGGCGATCTTCTGTTTTGCCTCGGCCATTTCGTTTTCCCTTTACTTTTTTGCTTCTGCTTCGGTCTTGTAAGGCGGTCGCGGGATGTTCTGGTGCGCCGCGCGCAGGGCCGCCGACCAGCGCGAACGTAAGTCATGGAAATAGGGCTCGCCGGCCTCGATGCGGTGATTGAGATCGGCCTCGCAGGCATCCGTGCGCACGACAAGGACGTCGATCGGCAGTCCCACGCCGAGATTGGAGCGCATGGTGGAATCCATCGAGATCAGGCCGGTTTTCAGCGCCTCATAGAGCTCGACGTCGAAATGCATGGCGCGGTCCAGCACGGGCTTGCCGTATTTGTGCTCGCCGATCTGCAAGTACGGCGTGTCGGTGGTGCACTCGATGAAGTTGCCGGCGGTGTAGACCATGAACAGGCGCATCCGCGAGCCCTTGATCTGGCCGCCGAACAGGAAGGAGACGTCGAAGCTGACGTCCTCAGAGCGCAGCGCCGGGCCCTCGGTGGCGTGGATCAGGCGGATGGCGCGGCCGATGCGCTGCGCCGCCTGGAACATGGTCGGCGCATTCATCAACGTCTCCAGCTCGCCGGTATCGGGATTCTGGATACCCTCGGTCAGGGTAGAGATTACCGATTGGCTGATGGCAAGATTGCCGGCGCTGGCGACCGCCAGGATGCGCTCGCCCGGGTCGGAGAACACATGCAGCTTGCGGAAGGTGGAGACGTTGTCGAGGCCGGCATTGGTGCGGGTGTCGGCGATCATGACAAGGCCGTCGCGCACCAGAATTCCACAACAATAGGTCATTCCCAGTCCCCGAGCGCATCCGTCTTTTCCGCGCCAGAACTAGTAGCTAATTTCGAGGGGGCGTCCAACCCCCATTTCCCGAGCGCTTTCAGGGGTAAAGGAGCGAGCGCGAGCGGCGGGTCAGGACTCAGGAGTCCCGTGTTGGTCCCGCTGGCGCCCCGACAAGGAAGGCGTCATCAACGGGGACGCCCAGCGCGGTGACCAGCCGGTTGGTCTCGGCCGCCATGCCGATGATGGCGATCATTTCGCGATATTCGGCCTCGGTCATGCCCTTCGCCCGGGCGCTCGCGGTGTGCGAATGAATGCAGTAGCTGCAGCCGTGGGCAACCGACACCGCGACGTAGAGCATCTCCTTGGTCTTGGCATCCAGCGCTCCCGGCGCCATCACTTCCTTGATGCTTTCCCAGGTTCGGCGCAGCGCCTTCGGATCATGCGCAAGCGCCCGCCAGAAATTGTTCACGAAATCGGATTGCCGCGTCTTGCGGATGTCCGCGAAAACGGCCCGGGCTTCGGGGGAGAGCTCGTCGTCGGAAAGCAGTTGTACCGTCGCCATGGACATAACCTCGGGCTGTTGTTGCGCCGAGGTTATAGCACGGCCATCTGCTCCGTTTTCGTCATGATCAGGTCGCGCGCTGCGCCAGCACCAGCTTGCCGCCAGCGAGATAGTGCCGTTGCTGCACATGGGCGTGTTGACCCGCGACGTGAAGATCGCGCAAGCGGCGCTGGAGCGGGGAGATGTCGTAGATCGCGCTGCTGCCGGCCAGTGCAAAGCACGCATCCGCCACGCGAATGCAGGTTGAGGCGATCCAGGCCGATGCCTGCGTTCCCTCGACGAGCAGCGCTTCATCATTCAACGTTCCCGCCAGCGCATGATTCCAATGGCTGGCGGCCTGGCCTTGCAGGAAGGCCTGCGCCGCCCGGAGGTCGGCGTAAGTCCGGCCGAGTTCGAACTGGAACACCTCGGACTCCTGCATCGGAGTAGCTGCCATATACTGCTGTCGTCCGCTACGGGCGAGCGCCACCAAATCGTCCAGAGCGCCCTCCGCCACGCCGGTCGAGAACGCGGCAAGAAACAGCGGCAACAAATGCCGCACCGCCGGATAAAGCACGCCCGGCACGCAGGGCGCGCTGTCCTCGAGATCGAACAGATTGGCTTCAGGGATCAGCGCGTCCCGCAGCGCGATGTGATGACTGCCGGTCCCCTTGAGTCCGGCCGCGTACCAGCTGTCCTCGATTTTCCAATCCTGCACCGGCAGTACAACCCCACGAACCATCGGCCGCCCGTGCGCACCGATGGCGGGCTTGCCGTCGGCGGTTACGACGCAAAATCCGGCCAGCCATTCGGCATGCATGCAGCCGCTGGCGAGCGGCCACCGGCCGTTGATCCGCCAGCCGTCCGCCACACGCTCCGCCGTTCCGGCCGGCTGCGAGGATCCGGAAAGGGTGGCGTTCGGTCCGTTGCGGTAGACGCGATCGTAGGTCTCACGCTGCGCCCAGGTGGCGAAAAGACCGGTGCCGCTGGCGACGATCGCAGTCCAGCCGATCGAACCGTCAAGCCGGGCGAGCGCCGTGATGACCGCCAATCCGTCCGCCAAGTCGAGTTCCAACCCGCCATGACTTCTCGGCACGAATATCCGAAAGAGGCCGATCGATTTCAGTCGATCGAGCAGATCGGGCGGGATCTCGCGGGCGGCCTCAATCTCGGCGGCCCGCTCCCTGATCTCGGGAGCCAGCTCCCGGATTCCGGCGAGGACGGCTTCGCTGGTGTCCCGCGCCACTACCGAAGGAGGATCACGGTGTTGAATCTGAACTCGCATCTGTCGACCTCTGTTACAGAGACTCTGCCCGTGTCAGCGTGGTCAAGCGCCGCTACGGCGCGGTTACGGTGGCCGCTGTTCCCGTTACATCTGTAGCGGATACCAGCGGTCCGGCAGCCCGAACCCGCAGGTAAGACCTGGATGCGGGGCGGCACTCGGGAATGACAGGTTGGTCGACGGTTCCAGGCGTCTTATGCTGGGACTACCAACAACAAACAAAATTCCGGGAGCTGAAATGCGAAAGAAAGTTGCCGCGTTCATCGCGCTGGTGGGCGCAATACTGTCAGCCACAGCTCCCGCGATCGCGCAGAAGAAGGGCGGCACGCTTCGCCTCTATCACAACGACAATCCGCCCTCGACGTCGCTGCTGGAGGAATCCACCATCGCCTCGGTGATGCCCTTTGCGGCGGTGTTCAACAATCTCGTGGTGTTCGATCCCGCCAAACAGCACGAAAGCCTGGAGACGGTGGTGGGCGATCTCGCCGAGAACTGGTCGTGGGATTCCACCAACACCAAACTCACCTTCAAGCTGCGTCAGGGCGTCAAATGGCACGACGGCCAGCCTTTCACGGCCAAGGACGTGCAGTGCACCTGGCGGATGCTGATCGGTAAGGCCGACACGCAGGACTTCAAGCGCAACCCGCGAAAGGTCTGGTACACGAAGCTGCAGGACGTCAGCGTCAACGGCGATGGGGGGGGGGTGTGGGGGTGGGGGGGGCCGCGGCCGAGCCTGCCGGTGTTGCTGGCGAGCGCCTTCTCCGCGGTCTATCCCTGCCACGTGCCGCAGCAGGTGATGCGCACCAAACCAGTCGGCACCGGGCCGTTCAAATTCGTCGAATTCAAGCGCGGCGATTCGATCCGCCTCGTGCGCAATCCCGACTACTTCAAGAAGGATCGCCCGTATCTCGACGAGATCGCGGTGCGGACCATCGACAGCCGCGCCACGCGGATGCTGGCGTTTTCCACTGGCGAGTTCGACATCACCTTTCCCTCCGACGTCAGCGTGCCGCTGCTGAAGGACATCAAGGAGCGCGCGCCGAAGGCGGTGTGCGAAATGACGACCACGGGTACGCTGGTCAATCTGATGGTCAACCGCGTCAATCCGCCATTTGATAATACGGATATGCGCAAAGCCATTTCGCTCGCGCTCGACCGCAAGCCTTTCAATTCCATCCTGATGGAAGGGCAGGCGCGGATGGGCGGCGCCATGCTGCCGCGGCCGGAGGGCGAATGGGGCATGCCGGAGGCGATGGTGACCTCGCTGACCGGTTACGGGCCGGATGCGGCCAAGAATCTCGCCGAGGCGCAGTCGATCATGCAGAAGCTCGGCTACAGCGACGCAAAACCGCTGCCGATCAAGATCCAGACCCGCAACTTGCCGGCCTATCGCGACGCCGCCGTGATCGTGTCGGACCAGCTCAAGAAGATCTATATCGTCGGCGAGCTCGACATTCTCGACACGCCGCGCTGGTACTCAAAGCTTTCGCGCAAAGAATACACTATCGGCCTCAACGTCACCGGCGTTTCCGTGGACGATCCCGACGGCAATATCGTGGAGAACTATTCCTGCAACTCCGAGCGCAACTACACGCAATACTGCAACGCCGAGGTCGACAAGCTGCTGGCTGCGCAATCGCGCGAGCTCGACAAGGAGAAACGCAGGAAGATCGTTTGGGACATCGAGCGCATCCTGGTGGAGGATGCCGCGCGGCCGGTCATCCTGCACAGCTCGGCCGCCAATTGCTGGCAGCCTTATGTGAAGAACTTCAAGCCGCACGACAACAGCCAGTACAACAACCTGCGCTTCGAGGATGTGTGGCTGGATAAGTGATCAGGTGGCGCGGCTGGCCTTCCAGCCGAGCACGGCCAGCGGGATTGCTAAGGCTACCCACGACAGCACATCCCATCCATCGTTGCCGAGCAATGCCGAGGCCAAGCCGATTGCGGTGAACACGCCCAGCCAGAGCGGCCAGCGAAAGATGTCACCCGCGGTCCGGCGCACGCGTCTCACGAGGTCACGCCGGATGTTGCCACGGTAGTCGGTCTGTCCGTGACCTGCATGCCGAGTTGTCTGGATTTGCGCTTCCCGAGCCAGAGATAGAGGCCGCTCGCGATCACGATGATCGTCGCAAGGTCAAGCAGTGCCCAGATGATTTTCAGCGGCAGCCCGCCGTAGTCGCCGAAATGCAGCGGGCGCGACACCTGCAGCACGCGCAGATACCACGGCAGTCCCCGCGCGGCGACGAGTTGCCCGGTCTCTGCATCGAGCATCGCAGGCGTGAACAGGCGGGAGGTGATCGGCGTCGCCCCCTTGGTCCACACGATGAAGTGACGTGGCGTCCCGAACCGCGCTTGCGTCGGCAGCACGACGCTGGCCGGCACGTTGCCGCCGAGTGCCTGGCGCGCGGTTGCAACGACGCCATCGATATCGGCGAATCTCGCCAGCGGCGGCTTGCCGAGATGCGGCGCGATCAGTTCCGGCAGCACCTGGGCCCGCCAAGCGTTAAACAGCGGTAGCGAGATCGTGTTGATGATACCGGTGAGGCCGACGGCGAGCAGCCAGACCAGCGCGACCGCGCCGATCAGATTGTGCAGGTCGAGCCATTTGATCCGCGGCGCGCCGCCGCGCCGCACCGCGCCGAACTCAAGGCGGCGCATGAACGGCGCATAGAGCACGACGCCCGACACCAGTGCGATCACGAACAGCAGGCCCATCGCGCCGAGGAACAATTCGCCCGGCAATCCCATCAGCATGTCGCGATGGATGACACGGATGGTCCGCATCACGCCGCCTTCCTGCGCGTCCTCCTCCAGCAGGTCAGCGGTTCGCGAGTCGAACGATAGTTTGAGCAGTCGCTTTCCCGGCGGCGGCGCCGGTACTTCCGACAGGAAGACATTGACGACGTTGGCGCGGTCCTGGTCCCAGTTCAGCACCTGCGCGAAGCGCGCCGGATAGCGCGCCTTTGCCGTGTCGATCAGTTTGCTCAGCGGCGCCTGCGGCGTATCGGCGGGAAGCTCGCGGGCTGAAACCTCCGACTGGAAGAAATCGTCGATCTCGTCATGGAAGATCAGCGGCAGCCCGGTGATGCACAGCATCAGCAGAAACAGGGTGCAGACCAGGCTTGTCCATTTATGGACCAGCGACCACCATTTGACGGACCGTGCTGTCATCTTCTCACCACCGGTAGGTCAAGGTCCCCAGCACCGTGCGCCCCAGCGCCCAGCGGCACCCGCCGGCCGTGCACAAGGAGACGTAAGTACGGTCAAACACATTGTTGACGTTCAGCGCCGCACTCAGTCCTTTCAATTCCTGGTATCGCATTCCGAAATCGTAGGAGAGCGCAGCGTCGAATACCGTGCTGGCCGGAACGACTGCGGCGGGTAGAGAGACCCCCGGCACGATGGTTGGAACGGTCAGATTGTTGGCGTTGGTAGTGTACACGTCGTGAACGTAGCGCACGCCACCGCCAAAGCCGAATCCGCTGGCCGGCCCGCTCTGCACCAGATAGTTGGCCCACAGCGAGGCCGTGTGCATCGGGACGTTGGCGAGCCGTTTGCCGAAATTGACGTCCTGTGGCGCGCTGATCCGGTTATCGAGATAGGAATACTGCCCACGCAAGCTGAGGCCGGGCAGGGGACTGCCGACCACCGATCCCTCGAAGCCGCGCGAACTGACCTCGCCGACCTGCGCCTGGGTGTTGGCGGGAATACCGGGGCCCGCGATCGTGGAGGTGACGTTCTGCTGCTTCAGGTCGTAGACCGCGGCAGTGAACATCAGATTGTAGCCGACCGGCTGGTATTTCACGCCGGCTTCGTATTGCTCGCCGGTGGTCGGCTTGAACGGCTGACCGTTGAGCAGCGTTCCGACGCTGGTCGGCTGGAACGAGGTCGAATAGCTGACATACGGCGCAATGCCACTGTCGAAATTGTAGATCGCGCCAAGCCGGCCCGTCGGTTTCTCGTCGTTGTTCAGAACGCGCAGGCCGGTGTTCTGGGCCAGGGTATCGCCTTCGGCCCGATCGTAGCGGACACCGGCGAGCACGGTGAGCCGCCCGAGCTTGGCCTCGTCCTGGAAATAGACACCGCGCTGCTGCAGGTGCTGGTCCAGGTTCTGGAATATCGCCGTGGGGACCAGAATATTTTGGGTATAGTTCGGCGCCAGGATGTCCAGCGTGTTGGTGTTGGCGAAGCGGGCAAAATTGTCGAAGTCGAACCGCTGATAGTCGAAGCCGAAGAGCATCGTGTGTTGCAGCGGGCCCATGTTGAACTTGGCTTGTAGCTGGTTGTCGGCGGCGAAGGTGTTGAGGTTCTCGTTGGTCGAGAAGTAGCTTCGGGTGATGGTGCGGCCATCGGTCAGCCGCAGGGTGGCGCCGGCGCCTGTCGTCGTGAACGGGCCGGGCTGCACCTCGACATAGTTGAGCTCGTTGTGCAGGTAGCGCACGTTCTGGCGGACGGTGAAGATGTCGTCAAAGCGGTGCTCGAACTCGTAGCCGAGCGTCGCCTGCTTGTATTTCAGGCTCTCGTAGTTGAAGTCGCCGCCAAAGAAGTTCCGGGGGATTTGCCCAAAAGTGCCGGGCACTAGCGTGCCCTGGATCGGCAATAGCGCGAAAGCCCCGCCTTTCGGGTCCTGGCGATAGCTGGTCAGGAACGTGATGGTAGTGTCGATGTCGGGACGCCACGTCCACGCCGGCGCAATCGAAAACCTCTCTTCGCCGATATGGTCGACCTGGGTATTGGCGTTGAGGCCGAGGCCGGTGACCCGGTAAAGCAGCGTCTTGTCCTTGTCCACGGGACCGCCGACATCGAACGCGCCCTGGATACGGTCGAATGAGCCGGTTTGCAGCGAGACCTCGCCGAAGGGCTTGTCGGTCGGGCGCTTGCTGACGAGGTTGAGGATACCGGCGGGCGAGGCCGCGCCGTACAGGATCGACGCCGGTCCGGTGATGATCTCGGCGCGCTCAAGGAGATAGGGATCGATGCGAGGCACGCCGAAGGGCCCGCCCTGCAGCCGCAGCCCATCCAGATAGGTTTCGACGAGGAAGCCGCGCGCGCTGACCTGCTGGAAGCGGAAATCGGTATCGTTGCTGAAATAGATGCCGGGGGCATAGCGCAGGAGATCGCGGATGCTTTGCGCACGCCGCACGTCGATTTCCTCGCGGGTGATGACGGCGACGGAAGCCGGCGTCGACATGATCGGCGAGTCCGTCTTGGTGGCGCCTGAAGCGCGGCCTGCGACAAAGCCGTTGGTGCCGGCATTGACGCGCTCGGCGGTCGATACCAACGCGGGTTTGGCCTGCGATTGCGCCGCAGGATTGGCGGCTTGTCGCGCGCGCTGCGACGGCTGCCCGCTGCGCGAGGCTGCGCGGCGCTGGGGCGTGGCCCGTTGCACGTTGGGCTTGGGCGCGTCGACGGATACCGGCGGCAATTCCGTCGATGGCCTTGCGGTCTGCGCGCTCGCCGGAAAGCCGCTGGCGAGAAGCGCGCCGAACGTTAGTATGCTTGCAGAACCGTAGAGGATGTGTGATCGCGAAAGAGAGATGACACGACGCGTCGCGTCGTGTGCCTTGCATTTCATGTCGGTGCCCCACCCGGAGCGACTGCGCGGGGAGATTTTTTCTCGCATCGCGCGTCGCTCGCGTTAAGCAGTCCTTATGTGGCTGGGCTGTGCGCGTCGAGCGATTGGGTCTTTGAATTGTTCAAGGTTCAAGTGATTCAAATCTGGAGCGATTCAAGAAGTGCAATCCCGCAGTGTGATTGCGCGTGCCTCAATTTTTCGTCGATAAAATGCGGAACGTGCGGCGGGCGGTCGCACCCGTTGTTGCAAGGCGTCCAGCAGGCGAAAGAAGCGGTGCTCCGCTCGCAATGACGGTGGCTGGTTCGCGACGCTGGGAGGTTGAACCCAATCTGCCGGTGGACAGCGTGTCAGGGTTCGCTACGCCTCGATAGCGCGTAAAGAGGGGCGGCCGGCTTAAACTCCTGGCGGGATTTCAAATGCAAACATCGATAGCTTCACGTCAGGAGAAAATACGAACGGGGTGGTGCCAATCTTCCTGGCGCCAAGACGTGCGTAGAAACCGACGGCATTCGGGTTCGCGTTAATCAGGATGACATCTCCTGCCATCTTTCTCGAAAGCTCCACGGCAGCAGCAAAAAGTCGGGTGCCAACGCCCCTCCGCGAAAAAGCTGGATCGACAAAAATGCTCTCCAGTAAAATATAACCTCCAATTCCTATCGGTCTTGCAGCCACCCAGCCCTGCCGAGTCCCGGATTCTCCCTCAGCCACAAACACCAGTCCTGCTGCAACAAGCGGAAGGTTGATCCTGAGTCCTGGCATGAAGCGAGCAATGACGTCATCGTTGTATCCGTCATTCTTCGTTGCACGCACTGCGATTTCCGTAAGCTCCGCGGCCTCGTCAACACGTGCGGGCCTGACTCGATTGTTCATTATGGTTGATCCCTGTGCCACATCGCTCAAGTAGCCGGAGCGAATCGAATTTCAAGGGGCGCAGCGGATCAGCACCTTGCTTTCACAGACGATGTTGCTTGCGGATGCAATGCAGCCCTGGATGAGGGGGTGCCCGCCAGCAAGGAGCATGGCGGCGAACATTGAAGCGAAATCGCAAAGACTCGATCTGTTCCTTGCCCGCAGTCCGCGCTTCAATCCTGCCGCTGGCTCTGCCACTGGCCGGGCTTACCTGCCTGTTCGACCTTGACCGCGACAGTTAGCGTTTCGGTGCCGCCGCCATAGCGGGTGCCGCGGATCGGGGCGGCGCCGAGATAGTCAAGGCCGACGGCGACGCGCGCATGCGCGTCGGTGGTGCAGATGCCGTTGGCGGCATCGAAGCCGACCCAGCCGAGATCGGCCACAAAGGCTTCCGCCCAGGCGTGGCCGGCCTGTTGACTGGTGACGCCGTCGGAGCGCAGGAAGTGCCCGGAAACGAACCGCGCCGGCACGCCGCCGGAGCGTGCGCAGGCAATGAAGATATGCGCATAGTCCTGGCAGACGCCGCGCTTCAGCGTGAACGCTTCGGCGGCCGACGTCCCGCTGTTGGTCGGGTTCTCGTCGAACGTCATGTGCTCATTGATCTGCACCAGCAGCGAGTGCAGGAAGCCGAGGATGTCGTCGCCGGCCTCGGCGCGCAGCTCGCGGGCGAACTGCGCCATCGCCGGGTTGACCTCGGTCAGCGCGGTCGAGCGCAGGAACATGCTCTCCGGAAAACGCTCGTCGGCGCCGCGCAGCACGCCGCCGGTGTCCTGCGTCTCGATCAGGCCCTCGACATGGATGGTGAGGTCCTCGATCGGCCCGTGCGTCAGCACATGGGTGACATTGCCGAAGGCGTCTTCGTGCACGTCGAGGCGGGAGTCGGCGGAGACGTCGATCTGCCATTCGGCCACATACTGCCCGTCATGGCTGCCGGGCGTCATGCGCAGGATCTGGATGACGCCGGTCGCGGCCGGCTCATAGCGGTAACTTGTGGTGTGGGCAATTCGCAGGCGCATGGGGCGGATACCTACCGGGATCGTCATGCCCGGGCTTGTCCCGGGCATCCACGTCGTTCCTCGGTTTTCAAAGCAAGACGTGGATGGCCGGGTCAAGCCCGGCCATGACGGCGTTTGTGGTCAGATCAAATACTGCCTGGTGATGATCTCGCCAAGCCGGGAATTGTCCGCGATGAATTCCTGGATGAATTCGTGAACGCCATGCTGGAATATGTCGTCCATGTTGCTGTGCTCGAGGCGGTTGCGGATGCCGCGGGCGTGGCGTTGCGCGGGCCCCTGGCGGCCATAGGCGACGCCGATCTGGTCGAGATTGCGCACCAGATTGCCGTAGCAGCTCGCCAGAGATCGCGGCAGGGTGTCGTTGAGGATGAGCAAGTCCGCGATCAGCCAGGGTTTCAGCGTTTCGCGATAAACCCAGTGATAGGCGGTCAGCGCCGAGACCGAGCGCAGGATCGAGGTCCACTGGTAGTAATCGAGCGGGCCGCCGACATGCTCTTCCTCCGGCAGCAGCACGTGATACTTCACGTCGAGAATGCGCGCGGTGTTGTCGGCGCGTTCCAGGTGCAGGCCGAGGCGCGAGAACCAGAAAGCGTCGTTGCGCAGCATGGTGCGGTAGGCCGAGCCGTCAAAGCGCAGCGAAGTCTCCTGCACGAAGCGCAGGAATTTAGCGAGTTCCTCGCGCGTGCCGGTGCCCTTGCTCCAGACTTCCTGCAGCTCGAGCCAGGCGCTGTTGATGGTGTCCCACATCTCCGATGTCAGCGCGGTTCGCACCGACCGGGAGTTGAGCCGGGCGTTCTCGATGCAGTTCTTGATGGAGGAGGGGTTGGCCGATGAGAACGAGAGGTACTCCACCACGTTGGCTTCGGTGGCTTCCTGGTAATTCTCGAAAAAGCTCGCGCTGACGCCGGCGGTCAGCAGCGCCGACTCCCATTCGTTGGTCTTGCCGATATAGGCGGCGGGCAGCGCGGTGACGCGCAAGGTCGCGTCGATGGTGCGGGCGATGTATTCCGCGCGCTCGACGGAGCGGGCCAGCCAGTAGAGGTTTTCGGCGGTACGCGACAGCATCTCTAACCGTCCAGAATCCAGGTGTCCTTGGTGCCGCCGCCCTGGCTGGAATTGACCACCAGCGAGCCTTCTTTCAGGGCCACGCGCGTGAGCCCGCCGGGCACGATGGTGACGCGGTCCTTGCCGGTGAGCACGAACGGTCGCAAATCGACATGGCGCGGCGCCAGCCCCACTTCGGTGCAGGTCGGGCAGGTCGAGAGCGCCAGCGTCGGCTGGGCGATAAAACCCTCCGGCTCGCGCTTGAGCTTGTCGCGGAACGCCTCGATCGTGGCTTTTGTCGCGGCCGGCCCGATCAGCATGCCATAGCCGCCGGAGCCGTGGACTTCCTTCACCACCAGGTCGCTCAGGTTATCGAGCACATAGGCAAGGTCCGTCGGCTCGCGGCAGCGCCAGGTCTGCACGTTCTTCAGGATCGGCGCCTCGCCGAGATAGAACTTCACGATGTCAGGCATGTAGGAATAGACCGCCTTGTCGTCGGCAATGCCGGTGCCGACCGCGTTTGCCAGCGTGATGTTGCCGGCCGCATAGGCCGACATCAGTCCGGGCACGCCCAGCACCGAGTCGGGGCGGAAGGTGAGGGGGTCGAGGAAATCGTCGTCGACGCGGCGGTAAATCACGTCGACCCGCTTCAGCCCTTCCGTGGTGCGCATGAACACCTCGTCGTTCTTGACGATCAGGTCGCGGCCTTCGACCAGCTCAATGCCGAGCTTGTCGGCAAGGAAGGAATGCTCGTAATAGGCGGAGTTGTAGACGCCGGGCGTGAGGAGCGCCACCGTCGGCTCGGAGGAGGCGCTGTTCGGCGCCACCGAGCGAAGGGCGGAGAGCAGTTCGTCCGGATAGCGCTCGACCGGCGCGATGCGGTGGCGCGCGAACAGGTCCGGAAACAGCCGCATCATGATTTCGCGGTTTTCCAGCATGTAGGACACGCCCGACGGCGTGCGCGCATTGTCCTCCAGCACGATGAAGTTTTCCGCGTCCACCCGCACGATGTCGATGCCGGCGATGTGGACGTAGACGTCGTGCGGCACGGCCTGGCCGTTCATCTCGGGCCGGAACACGGGGTTCTGGAAGATCAGATCGTCGGGAATGATGTTGGCGCGCAGCACCTCGCGCCCATGATAGATGTCGCGCAGGAACATGTTGAGCGCGCGGACCCGCTGCTTCAGCCCCTTTTCGAGCAGGGTCCATTCCTTCGCCGACATGATGCGAGGTATGACATCGAAGGGGATCAGCCGCTCGGTGGCTTCTGCATCGCCATAAACGGCGAAGGTGATGCCGATGCGGCGGAACAGCAGCTCCGCTTCCTGGCGTCGATATTCCAGCGCGTCCGGCGGCGTTTCCTGCAGCCAGCGGGAGAGTTCCTGGTAGGCCGGGCGGATGTCGCCGCCGGGGCCATTCATTTCGTCGAACGCAACTGCCATAACCCCCCGACCGCCTTTTGGTCATCCACGAGAGTGCATGACTTCTTGGGATGGTAGCAAGGGCCGGGCCAGCGCGATATGCATGGACCGGCGGCATTTGCTAAGGATGGCAAAGGGGTTGCCCGAAAAACCGGCTTATGGTTGCTCATTTCGGCAGCAAACCCCCGTGACTTCAAGGCGTTGCCCCGGCAATGTCAGACCGCCGCAAGCTGCGGGCAGGGTGAGGAAGAGACATGAGCGAGATCGTCACGGCGGGGATCCTGGTGATAGGCGATGAGATCCTGTCGGGCCGGACCAAGGACAAGAACATCGGCTTCATTGCCGAGTACCTGACCAATATCGGCATCGATCTGAAGGAAGTCCGCGTCGTCGCCGACGACGAGCCCGACATCATTGCGGCCCTCGATGCATTGCGGAAGCGCTACACCTATGTGTTCACGACCGGCGGCATCGGCCCGACCCATGACGACATCACCGCCGACAGTGTCGCCAAGGCGTTCGGCGTCGGCATCGACCACCATCCGGAAGTGGTGGCGCGGTTTCGCGAGCGCTGGAGCGAACAGGATTTGAACGAGGCGCGGCTGCGCATGGCGCGCATCCCCGACGGCGCCGAACTGATCCAGAGCGCGACCATCCTGGCGCCCGGCTTCAAGATCGGCAACGTCATCGTGATGGCGGGCGTGCCCTCGATCATGCAGGCCATGATGGATATCGTCTCGCCCAAGCTGAAGTCCGGCGTGCGGATGCTGTCGGAATCGGTGCGGGCCAATGCGCGGGAAGGCGACATCGGCGGGCCGCTGCGGGAGATCGCCAATACCCATCCCGACACCATCATCGGCAGCTACCCCTTCCTGGACGAGGACCAGCGGCCCAACACCAATCTCGTGGTCCGCTCGCGCGATCCGGACAAGCTCAGCGCCGCAATGGGCGCGGTGAAGGAAATGCTGGCGGCGCTGCATGCGGCGCGGAAGTCGGCCGATATGTTTTAAAGCGAAGAAGGCAACATGGCCGACAATTCCGAAAAGGCATTCCCGGTTTCCTGGGACCAATTCCACCGCGACTGCCGCGCGCTGACCTGGCGGCTCAACGAGGTCGGGCCGTTCCATGCCGTCGTCGCCATCACCCGCGGCGGTCTGGTGCCGGCGGCGATCGTCGCGCGCGAGCTCGGCCTTCGCATCATCGATACCGTGTGCGTGGCGAGCTATGACCACGACAAGCAGGGCGACCTGCAGGTTCTCAAGGGCGTCTCGGACAGCGTGGCAAAACTCGGCGGCGGCACCGGCAAGGGGCTTTTGATCGTCGACGACCTCGTCGACACCGGCAAGACCGGCCGCCTGGTGCGCGCAATGATGCCGGACGCGCATTTCGCCGCCGTCTATGCCAAGCCGAAGGGACGGCCGCTGGTAGACACCTTCATTACGGAAGTATCGCAGGATACCTGGATCCACTTCCCTTGGGACACTGCGCTGTCGTACGCGCCGCCGCTGCACGGCGGGCGGTGAGGTTTCTTCGCCTCTCCCCGCACGCGGGGAGAGGCCGTATCGCATCGAAGATGCGATCCGGGTGAGGGGGACTCTCCGCGAGTCCCGATGCCGAGCGACCCCTCACCCCAACCCTCTAAGAGCGAGCTTCGCTCGTCTCGACACCGCAAGAGCGGGGCGAGGGAGCGCAATCTTCGGATGGATGCATGCCCCTGCAGAACCGCGTCACGCCGCTGGGCGACATCGTCGCCGATCCGCACCGCGGCCTGTTCACCGGCAATCGCGGCATCATCCATGATCCGGCGACTAGGACATTGCTGAGAAAGCGCTGGTCGAACCCGGCCTGGCTGACCTGTGTCTGTGAATTCCGCGGCCGCCGCCGCAACGTGATGGGTGGGCGCAGCTGGACCGAGCTGTTCTTTCTCGACGAGGCGACGGCGCTCGCGGCCGGCCATCGCCCTTGCTTCTACTGCCGCCGCGACGACGCCAACCTCTTTCGCGCCGCCTGGGAGAGCGGGAACGGAGTTGCCGACGTCCTCGCGCCGGACATCGATGCCGTCCTGCATCGCGAGCGCTTTGCCAGCGGCAGGAAGCTGCATCCATTGCCGATGCGGCTCGAAAAGCTTCCCGATGGCGCGATGGTGCAGGCAGGTGGCGACAGTTACCTGATCGCCAAGGGCACGCCGCTGCGCTGGAGCTTTGCCGGTTACCGCAAGGCCGACGCGCCGGTCAGCGAGGCGATGTTGATCACGCCACCTTCGACCTTGCGCGCGCTTGCAGCAGGATTGCGGCCGGTGCTGCACCCCAGCGCGAACCAACCTTAGCGCGGTAGGCGATCAACCCAGCCGCTGCCGCGCCAGCTTCGCGCCGGCGCCGAGCGCCACCAGCTTGGCTTCCGCAATGTCGCGCCGCATCGGCGCCATGCCGCAATTGGTGGTCGCGATGATGTCGCCCCTGGCCACGAATTTCGAGACGTCGTCGATCACCTTGCAGACATCCTCTGCTGTCTCGACCGTGTCGCTGGCGACATCGATCACGCCGGCCTGAATTTTCTTGCCCTTGAGCAGCGTCAGCAGATCGAGCGGCACCTTCGAGTTGCGGCATTCGATCGCCACTTGCTGGATCGAGCTTTCGGCGATCGCCGGGAAAATCTCTTCATATTGCCGCCATTCGCTGCCCAGCGTTCCCTTCCAGTCGACATTGGCCTTGATGCCGTAGCCATAGCAGATGTGCACGGCGGTCGCGCATTTGAGCCCCTGCGCCGCGCGCTCCAGCGCCTTGACGCCCCAGACCGGGACTTCCTCCATGAACACGTTGAAGGCGGGCTCGTCGAACTGGATCATGTTGATGCCGTCGGCCTCCAGCGCCCGGGCTTCCTCGTTCAACAACTCCGCAAAGGCGAACGCCATTTTGACCCGGTCGCCATAGTGGCTGTCGGCGAGGGTGTCGATGATGGTCATCGGGCCTGGCAGGGTGAACTTCAGCTGCCGGTTGGTGTGGGTGCGCGCCGCACGGGCCTCGTCGGCATGGACGCGGCCTTTCAGCTTCAGCGGCGCCACCACTTGCGGCACCATCGCCTTGTAGCGGTCCTTGCGGATGCCCATCTCGACCTTGTGGGCGAAGTCGATGCCGTCGACCTTCTCCAGAAAGCCGTGCACGAAGTGCTGCCGCGCCTGCTCGCCCTCGGTGAGGATGTCGATGCCGGCATCCTCCTGCATTTTCACCGCCAGCAACGTGGCGTCGCGCTTGGCGCGGGCGAGCTCGTCGCCCTTGGCCTTCCACGGCGCCCACAGCATGTTCGGCTCGGCCAGCCATTCCGGCTTCGGCAGGGAGCCTGCGATCGTGGTTGGAAACAGCATGGGAGCCTCCCGGATGGCGTGGTCTTGATGTGATTGAGTGCCTCCA
>Ga0081540_1001596_pt1 | contig 19340 bp, 17 predicted proteins | sample TabmetS2T1R1_FD_71024 | JGI IMG/M metagenome (GOLD analysis project Ga0081540, IMG submission 71024) | Tabebuia heterophylla rhizosphere microbial communities from the University of Puerto Rico - S2T1R1 | ecosystem: Host-associated > Plants > Roots > Rhizosphere ... | reverse complement strand
CGACCGTGCTCGGACCCTTCTACGTGCAACGCGCGCCGGAGCATCCGCTCGGCGCTGACATCTCCGCCGACATGGAAGGCGCCCCGCTATTGGTCACCGGCACGGTATCGACGACGGATGGAAAGCCGCTATCCAGTGCGGTGGTAGACGTCTGGCATTCGGACGATGACGGCTATTACGACGTTCAACAGCTCGATAAGATCGGCGATCTGGCGATGCGGGCGCGATTCCGCACCGACGAAAACGGCCGGTTCTGGTTCTGGTCGATCAGGCCGGCGGCCTATCCGATCCCCCATGACGGGCCGGTCGGCAAAATGCTGGAGGCGCAGGGCCGCCACCCCTGGCGGCCGGCGCATGTCCACTTCATGATCGCCGCGCCCGGGCATCAGACGCTGGTGACGCATGTCTTCGCGGCTGGCGACCAATATCTGGATTCGGACGTCGTGTTCGGCGTCAAGGATAGCCTGATCAGGGAGTTCACCGGCATGCCTGCAGGCAAAGCCGCCGACGGCCGCGAGATGACGCAGCCTTATTATCATCTGAACTATGATTTCGGCCTGAAGACGGAATCCGAAACGAGCCGCGTCGGCGAGCGCGCCGCTTAGCTCTTCACGCCGCGACCAGCGCCGCCGCACGGTCCTCGACCAGCGCGATCGCATCACGCAGGACGTCGACGCCGGCGCCCGGCCGGACGCCGTTCTCGGCGAGATGGCGGCGGAAGGCGCGCGCGCCGGGCACGCCGTGAAACGCGCCGACGAAATGCCGCGTCATCGAATGCAGCCGCGCGCCCTGCGCGAGCTGGCCTTCGATATAGGGAAGCATCGCCGCGAACACGTCCCTCATGGTGGCATGCGGCGCCGCCTCGCCGAATATTTCGGGATCGACACCGAGCAACCGCCACGGCTCCTGGTAGGCCGCGCGACCCAGCATCACGCCATCGACATGATCGAGATGCCGCTTCGCCTCCGCAAGGCTGGCAATGCCGCCATTGATGATGATGGGGACATCAGGCAGCGCAGCCTTCAATCGATAGACCCGGTCATAGTCGAGCGGCGGGATGTCGCGGTTTTCCTTCGGCGACAATCCGTTGAGCCAAGCCTTGCGGGCGTGCACGATCAGCGCATCGGCGCCGGCCGCAATCACGCCGCGCGCCAGCACGTCGAGGGCCACTTCCGGATCCTGGTCGTCGATGCCGATCCGGCATTTGACGGTAACGGGAATCTTCACCGCGCGCTTCATCGCGGCAACGCCTTCCGCCACCAGCGCCGGCTCCGCCATCAGGCAGGCGCCGAAGCGGCCGTCCTTCACCCGGTCGGACGGGCAGCCGACATTGAGGTTGATCTCGTCGTAGCCGAAATCCTCGCCGATCGCCGCCGCGGTCGCGAGATCGCGCGGATCGGAACCGCCGAGTTGCAACGCCACCGGATGCTCACTGGGATCGAAGCCAAGCAGCCGCCCGCGATCGCCATGGATGATGGCACCGGTCGTCAGCATCTCCGTGTAGAGCCGCGCGCGACGCGTCATCAGACGGTGGAAGACGCGGCAGTGCCGGTCGGTCCAGTCCATCATCGGGGCGACGGAAAATTTCCATTCCATCTCAATTGCTTATCCGCAACGCTGGTTCAATGCAACATGATGCTTTTGATAGCTTTGCCGTCTGATTCAACCAAAATATCGAAAACAACCCCATGCAAAGTAGCACCCCGGTCGGGATCGTCGCCTATCTCTCCTTTTCCATCTGCGTGAGCGCGCATTTCATCGGACACTTCACTCGGTGCGACTGAGGTCATGAATGACCGGTCGAAGGCCGCTTGAGGTTATCTCCAAAGTAGCCAGCGTGACGGGCAGCTTGAAACGACGTGGCCCTGCACTTCCAGGATTCAGAAACAGCACATCATCAATCGTTTGGATCCGCGGTCGATGCGAGTGACCGGAAACCACCACGTCAATTCCGCAGACCGCTGGATCAATCTGCAATTCCTGAAGGTCGTGCAGGACGTAGAACGATCGCCCTCCGAGCTGTACCGCCTGAGTGTCAGGATAATGTTTCGCCCAGTCGGCAGTATCGATGTTCCCTCTAATCGCAGTGACAGGCGCAATCCGACGGAGTCTGACAAGAACATCCTCACGACCAATGTCACCAGCGTGGATGATATGCGCCACCCCCGCAAGCCCTTGCTCAGCCTCGGGCCGCAGGAGCCCGTGGGTGTCCGAGACGATTCCAATCCGCAGCACTGCAGCATTCATCGATGCGCGCCACCCTGCTTACAAATTTGCTACGCGGCCTGTCGCAAAACCTTTCCAGAAATGAGGTGTGTAAACTACTGACACACCTCAAACCACCTTTGATTCGTTCGGAATTTCCTGCGGCACGAAGCTTGAGGCGGATATTTTCGAATTTGCCAGTTCGGCGAAGATCAGGGCTAGGATCGCGAGCGCAGCGCCGATCAGGCCGAGATAGTGAGCGCCGACAGTGCGAATTCCCAGCGCACCAATGACACCACCGAGCGACATGCCGAAGTAGGAGCATGCCGAGTTCAATCCCATCAATATCGGCGCGATCGAGGGGGCCAAGGCAACGAGGCGATATTGTTGCGGCACCAGCTGGCCCCAGCTGCAGGCTCCCCATATCAGGATAACCGGCGCCGCGATCCACAATTTCGGGCCGATCCAGGGCAACACTGCACTGGAGATCGCAAGCAGGATGAGTATCGTGACGATCACCTTCCGCGAGCCCACGACATCGACCACGCGCCCGCCAAAGAGATTGGAAACGGTGCCTCCGATGCCCCAGAGCACGAGAAGGCATCCCAGAACGACCGCGTTGCCTCCGATGGTTCGGTCAAACACCACGGCGAAATAAGTGTAAACAGTGAAGATGCCGCTCAGGGCGATCAGCGTGGTCGCGAGTGTCAGAACGACGCGGGCATCCATGAGAGGTTCAAGGCGCTTTGCCAACGTAACCTTCGGCGGCATTGGCACGTCCGACAAGAAAATGGCAATACCGCCAACCGACAGGACTCCAAGCGCGGCGACAAATCCCATGGTCCAGCGCCAATCGCCCAGGCCGCCAATGAGAGCGCCGATGGGTGTGCCCAACGCCGTGGAGACGGTAAGGCCTGCAACCACTACGGAGAGCGCGGAACCTCTCTGTTCGGGGCGGACCAGCATGACCGCCGCCCCCGTCGCAGTCGGGGAAAACGTAGCCGCGCCGACGCCGGCAATGACTCGGCTCAGGAGCGCGAGCTCAAATGTTGGCGCGATCACCGTTCCAACGTTCGCAAGAACGAAGACGATACCGCCGCAGAGCAACAGGCGCTTCCGCGGTATGGTCGCAGCCAATGCAGCGATGGGTGGCGACAACAGAGCGAAAGTGATGGAATAGATCGATGCCATTTGCCCGGCAGCACCGATACTTACGCCAAATGCGTGGGATATCTCGGGAAGCACGGCGGCGACCACGAAACTGTCGGTGCCAAGCGCGAACATCCCCAGAGCGAGTACAAGTAAGCGGCGGTCCATAGCTGTTTCCTTCCCGGCGATTGCAGAACAGAATCCCGCTTGCGCTAAACGACCTTCAACTTCGCAAGATGCTCGAGGCCGATGCCGCTGAGGACCTGCGCTTGAATGGGCTGGATTGCTGCGTTCGCCGCCTCGGCGCCGAACGCCAAACCGACCACCACCCGATTGGGACGCTCGCCCGCTTGTGTGTCGACCAACCTGGCGATCGTTTTCGCGGTATCATGCGGGTCGGGAGCCTCGGCTCCAGTGAAGACGCCCTGGAGGAATTCGACGAATTTGCCCGGAAGAGCGGCGACCTCGCCGTATCTGTCGGCCCGGCCGGGGTCTGAGGGTTTCTGAACGGCCGCCCAGAGATTGGTCGGAAACGGGCCGGGCTGCACCAGCACGACGTCGATGCCGAATTGCGAAAGCTCGTAGCGATAGCTATCGGTCATCGCCTCCACGGCGTGCTTGGACGCGCCATACAATCCATAGAACGGAAGCGTCAATCTGCCGAGGATCGATCCGATATTGATGATGAGGCCGGCCCCGTTCTTCTGCATTTGCGGCAACGCAGCACGGATTACACGCTGAATACCGAAAACGTTGACTTCGAACATGTCACGCACCTGCTCTGGACTGAACGTCTCCGACAGGCCGCCCGACGCAATACCTGCGTTGTTGACAAGAACGTCCAGTTTGCCGGCAGTCTTCTCGAAGAGCCTCCTGAAGGCCGCGTCGACACTCGCGTTATCAGTGACGTCGAGTTCGAGCGTTTCTATCCCCTTGGACTGCAATTCCTTTGCAGTGTCGCGATGGCGGCCGCCGATATCGCGCATCGTTGCGAACACATGATGCCCGGCGGCCGCCAGGGTTTTCGCGACATCATTGCCGAAGCCATTCGAAGTTCCAGTGATAAGGACAGTCCTGGGCATAGCAATTTCTCTCTCAGTTGATTTGTTGCATCGGAGATGCCGTCAAGGATTGCTCACGCGGCCCAATCCGGGCGTCAGAAGCCGTTCGCCGTCGAGCTCGATGGCGTTGATACCGTTCCGGTGCGATCCACTCGGGCGCGGATTTGAAATGCGTTAGGCAGCCGCCGACTTCATGCGCTTGATGGTTTCTTCAGTCGTCCACACGGCGTTGGCCATGAAACGCCAGTTGATCATCGCCGCCTCGTAGCCATCGCCTTCTTCATTCACGCCGGCAGCAACGGCATCGCGGACCATCGCAACTTCGATGCCGGCCTCGATGATGTCGCGCATGTGGGATTCGAGACAGATGTTGGCGACGGGACCCGCCATGATTACCTTCTCGACCTTGCGCATGTGCAACTGCTTGATCACGTCGTTCGCTTCACATCCGAAGTGCTTGTGCGGCGCCGTCGTGCAAGTGTGGCCGTCCATCAGGTATTTCTTGAAGGGCTCGTAGTAGTCGGCCCTGGACCCATGGAATCCCTCGAGATCGACCGGATCCTTGCGACCGCAGAACCCGATCGACCTGAGATAGTCGCCGATCGCGCCGGGAGCGACGGCCCATTGGCCATCCGTGGGATAGTACCAGTGCGGCGAATGGATTACGAAGTAGCCGAGCTCCTGCGCAGTCCTGAGCAGCGCCTCGAGGTTCGCGATCACGTTGCGCTTGTTCAGCGCGTCCTCGATCAGCGCGTGGTACCGAGGCTGCTCGCTAGGCTGCAGAAATTCGTTCTGAATGTCCGCCAGTACCAGGGCCGTGCGGTTCTTGGCGAGCTGCATCTCGGGATTGCGATGGGTAAACATAAACATCGAAAGCTCCTCGGAAATCCATGGCTGATGCTCTTAATGGGAACGTCCAGAGGATGTCGCAAACGATGGATTTGCGGGCTCGGTTTAGCTGGGCTAAATTGAGCGCATGATCAGGCGATTTGCCCTTCTGCAGACCTTCGTTGCCGTCGCCCGCGCCCAGAGCATGAAAGAGGCCGCGGATGCGCTCGCTGTCACGCCGGGTGCCGTGAGCCAGCGCATCCGGCAACTTGAGGAAATTGTCGGTCAGCCGCTTTTCACACGGACCCGTGAGGGTGTTGAATTGACGGCCAGCGGGACGGAGATGTTCGCCGCGCTCGCGCAACCGTTCGCGGCGATCGAGGCGATTGACCGCGACCTCGACTCCGGTGGCGCGCGGAAACGCGTGGTCGTCAACACCATGCCATCGCTGGCCGCCACCTGGCTTGTACCCCGGCTCAACGGCTTTACCCGCCTCAATCCCAACATCGAAGTTGTGGTCGAGACTTCCAACAAGCTTATCGATCTCAAGCGCGATCCCGTGGATTTGGCTATCCGCCACGGATTGGGAAAATACGACGGCCTCGACAGCGCCTGGCTGATGACGCTTGAGTACGTCATCGTCGCGAGCCCAGGCCTTTTGCGAGGCAAGGCGCCGATGAAAACGCCTCACGACTGCCTGAATTATCCACGCCTTCACGGTGTGCAAAGAAGAGACTGGGCCATGTGGTTTGAGGCCCAGGGCATTCAAAATCCTGAAGTGAAGAAAGGTCACGCGTTCTCCGACGCGCAACTAATCGTTGCTGCCGCCATCGCCGGACAAGGGCTGGCGCTTCTTCGCGACGCCTACGTCCTGGAGGCGCTTCGATCGGGCGAGCTCGTCAAGGCCTATGATGGTTCCTGGCCGGCCCAATTTGGCTATTACGCAGTCACCTCGCCCGAATCGCTCCAAAGGCCAGCCGTACGTCGTTTCCGCGACTGGCTTATCGATGAAGCCCGGCGCGATGCGAGCGATACTTCCTTGCGAGCTACGCCGCTTATCGACGCCCGGCGCCGAATATCCACGTCCTGAACCGACCGACACGAGACGTCCCCCTGCGTGGCGGCCGCGTCGCGTGCGCTTTGGAGCCTTGCGCGTTTTCATTGAGCGTTGACGAATCCAAAAAGGATTTGCCCCATGCCTGTCGCAAAACCTTTCCAGAAATGAAGTAAGAGGGCCGATACGCCACTGCGGTCGTGTGAAGCCATTCATAGCTGCCGTCCCTCGCGCAGAGTACACAGGTCGCAAGCTTTTCAGGAGGCACTCAATGATGTCGCTCACGCGCCGCGCCCTCAATACCGGTTTGAGTGTTGCCGTCCTGTTGGCGGGCTTCGTGAGCCCTTCTCTCGCCTGGTGGGACGGCGGCCATATGCAGATCGCCTATGTCGCCTACAAGCATCTGGATGCTTCGGTCAAAGAGAAAGTCGACGCGTTGCTGCGGCTGAATCCGGACTATCCCAAGTGGACGGCGGGCATTGCAGATCCAAAGACTGCCAAGCAGCATGCGTTCATCCATGCGGCAACCTGGGCCGATGACATCAAGACAGCGGAATACAACTACACCAGCGACAAGGTCGACAGCCCAACGGCGGGACAAAACATCGGCTATGCCGACAAGAACGAGCACGGCTACTGGCACTTCAAGGATACCAACTTTTCTCCCGACGGCGTTCCGCTACCCGCCCCGGATCCGGTCGATCTCGTCACTCAGCTCAATCTGATGATTGCGGCGCTTCCCGCCAGTTCGGGGGCCTCCGACGATGTCCGATCCTATGATCTGGTCTGGATCCTTCATCTCGTCGGTGACGCGCATCAGCCGCTTCATGGGGTCGGCCGGTTCACGCGACCGATTCCGAACGGCGATTCAGGCGGTAACGCTGAACAGGTGATCCCGGCGAATGGAAAGAGCATGGCGTTGCACGCCTATTGGGACAGCACCTTCGGCGGGTACGTATCGCCCTCTGGAGCGATCTTTGATGCCGACGACAAGGACGGTATCGCGCACTTCTCGGTAAATAATATCGCAGCGAAGATCTACGATCCTCAGAAGTGGGTCGATGAAAGCGCGGAACTGGCAAAGCAGTATGCTTATGCAGCTCCCGTAAGCTCGGGAAAAGATCCGGTACTCCTGACCCGCGAATACGAAACCAACGCCCGCAACATTGCCTTGAGCCAGGCTGCGCTGGCGGCCGCAAGACTTTCGAACCTCATCAACACTGCCCTGCAGTAAGGCTCCCCGGCCGCAACGGGTCCGTGATCGGAAGCGGAACGACCATGGTGCGTGGCCAGGACCCGGACGAAGTCCGTGCAGGCGAGCCCGCTTCGAGGCCAGAGAAAATTTCCTGACAGCGATCGGCGGCCTCCCCGTGGCGGGTGCAAGATAGTATGTTAGGGCCATGCAGAATCACGGCCGGCCCCAAGCCATTGGTTCGATAGCGACGCCAGAGCCCTTGGCGCGGCAAAGCTTTGACGACGCGCGCGAGGCGGTTGCAGCGCTGCGGTCGCTTTACGCCAGAAACACCCGGTTCCTGCGCGACTCCTTCGCCGCGCTTGCGGCCGGCGGCGACAGCAACCGTCGCTACCGGGCCTTCTATCCGGAGATCAGCGTCATCACCAATTCATATACGCAGATCGACTCCCGTCAGGCCTATGGCCATATGCCGACGCCCGGGCACTACTCGACCACGATCACCCAGCCCGACGTGTTCGAGACCTACCTCATCGAGCAGCTTGATCTGATCATGCGCAATCATGGCGTTCCGGTCGTCGTATCGGAATCGGAAACGCCGATCCCGCTGCATTTTGCCTTCCTCGAAGGCAGCTATGTCGACGGCGCCGCCGCCAGGAACATCAGGCGACCGCTCCGGGAAGTTTTCGACGTTCCGGACCTCGATGGAACCGACGATCAGATCGCCAACGGCACATACGAAGCGCCGGTCGGCCGGCCGCGGCCGCTGGCGCAATTCACCGCGCAGCGCGTCGATTATTCGCTGCACCGGCTGTCGCACTACACCGCCACCAGTCCGAGCCATTTTCAGAATTTCGTGCTTTTCACCAACTACCAGTTCTACATCGACGAGTTCTGTGCCCGCGCGAGGGAGCGGATGGCGAAAGGCGGCGACGGCTATACCGAGTTCGTCGAGCCGGGTAACGTCATCACCTATCCCGGCGAACAGCGACTGGACGCCGGCGCGCCAGCCGGCCGTCTGCCGCAGATGCCGGCGTATCATCTGAAGAAGCCGAATTATGCCGGCATCACCATGGTCAATATCGGCGTCGGGCCGGCGAACGCCAAGACGATTACCGACCATATCGCCGTGCTCAGACCGCATGCCTGGTTGATGCTCGGGCACTGCGCCGGCCTGCGTGACACCCAGGCGCTGGGCGATTACGTGCTGGCGCACGCCTACATGCGCGAGGACCATGTTCTCGACGACGACCTGCCGCTGTGGGTGCCGATTCCGGCGCTTGCCGAAATACAGGTCGCCCTCGAGGAGGCCGTGGCTGAAGTGACCGGACTATCCGGATACGACGTCAAGGGCGTCATGCGCACCGGCACCGTCGCCTCCATCGACAACCGCAACTGGGAGCTGCGCGACCGGCGTGGTCCGGTGCAGCGGCTGTCGCAGTCGCGGGCGATCGCGCTCGACATGGAATCGGCGACGATCGCAGCCAACGGATTTCGCTTTCGCGTTCCTTATGGAACCTTGCTGTGCGTCTCCGACAAGCCGTTGCACGGAGAACTGAAGCTGCCCGGCATGGCCAGCGAGTTCTACAAGCGGCAGGTCGCCCAGCATCTGACGATCGGCATCCGCGCGCTGGAGAAGCTGGCGGATATGCCGCTGGAGCGGCTGCATTCGCGCAAGCTCAGAAACTTCTCGGAAACGGCCTTCCAGTAAGCAAGGGAAAGCTTATCGCGTTCCGTAGGCGCGATCGCCGGCATCACCGAGGCCGGGCAGGATAAAGGCGTTCGCATCCAGACCCTCGTCGATGCCGGCGGTCCAGAACCGCACGTCGGGATGCAGGCCGCGGAAGCGCTCGACGCCTTCCGGCGCCGCGAGCAGGCATACCATCCGGATATCCTTCGCGCCGCGTTCCTTCAACCTGTCGACCGCCGCCACCGCCGTGTTCGCCGTAGCCACAACCGGCGACACCACGATCGCAAGCCGTTCGTTCAAATCGGACGGCGACTTGAAGAAATATTCGACCGCGGCGAACGAATGAGGTTCGCGGTAAAGTCCGATATGCGCGACGCGCGCGGTCGGAACGAGATCGAGCATCCCGTCGACGAACGTCACTCCCGCCCGCAATACCGGCACGAAGACCAGCTTCTTGCCGGCGATCTTGGCGGAGTGCATTCGCGCCAATGGGGTCTCGACCTCCACCTCGGCCAGCGGCAGATCGCGCGTCACCTCGTAGCACAGCAACATGCCGATCTCCTTGAGGAGCTCGCGAAATGACTTGGTGGAAATCGTCTTGTCCCGGATCAGCGTGAGCTTGTGCTGGACCAGCGGGTGATCCACGATCGTAACGCCTTCCATGCTCTTGTCCTCTCGAATAATCGAATCAAGCCTGCAGCGTTTTCGAGCGAAGGGGTACCCGGTTCGCGTGAAGAAAACGCGTCAAAACGAACGCTAGAAAACCGTGCCGTCGCTGACGACCTTGACCGGCGGCGAGCCGTCTGGCCGGCGTTCGAATGCCAATGCCCGGCCGGCCGCCCAGGTGCCACCTTCAAGGATCTTCGCCAGCGGAAGCGCTACCGCATCGAGACCCACGCGCTGCCGCAGCAGATTCGCCAGCCGGTCCAATAGCGCAACCGTCAATGCCCTCCACTCGACCACGAGCAGCGACGCGACATCGTGCTCGCGTTGCGCATCCAGCGAATCGCGGAATTCCAGCACGCCGGCGTCGACGAACAATCCGCCATTGCGGTACTCCGCAAGTCCGGTCAGGCCGTCGATATCCTTGACCCGCAACCCCGCGCGCTGCAGCGGCTCGATCAGCGAATATGACAGCCATTGCGACAGCTTGTGCAACGGTACCAGTTCACTGGTCGCGTCTTCGCTCTTGATCGCGGGATGACGCCAGCAATCCCCCAGCGCGATGCCACCGAGCGTGAGGCGCGACGGCCAGATCGGCCCCAGCTGGCGCAAAAGTTCCGCCAGAATCGTCGTTGCCTCGATCGATCCGCGCCCGGCCATCCCGGCCAGGTGATCGAACAGTCCGCCGGGCCGCGCAGCGTCGTTGCGGGCGAATATCTTGGGCAACGCCGACACCTGTTCGCCCAGCCGACGCAGCAGGTTGACGCGGCCCTCAAGGCCGACCAGCGGATTGCCGTCCGCGATCTGGAAACCATGCTGCAGATCGGCGAGCGTCAATCGCTGAAGCACATCCGCATCGGCCCGCAGCGGGTCGTCTTCCCGCGCGGAGAAGACGCCGCGCGCAAACATATCCAGGCTGGCAAGCGCCAGGCCCTCCGAGCGGCCAATTCTTGCGCCCGTCACGGGATCGCGATAGCGCCATGACGGGCCGGCGCCAGCGTCAAGCAGCACGCTGACGATGGCGAGGTCAAATTCGGCGCGGGCGCGTTCTTCGCCGTTGCGCCAGTCCCTGGCGTCGGCCAGCGCCGCCCAGCGATCGACACCGCCCAAGACGAAATGCCGCCAGCGCGAATGAAAGGGAATATCCAACGCCGGATAGGCCTTGCGCGTGACCGCAAGCACGAGGTCAACCGCCTCGTCGAGCCGGCCTGAGTTGACACGGAAATGCCGAAGCTGGTCGTTCAGGCCGATTTCCAGCATCTGCCGGGCGCGACCGCGCACCGCCGCGGCATTCAAGAGAGAAAAGGCGCTTGCTGTCGCATCGATCATCGCGATGAACGATCCGGCCTCCGTGTCAGTATTTTTCAAGCGACCGGCCCACCGAGCTTTTCAGGTCGCTCGGTTTCGAATCGGGCGAAAAATATCCCGCCGCCTTCTTGGCCGCGATCTCGACATGCGCGTCGGCCGGAATCATGTCGTCGGGTATCGCCACCCGTTCGACGATTTCGATGCCCTGCCCCGTCAATGCGTCATACTTCATGTCGCTCATCGAAATGAAACGATCGATACGCTTCAATCCCAGCCAGTGAATGACATCCGGCATCAGTTGCTGGAAACGTGCATCCTGCACCCCGGCAACGCATTCGGTTCGTTCGAAATAGGCGGCGGCCTCGTCGCCATCTTCCTGACGCTTGCGCGCATTGTAGACGAGAAATTTCGTGACCTCGCCGAGCGCCCGGCCTTCCTTGCGATTGTAGACGATGACGCCGAGGCCGCCGGATTGTCCGGCGCGCGCGCATTCCTCGATACCCTGGATGAGGTAAGGACGGCAGGTGCAGATATCCGAGCCGAAAACATCCGACCCATTGCACTCGTCATGGACGCGGCAGGTGATTTTGGTGCGGTGATCCGGCAGCCTGGCGACATCGCCGAACAGGTAGACGGTCGTGCCGCCGATCGGCGGAAGGAAGACTTTCAGATCCGGACGCGTGACGAGCTCGGGGAACATGCCGGCCGTCTGTTCGAACAGCGCACGCCGCAGATTGGTTTCGCTGGTGCCGAAGCGATGGGCGATCCCGGGCAGATACCACACCGGATCGATCGCGATCTTGACGACGGAGACGGAACCGCCGGCGTGTACGACCTCGCCATCGGGCACCAGCCGCTTGGCTGCCAGGGCGGCCTGGATTTCGGGCAGATCGAGACGGGCGCGCGTTATCGCGATGCTCGGCCTGATATCGGTACCTTCGGCGATTTCAGCGCGGAAATTCTCCGCTACCAGATGCCCCCACGGATCAAGCGCAACGATGCGCTCCGGATCGGTCCATTGCGAGAAAGGCCCGACGGTCGCCGCCGGATGCGTGTTCGTAAGATCGGGGCGGCGGATCGGATCGAGCGCGCCCGAGGATACTGCAAGTGCACGATAGACCGCATAAGAACCACCATGCGTGCCGATGACGTTGCGATCCTGCGGACGCGATACCGTTCCGATAATCGGACCACGCTCGCGCGCGGTCGGCGCGCCCCACTGAATCGGGAATTCATGCTTCGCGCCCGGCACCGGATGCGATGTGAGCCGAATATGGTCGGTACGATTGGAATGATTCATCGATCGGTAATCCCAAAACGGCAACGGCCCGCCTGAATGACGGGCCTGACCGGAAAACCAACAGAATTGGGCGGGTCACTGACCCCTTCACAACACTATATATGGAAGTTCCACACACGACAATCAAGGCGGGTAATCCGGCCGTCGATCGGTCAGCATAAGCCCGACAGTCTTTCCCGAGGGTAAATCAGCCGTATCCGCCTTTGGTCACCTTTTAGGGTAACCGGCGACACCGGTCCGCCGTCATCCGGATAGCGTGCATATGTAGCGAGCCAGGCCTCCCGTCCGGGGCATAACTCACTTCTTCGGATTGAGCGAAAGGCGCAGGTTCAGCGGCTGCAACATCTCCGGCGGCGGCGCTTCTCCGATATTGCCCCGCGTCAGAATGGTGCGGAGATCAGCCTCGGCTTTTGCATCCTTCAGCGCGCCGAACGATACCCGTTCCACCGTGCCGTCCGGGTTTAGCCAGGCGCGCACTACAAGCGAAGGTGGCGGTCCGCCTTCCTTGCCGGCGTGCTCGATCATGTAGCTGCGAAAGCGATTGGCGACCTCCTCTTCGGCGCCCATCCAGGTCTCGAAGCGATACTGCACCAGTTTCGCGAACTGTCCCCAGGACGGCGGCGCTTTCGACGGATCGCGATAGTCGAGCCCCTGTGCCGCACCAGGCGCTGTCGCCACGGCACCCCATGGACAAAAAGCCAGGGCGCAGGCAGCGATCACAAACGACCGGATGCGAGTAACCGATTTGGCGACGATCATGGAGACTATCCCGCAGGCTGGCGACGAGGCCGCACCTTGCCCGCTCAACTTTGCAGGCAGGTGACACGCGCCGAAATTGAGGCCGCACGATTTGCGCGTGAACCTCCACCCGCCATCTGCGGCCGGTCGTCTTCCTCGAAGCGAATGCCGTTGCCGCTCAGGAACGCCTTGGTTTCCCCCGCCCCCACTGCCAGCACCCGGCTGATCGTGGTGCGCCGGCTGATCACCCCTTCCACCAGGCCGCGACTATTGAGCACCGGTGACCCGCTGGCGCCGAAGGTGACCGTGGAATCAAGCGCGAGATAGCCGGCCTCGCTGCCGCCCCGTCCCGAAGCCACCGTCGCGTTTGCGACGACGCCGCCACGGGTCATCATGCCCGGCAGCGTGTCATAAGCGGCCGCGAACATCATGTCGTTGACAGTGGCCGTTGTGTTCCGGGGAAACACCGCAGCCAACCCCAGGGTTTTCGGCACCTTGATCAGGGCCAGGTCGAAATTGGGCGACAGCGCCACGACCCGAGCCGGGACAAAGCGCCCCTCCTTGGCGACAATGATACGGGCGCAATCGTCCGCAGCATGGCGGGCGGTGAGCATGTGCCCGGAATCATCGACGAAAAAGGCCGTGCCGCTCTTCTCGCGGCGAATGGCCGCCGGCTCCGGCGGGCGCGCCAGCGACTGTGGCGCCGTCCGTTCAGGCGCGCGAACCGGCATCCACAACTGCGCGGTAGCGGGTTCAACCGAAGCGAGGGCTGCTGCCCCAAGCAGGATAAGGAATCTCAGCATCACGGCGCACTCTCTCTCACGGCCGTGACGCCGCGTCAATTCGCGGAAGGCGGGCCATGCGCCCCTGGGGCTGCGAACCACGCCAGTACCGGACGAAATTTAAGACACCGCTAACCGAGTATGGCCTTCACCTCGAGATATTCCTCGAACCCGAATATCCCGAACTCACGCCCGTTGCCGGACTGCTTGTAGCCACCGAGCTGCGGGATCTATCCAGTGAGAAGATCAGACAACGCCGGACCAACATCCGATTGCCGGGGCGGATCGGCCCCGGCGCGCCCGCAGGTGAAGGCGGCGCAAGCCGCAGCAAACCGCAACGCCCGGCCAAGTTCGCTGCAACTCATTTGCGCCAGCGCTTCGCGCTCGATCCGTCCGATGGCACGCAAGGCGAACAACAGGGCTGCTTGAAAGCTGTCGCCTGCGCCGATCGTATCCACTACTTCTGTTACCGGCGCCGCGACCTCAACCAGACCTGCCGCGCGATGCCATGCCCGGGCTCCCTTGCCCCCATGCGTGACGACGACCAGGCTCGCCCCGGCCGCGATCAGCGACTTCGCCTTTTCCGCATGGTCACTGCGGCCATAGAGAAATTCAAAGTCGACATCCGACATCCGCACGATGTCGGTGGCGGCGGCAAATGCATCCATCTGCTCGACATAGCGCGCCTTGTGCCTGACCAGATTGGGCCGGCAGTTCGGATCGAACGAGACGGTCGTAGAGCTACGCGCGTCCTTGATCATCGCAAGCGTCTGCACGGCCCCCTGCTCGTGGGTGAGCGTGGTTGATCCGACGTGGATGGCCTGGATCCCTTCAAAGGGAATGGCGCCACGGCGATAGGTCCAGAACCAGGACGCCGTGGCCTCGTCATAGAAGGCATATTGCGGCTCCCCGCCCGCGTGACGCACGAACGCAAGCGTCGTCTGATGCTCGCTGCGCGTCGCATGGCGAAGGTCGACCCCGGAGCCAAGCGCGTGATCGGCGATCATGCGCCCGAACAGATCGGTCGAGATGCCGCCGACAAAGCCGGCAGGCGCGCCCAGCCGCGCCATGCCGACCGCGATGTTGAGGCAGGATCCCCCGGCTACCGGCACCGCCGCGTCGCGCCCGTCGGCGGATTTGACCGGCAGGAAATCAACCAGGGCGTCTCCACAACTCAGCAGCATGGTCCTAGTGCTTCGCCTCGAGGCCGCCGATCGACGCGATGGCGCGCATCGCGGCGCGGCTCTCAGAATCGAGATTTCGCATCAGTCCGTGAACCTTTCGCTTGGTCTGATGAAAGGCGCGCAATCCGGGCGGCGTGGGTTCGCTGAGCCGGCCGATCGCCGACATCGAGGCCATCGCCTCGCCGATCGATCCGCGAGAGTTTGCCGCGACGGCGCCGAGCATGGCGGCGCCGAGCAGGACCGGTTCCTGTGTTTCGGGGACCACAACGGTCAGGCCCGTGGTATCCGCCATGATCTGACGGACCAGCGGACTGCGCCCCGCCCCGCCACTGATCACCATCATGTCGCTTTCGACGCCGTGCGATCGAAAGGCTTCCACGACATCCGCAAGACCATAGGCAAGTCCGCACAGCCCGGCCACGAACAGCCGCTCCATCGAGCCGATGTCGACGTCGAGATCCATCCCGGCGACGACCGCGCGTGCGTCAGGATCGGCAAACGGCGATCGATTGCCGAGAAACTCGGGCAGAACGTGGATATCTCTGGCAAACAGTGCCGCCTCGCCGGGGCTGGCCACGCGCGAGACGATGCGCCGCTCGAGAAACTCCAGAACTTCCATGCCGGCAGCGCGCGCCGCCGCAACGGCTTCATCGTAGGCAGGATGGGACCTGACGAGATGGTCGATGGCGGCGCCGGCGGCGGACTGTCCACCTTCATTGAGCCAAAACCCGGGGACCATTCCCGAATGATAGGGACCCCAGACGCCGGGGACGAAACACGGCTCGCGCGTCGTCGCCATGATGCAGGCCGACGTCCCCATGATGTAGGCAAGGCGGCGGCACACATCGACCGGCTCATTCGACTTCCCTCGCCCACCGATCGTGCCTACGCCGCCGGCGTGGGCATCGATCAGTGAGGCGCCGACCGGCGTTCCCTCGAGCAGGGCGAAATCATCGGCCGCGGATTTGGTCAGGCCTGCGCGAAGCGGCGTTCCCGGCGCAACGATTTCGTCGCCAATTCTCGCGTAAATATCCGAGGCAAGATCGCCAAGACCGATGCGCTCGAAATATCGGTAGCTCCAGCGCTGTTCGTGGGCGAGATAATTCCACTTGCAGGCCAGCGTACACATCGAACGCGCCGCCGATCCGGTCGCGCGAAACGACAGGTAATCGGCGAGGTCGAAGAAATGACCGGCCGACCGATAGGTCGATGGCAAATGCTGTTTCAGCCACAGCAGCTTGGGAATTTCCATTTCCGGCGAAATCGAACCGCCGACATAGCGCAGCACATCGTCCTGCGTCTCGTTGACCCGGCGGGCTTCGGCAACCGCCCGATGGTCCATCCAGACGATGACATTGCGCCGTTCCTCGCCGGACGGGCTGACCGTCAGCGGGTTGCCGGCAGCGTCCACCACCACTAGCGAACAGGTCGCGTCGAAACCGATGCCCTTGACGGCGGAAGCGGGAAGCGCAGCCTCCGCCATTGCCGCGCGGACCGAAGCCGCGCAGGCCGCCCAGATGTCGGACGACGACTGCTCCACCACACTGCCCGTCTCATGCCACACCGTGATCGGATGCCGGGCAGTGGCCAGCAGGCCGCCATTCTCGTCGAATATCCCGGCGCGCGCGCTCGATGTTCCGACATCGATGCCGACGAACGCATGCCTCATGGCAACCTCGCTTCAGATCAGCGCCAATTCACCAGCACGTATAGCCGCCGTCAACGAGGACGATGCTTCCGGTCATCAGGCTGGCGGCGTCCGACGCCAGGAACAGGACAACGGAAGCGATTTCGTCGACATCCCCCATCCGCGCCATCGGCGTGCCGCCGATCCACGCATCGTACATCCGCGGATTGCTTTTGACGAACTCATTGAGGGGTGTGGTGACGTAAGTCGGCGCCACGGCATTGACCCGGACACCTCGCCCACCCCATTCGGCGGCGAGCGATTTGGTGAGATGGTGAACCGCGGCCTTGGAAGCGTTGTAGTAGCATTGCTCCTGCGGCTTGTTGACGATGAAACCGGACATCGAGCCGATGTTGACGATAGAACCGGATTTTGCGTCCAGCATGTGCTTGCCAAAGGCGCGGCAGCACCAGAACGTGCCGTTGAGATTGACATCGATGACGTTGTTCCAGTGTTCGTCGGTCACGTTCTCGGCCGGTGTCTCGCTCCGCGCGATACCGGCGTTGTTGACAAGGATATCGACCCGGCCGTAGCGCGACACCAGTTGATCGGCGATCTCGGAAACGCGCCCGGAGTCGGTTACGTCCATCGTTACGATCTCGGCGTCGAGACCCTTGGCCTTGAGGCTCGCATGGCCGGTCCGGGCAAGGTTCGGGTCGCGGTCCGCAATCACAACCTTTGCTCCGGCCTCGGCCAGCGCTTCGGCGCAGGCAAGTCCGATTCCCTGGCCGGCACCGGTCACCAGCGCCGTCTTGCGGTCCAGCCTGAATTTTTCCAGATACATCTTGCTGTTTCCCTGTTTCCTTGATCCGCGGCCGATGACACTTCACCGCCGCTCATGCCCGGATCGCCGCCCCCTCCTCGTCGAAGCGATGCAACCGGCCTGGCTCCGGCGAGAGCCAGACGCGATCGCCGGCCTTCAGTTTGACCTCACCGACGCCGCGCGCCGTGAGCATCCCGAGCGTGCCGGCGTCGACGTAGAGAAAGGTGTCGCTGCCGAGATGCTCGGCCACCGACACGGTGCCCGGCCACCCCTCGCCTTCCTTGCCGATCCTCAGATGCTCCGGCCTGACGCCGAGCGTGGCGACGCCGGACTCGCCTGCCGCCCCGCCGGACACGAAGTTCATCTTCGGCGAGCCGATGAAGCCGGCAACGAACAGGTTTGCCGGCCGCTCGTACAATTCCAGCGGCGAGCCGTATTGTTCGATCCGGCCGGCGTTGAGCACGACGATCTTGTCCGCCATGGTCATGGCCTCGACCTGGTCATGCGTGACGTAGATGGCGGTGGTGCCGAGCTGCTTCTGCAGCTTCGTCACCTCCAGCCGCATCTGGACGCGGAGCGCGGCGTCGAGGTTGGACAACGGCTCGTCGAACAAAAACGCCTTGGGTTCGCGCACGATGGCGCGTCCGATCGCGACGCGCTGGCGCTGGCCGCCGGAAAGTTCGCGTGGCTTCCGGTCCAGATAAGGCGTCAGGTTCAGCGTGGCCGCGGCGGCCTCCACCTTGCGGTCGATTTCCGGACGCGGCAGACCCGCCATCTTCAGGCCGAACGCAATGTTGCCGCGAACGCTCATATGCGGATAGAGCGCGTAGGACTGGAACACCATCGACAGTCCGCGCTTTGCCGGCGGCACGTCGACCACGTTCCTGCCGTCGATCAGGATCTGCCCGCCGGTGACATCCTCAAGTCCGGCGATCAGCCGCAACAGCGTGGTCTTTCCGCAACCGGAGGGACCGACGAAAACCACGAAGGAGCCGTTCTCGATATCCAGATCGGCACCCTTGATGATGTTGACCGGCCCGAACGACTTGCGGACTCCCTGCAACGTGATCTGGCCCATGATTCCTGATCCCCTGCTATTTGACGGCGCCGAACGTCAGCCCGCGAACCAGTTGCCGCTGGGTGAACCATCCGAGAATGATGATCGGGGCAATGGCGAGCGTCGAGGCGGCCGACAGCTTGGCCCAGAACAGACCCTCCGGACTGGAATAGGAAGCGATGAACACCGTGAGCGGCGCCGCGTCCGATGTCGAAAGGTTCAGCGTCCAGAACGCCTCGTTCCACGCCAGAATGAAATTGAGCAGCAGCGTCGAGGCCAGGCCCGGAACGGCCATCGGCGTCAGCACGTAAACCAGTTCGCGCCCGATCGTCGCGCCGTCCATCCGCGCCGCCTCCAGAATGTCCTTCGGAATCTCCTTGAAGTAGGTGAAGAGCATCCAGATCACGATCGGCAGATTGCCGAGACAGAGGATCATGACCAGGCCGGCGCGCCGGTCGAGCAGCCCGAAATCCCGGAAGATGAGGTAGATTGGGACCAGCACGCCAACCGACGGCATCATCTTGGTTGAGAGCATCCAGAGCAGCACATCCTTGGTGCGCTTGGTTGGCGAGAACGCCATCGACCACGCCGCCGGAATGGCAATGATCATCGCGATCAGCGTCGATCCGCCCGCGATGACGAGCGAATTGAACGCATGATGAACATAGTCGCTGCGCTC
>Ga0081540_1001595_pt1 | contig 19347 bp, 19 predicted proteins | sample TabmetS2T1R1_FD_71024 | JGI IMG/M metagenome (GOLD analysis project Ga0081540, IMG submission 71024) | Tabebuia heterophylla rhizosphere microbial communities from the University of Puerto Rico - S2T1R1 | ecosystem: Host-associated > Plants > Roots > Rhizosphere ... | reverse complement strand
TCGAAGATCGGGATCGTCAACGGGGACGTCATCAAGCGCATCAACGGCTTCGAGATGAACAGCCCCGAGAAGGCGCTCGAGGTCTACACCAAGCTCAAGGACGCCAACCGCATCGACATCGAGCTCGACCGGAACGGCCAAACCATGCGCAAGACGTACAACGTCCGCTGACCCATGACCGCTCTCCTGCCCTGCATCGCGCTCGCCGTGCTGACCCAGGCGGGCCCCCCTCCGCCGCAGCCCTCTCCCGGAACGACCCCCCGTCCGGTCCGCCCCCCGAGACCGCTGCCCGCTCCGAACACCGGGGTCGCGCAGCCCCCGCCCACCCAGAGCGCCTCCCCACCGGCCCAGGCTCCGGCACCTGGGCGACAGACCACGCAGGCTCCGGGGCGACAGACCACGCAGCAGCCGTCGATGCCGCCGGCCGGCGAGGGGACCACCGCGGCCACGACGCCCACCTGCTCCGAGGTGCGGAAGAAGGCCCGGTACAACATCTACTTCGACAAGGTCGACATCGAGAAGCTGGTCCAGACCGTCTCCGACGCCACGTGCCGGACCTTCATCCTCGGCGACAACGTCCGCGGGAAGATCTCCATCATCGGTCCTGACAGCGGGAAGACGGACGTGAGCGCGGACGAGTTCTACGCCGCGTTCCTCTCCGCGCTCGACGCCAACCAGCTCGCGGTGGTGCCGCAGGGTCGCTTCTCCAAGATCGTGGAGAAGGCCAAGGCCAAGCAGAACGCCATTCCGGTCGTCGGCCCGGACGAACCGTTCACCACCAACGAGCAGATGATCACCCGCATGTTCAAGGTCCGCTACGCGGACCTCGAGCCGCTGCGGGGCGTGGTGCAGCAGCTGGTCAGCCAGAACGGCGACACCATCCCCTTCCAGCCGGACACGCTGATCGTCAACGACATCGGCTCGAACATGCACCGGCTCGAGCGGATCATCGAGCAGCTGGACAGCCGCTCCAGCTCCGACGAGATGCGCGTCATCCAGGTCAAGTACGCGAACGCCAATGACCTGGCGACCACCATCCAGAAGCTGTTCGACGCCAAGGCCAACCGGCCTGGTGCACGACCGGGGCTGACAGTCGGTCCTCCTCCGGGTCCGCAACCGCCGGGCAGTCCGCCGGGCGCTCCACCGGGCGGTCCGGGCCCGGCAGCAGGCGTCACGACCGGGGGTCCGGCCACCGTGACCACCCTCATCGCCGACGAGCGCACCAACAAGCTGGTGGTGGTGGCGACGCCGGCAGCGAACGAGCGCATCGACGCCCTGCTCCGGGAGATCGACGTCCCGATCAGCGGCGAAGGACGGATCAACGTCTACGCGCTCCAGAACGCGAACGCCGAGGACATCGCCGCCACGCTCCAGTCGCTCGCGCAGGGCACCGCGAACCGCCCGCGACCGGGAGGCCAAGGAGGCCCGCCGAACATCCCAGGACAGCCGCCGCGTCCCGGCGGACCCGGCCCCGCGGGCCCGCAGGGAGTCGTCGCTGCCGAGCTGTTCGCCGGCGAGGTGAAGATCTCCCCGGACAAGGCGACGAACTCCCTGGTGGTCGTGGCCAGCCAGGGTGACTTCAAGAACCTGGTCCGGGTCATCGAGAAGCTCGACATCCAGCGGCGGCAGGTGTTCGTCGAGGCGGTGATCATGGAGGTCAACCTCGACCGGAACACCAACTTCGGCGTCAGCCTCCACCAGGGCTACACGGTCAATACCAACGACGGGACGGCGGTCGGCATCGTGGGGACGAAGTACACGACCAGCGGCGTCCCGCCTTCGTTCTCCATCGCCAACCTCGCCTCCTTCGGCGGGTTCCTCGCCGGCTTGCAGGGGCCGACCATCCCCGCGTTCAGCCAGCTGGGCTTGAACATCCCCACGTTCGGCATCGTGCTGCACGCGCTGCAGCAGAGCTCGGACGTGAACGTCCTGAGCACGCCGCACCTGCTCACGAGCGACAACGAGGAGGCGGAGATCACCGTGGGCCAGAACGTTCCGTTCCAGGCCGGCTTCGCCCCGCAGCTGCCGACGGGCACCGGCACCACGCTGCCCTCGGGCTCGCTGGCCTCGGCGGGATCGCTGCTGGGAGGCATCGGCTCGTACTACGCGCCCATCAACCGCCAGAACGTCGAGCTGAAGCTGAACATCAAGCCGCAGATCAACGCCAGCGACTACATCCGGATGGTGATCAACGAGAGCACCGAGGAGATCGCGTCGCAGGATCCGGTGCTCGGCCCCACCACCAGCAAGCGCACCGCGAAGACCACCGTGGTCGCCAAGGACCAGGAGACGGTGGTCATCGGCGGCATCATGCAGGAGCGGACCATCGAGTCGATCGGCAAGGTGCCGATCCTCGGAGACATCCCCCTCCTCGGCTACCTCTTCCGGGAGACCACCCGCCGCAAGGTGAAGGTGAACCTTCTTCTCTTCCTGACCCCCTACATCATCCGTGACGCCTCGGACTTCCGGCGGATCTTCGAGAAGAAGATGGCCGAGCGGCAGCGCTTCGTGGAGGAGTTCTACGGCCAGGTGCCTGGGTACGACGTGCCCATCGACTTCGGCCGCAAGCCGGGACCGCTGGCGAAGATGAATCAGATCGTCATGCGCGAGGAGCAGAAGGCGGAGAACGGCGGCCCCGGTCTGCCGGGCGAGCAGATCATCCGCCCCGGCCAGCTCGGGCCGGGCGCCCCGCGCCAGCGTTCAGGGCAGCAGGCTCCGAGCTCGCCTTCCGACATCGCACGGGACCTGCTCCAGGAAGGAGAGTCCGCGCCTGCTCCGGGGCCGGCTCCCGGCGCACCACCGGCTCCGGGAGGAGCCGTGACGCCCACGCCCCAGGCCGCTCCCGGCACAACCACCCCCGCCGCTCCACCTCAAGAAGCGGCACCCTCCGGGCAAGGCCAGCAGCCCCCTGCGCAGACGCAGCCGGCCCCGACGCAGCCTGCGCCGACGCAGCCGGGGCCTTACCAGACACCCCCTCCGCCGCCTCCGGACGACCGGCTGCAGGTCCAGCCCCGCTGATCCACTGCCATGCGTGAACCCCTCGAGCTTGGTACTCCCGCTTCCTCGGCTGAGACCTCGATGGTCGGCCGTCCCCTGGGGGAGATCCTCCGCGCGGTGGCCGGCCTGTCCGAGGCGGCGCTGGAGGAGGCGCTCCGCGCGCAGGCCGACGAGGGTGGTCGCCTGGGCGAGGTTCTGGTCGCCCGGAAGGCGGTCTCGGCGGACGACGTGGCCAGGGCGCTCGCGCTGCAGCTCGACCTCCCCTATCACGCGCAGGTCGCGCTGGACGCGGTGGACGCCGAGCTGGTTCGCCAGGTCCCGATCAACTTCGCGAAGCAGGCGCTCATCCTCCCCCTGGGGCTCGAGGGCGAATCGGTGGCGCTGCTGGTGGCCGACCCGCTGGACACCACGGTGCTGGACCACGCGCGGATGCTGCTCCAGCGCAACGTCTCGCCCCACGTGGCGACCGCAGGGGTGATCGTCGACGCGATCAACGGCGTCTACGACCGGGCGGTGAACGAGGCCGAGCAGCTGGTGGGCGAGATGGAGGCCCAGGATCTCCAGAGCCTGGCCCACGAGCTGGAGGAGCCGCAGGACCTCCTCGACACCGACGACGAGGCACCGATCATCCGGCTGGTGAACTCGCTGCTCTTCCGCGCGGCGAAGGAGCGGGCCAGCGACATCCACATCGAGCCGATGGAGCGCGAGCTGCTGGTGCGCTTCCGGATCGACGGCGTCCTTCAGGAGATCATCAAGCCGCCCAAGCGGTACCAGAACAGCATCGTCAGCCGCGTGAAGGTGATGGGGCAGCTGAACATCGCCGAGAAGCGGCTCCCCCAGGACGGACGCATCCGCATCAAGCTGGCCGGCCGGGACATCGACATCCGTCTGTCGACCATCCCCTGCACCTTCGGGGAGCGCATCGTGATGCGGCTCCTGGACAAGACCACCACGCTGCTCGACCTCCAGGACGTCGGGATGGGCCCGGACACGATGCACGGGATGGATCAGGTCATCCGCCGCTCGCACGGGATCATCCTGGTCACCGGGCCCACCGGCTCCGGCAAGACCACCACGCTCTACGCGGCGCTGAGCCGGATCAACACCCCGGACCTCAACATCCTCACCGTCGAGGACCCGGTCGAGTACCAGATCCGCGGCATCTCCCAGATGGCGATCAACCCCAAGATCGGGCTGAGCTTCGCCGCCGGTCTCCGGAGCTTCCTCCGCCAGGACCCGGATGTGATCATGGTGGGCGAGATCCGCGACCGGGAAACGGCGGAGATCGCGATCCAGGCCTCGCTCACCGGCCACCTGGTGTTCTCCACGGTGCACACCAACGACGCGGCCAGCGCCATCACCCGTCTGGTGGACATGGGCGTCGAGCCATTCCTCGTCGCCTCCTCGCTGATGGCGGTGATGGCCCAGCGCCTCGTCCGTCGCGTGTGCCAGCAGTGCCGGGAGCCCTACCGGCCGACCGCCGAGGAGCTGAAGGAGGTGGGGCTCACCCCGGAGGAGGTGGCGCGTGCGGGGAGTCCCACCATCTACCGGGCGAAGGGTTGTGACGCCTGCGCCGGAACCGGCTACCGCGGCCGGACGGGGATCTACGAGCTGCTCATGGTGGACGACGACATCCGCCAGCTCACTCTGAAGAACGTGGACTCCAGCAGCATCAAGCGCACGGGCGTGCAGAAGGGCATGCGCACCCTGCTCGACGACGGCGCGCGGAAAATCCTGCTCGGCGAGACCACGCTCGCCGAGGTGCTGAGCATCACCCAGGAAGACATCTGACGTGCCAGTCTTCGAGTACAGAGGGCTCACGCCCGCCGGCAAGCAGGTCAAGGGGCTGCTGGAGGCCGACAGCAGCCGCGCGCTGCGGGTCCAGCTGAAGCGCTCGGGCGTGTTCCTGACCGACGTGCTGGCCGAGCGGGAGTCGGTCCCGGCGCGTGGCAAGCAGAACGGGAGCACCGCCGCCCAGGCGAAGACGTCGCTCGGCAGCCGCGAGGTGCAGTTCGGCAAGCTGGTCCGCGGCCGAATCACCTCCGAGGACGTGGCGGTCCTCACTCGCCAGCTCTCGACCCTGCTCCACGCGGGAGTGACGCTGGTGGACGCGCTCACTGCTCTGGTCGACCAGACCGAGAAGGAGCGGCTGAAGCGCGTGGTGTCCGACGTGAAGACCCGCGTCAACGAGGGCAGCTCGCTGGCCGACGCGCTCGCCCAGCACGGGAAGATCTTCGGCTCGCTCTACGTCAACATGGTTCGGGCGGGCGAGGCTTCGGGTGCGCTCGACGCGGTGCTGGCGCGGCTGGCCGACTTCACCGAGGGCCAGGCGAAGCTCCGCCAGAAGGTCGTGGGCACCCTCATCTATCCGGTGATCATGACCATCATCGGCAGCGGAATCCTCGGCCTGCTGATGACGGTGGTGGTCCCGAAGGTCACGAAGATCTTCGAGAGCATGAAGGTCACGCTGCCCTGGACCACCCGGCTCCTGATCTTCACCAGCAACACCCTGGCCACCTGGTGGTGGATCCTGTTTCCCCTGCTGGGGCTGGCCATCTTCGGTTTCTTCCGCTGGAAGAGCAGTCCGAAGGGGCGGCCGGTCTGGGACCGCTTCGTTCTCCGGGCGCCGGTCTTCGGGAGCCTGGTCCGGATGCTCTCCATCGCGCGGTTCAGCAGGACGCTCTCGACCCTGCTGCGCAGCGGCGTTCCGCTCCTCACCGCGATGGACATCACCAAGAACGTGGTGAGCAACGGGGTGCTCTCCGCTGTGGTGGAGAACGCCCGGGACGCGATCCGCGAGGGCGAGAGCATCGCTGGTCCTCTGAAGCGCTCGGGCGAGTTCCCGCCGCTGGTGCACCACATGATCGCCATCGGCGAGCGGTCGGGGCAGCTGGAAGAGATGCTGCTCAACGTCGCCGACAGCTACGAGAACCAGGTCAGCGTGCGGATCGGAGCGCTGACCGCGTTGATGGAGCCGCTGATCATCGTCGCGATGGGCGTGGCGGTGGCGTTCGTGGCCTTCAGCATCCTCATGCCGATCCTCCAGCTCAACACCTCGATCCGATGAACTCGCCGAGCTCCAGCTTCGAGAGGTGGATCACCGGGCTGACCGCGGCAACGGTCCTTGCCGTGGTGGTGGCGCTGCTCGGGATGGGCATCGCCCTCTATGGGCCAGGCGCGCAGGCGCGGGCCCTTCATTCTCAGATCCGCCCCGTGGCGGAGGGAGTCACTCCATGAAACGGAAGCTCAAGGGTCGCCGCGCCCCACGCGGCATGACGCTGATCGAGATCATGGTGGTGCTGGTGATCCTCGGTCTCATCGCCGGCGCGGTGACGGTCGCGGTCATCCCGCGAATCAACGAGGCGCGCGTCGATCGGACCAAGCTCGACATCGGCAGTCTCGAAAACGGACTGAAGCTCTACTACGCGCGTACCGGCAAGTACCCGGACACGGCCACGGGCTTCAAGGTGCTTCTGGACATGCAGATCATCGACAAGGCACCCAAGGACGCCTGGGGCAACGACTACGTCTACTTGCTCGAATCGGGCCGGCCGGTGATCACCTCCTACGGCGCGGACGGTACCCCCGGCGGAGACGGTCCGAACGCGGACATCACCAACAGAGTCCAGGCCACTGCCGCGAAGCCGTGAGAAGCCAGTCCAGAGCGCGAACCTTCGTCCGTGACGCGGTCACCGCTCTGGTCGTGTGCGTCCTCACGCTCGGCACCTTGTTCGTGGTCGCGATCGCGCCGTTCATCGGCTGTCGTTCACGGCCCAGTGCCGACCGGACGCGACTCGACATCGGCAACCTCGAGAACGGATTCAAGCTCTACCACGCACGAACCGGCAAGTACCCGGACACGGCGACCGGATTCAACCCACTGCTCGAGATGCTGATCATCGACAAGGAACCGCGCGATGCCTGGGGCAATCCGTATTGCTACCAGCTGATCGATGGTCGGCCGGTGATCACCTCCTTCGGCGCCGACGGGGTCCCAGGTGGCGAGGGCGTCAACGCCGACCTGTCGAACGCCTCCTCGAGGATTTCCTCCCTCTGATGCCCCGTCGTTCTCACAGAGGCTTCACGCTCATCGAGCTGATGATCGCGCTGGCAGTCGCGGCGACGATGTTCGCCGCGCTGATCCTCGGCCTCGGGGCGCTCACCGGCGCTCGCGCGCGGAAGGCGATGGGGGAGCTCGGGGCGGCGGCGCGCTCGCTCTATGACACCGCGGCGCTCACCGGGAACACCTGCCGTCTCGTCTTCCTCCTGCCCCGGGACGACTCGACCGAGTTCTCTTATCGCGCCGAGTGCGCCAGCGGCCCGGTGACCTCGGCGATGGACCGGGACCAGGAGATTCGCGACGCCACCAAGGCCGCGGTCGAGGCCTACCAGAAGAAGAGCAGGGGAGGCGCCCGGACGACCGCGCCGGACCCGAGGTCCGCCGCGAGCGGGTCCGGTTCCTATGGCTCCTACGGTTCCTCGGGCTCCAGCCTCCTCGACGTGCTCGACTCGGAGAAGGCCCGAGTCGAGAAGGCCGCGGCGTTCTCCGCCTTCACCACTTCGGAGATCCAGCCCCGCAAGATGAGCGGCGTCCGGGTCTCGGTCTGGACCTCGCACCAGCGGGCGAAGATCGACACCGGGCTCGCGTACCTCTACTTCTTCCCCCAGGGCTACACCGAGCGCGCCCACGTCACCGTCCGCCAGGGCAACAACGTCTGGACGTTGCTCGTGTCGCCGCTCACCGGGAAGACCTCCATCGTTTCCGGCGAGCCGGAGGTCCCGAAATCATGAGGCGGGGCTTCACCTTGCTCGAGGTCGTGGTCGCCCTGGCGATCCTCGGGCTCGCCCTCCTGGCGATCTTCGATCTCAACGCCGGGGCGGTGGCCAGCCACGCCTACGCCAAGCGCATCACCATCGCCACCATGCTCGCCCGCTCGAAGATGACCGACATCGAGCAGGAGCTCTACGACAAGGGATTCGACAACGACGACCGGGAGATCTCCGGCGACTTCCGGGCGGAGGGCTGGGAGGCCTACACCTGGAAGGCACGGATCCTCACCCCGCGCACGACCGAGATCTCGCCGGACAAGCTCCTGGAGACACTGTTCAACATCCCTCCGGGGCAGGACGGTGCCTCCGGGCTGGCCGCGCTGCTCGGGGGCGGTCGCGACGGCGGGGTCGGGGATACGCTGAAGGGGCTGTCGAGTTCGGGGGCGCTGTCCAGCATCGCCTCCCAGTACGGCTCCTCGGGCGGCGGCCCGCTCCCGCCCGGGGCCAGCGCCGGCTCCGGACTCCAGGCGCTTGGACCCTTCGCCGCCCTAGCCCAGACGCAGATGCAGCAGCTGCTCCAGCAGATCCAGAAGAGCGTCCGCGAGGTGCACCTCACCATCAGCTGGAAGGAGGGCCGGCGCACCGAGAGCATCGACGTGGTGAACGACGTGTTCTCGCTGCGCCAGGGCTCGGACCGGAACGGGACGCCCGGCGCCCCGCTGTCCACCGGTGCGCCCGGCACGCCCGGCGCACCCGGCGTTCCGGGAGCCCCCGGAACCGCCGGACAGAACCCGCTCCCGGGTGGAGCCCCGGCCCTCTCCCCGTTCGGCAACCCCTTCGGGCCCATCCGGGGCAACACGCCCCCGGGCACCGCGCTCGACCCACAGGGCCGCCCGATTCGCCAATGAGACGCGCACGTGGATTCACGCTCCTCGAGGTCGTCGTCGCGGTGGGAATCACCGCGATGATGGGCGTGCTCATCACCGCCGCCTTCCAGAGCGGCTTCCGCGCCAAGGAGCTGGTGGAGAGCGAGGCGGACCGCTACCGCATGCTGCGCACCGGGACCGACCGGATGGTGCGGGAGATCTCCTCGGCCTTCGTCAGCGATCACTACGACACCCGCCGCTACCGGGACCAGAACGATCGGCCCACCAACTTCATCGGCGCCCGCGACCGGCTCCTCTTCACCACCATGGCCCACCAGCGGCTGTACGCCGACGCCAAGGAGTCGGATCAGATGGTGGTCGAGTACTACACGAAGAGCATCCCCGGTCCCGGCGGCCAGTCGCAGATGAACCTGATGCGGCGCGAGGACTCGATCCTCGACGATCGGATCGACCGGGGCGGCACCGAGGACGTCCTCGTGGAGAACGTGAAGCGGATCGACTTCGCCTACTGGGACTCCGACAAGAAGGACTGGGTGGACGAATGGGACACCCGGCGCATCGAGAAGAAGTCCATCCTGCCGGTGAGGGTACGCATCACCATCTCCGCTCTGGACGAGACCGGACGCGAGGCGCGGTACATGACCCAGGCCCGCATCGTCCTCAACACGGAGATTCCGAGGTTCTGATGCGAGTCAACGGAAAGCGAGAGCGCGGCGTCACGCTCCTGATGGTCACGATCTCCATCGCCATTCTCACCGCGGTGGCGGCAGAGTTCGCCTTCCAGACCCGGGTGGACCTCGAGCTCGCCACCCATCAGCGCGACGCGCTCCGCGCCGAGTACCTGGCGAAGAGCAGCATCGGGCTCGCCCGGATGCTGCTGCTCTTCCAGAAGCAGCTCGACCGGAGCACTGCCGCGCTCCCCGGGGCGGCTCAGGGCATCAACCTCCAGCTCTGGCGCATGGCCAAGCTCGACTGTCAGCTCCTGGTGAGCGTGGTGCCCCAGTCCGGCGAAGGACGGCGGGGGAAGTTCTCCACCACCGGTGCGGGAGGGATCGACGAGCAGGGGCGCGTCCGGTACGGCGGCTTCTCCGGCTGCTTCGACGCTCGCATCGAGGACGAGCAGGAGAAGCTGAACGTGAACGCGCTGGCGGGGCTGCAGACCGGCACCGCCCAGGGAGCGGTCCAGAGCCTGTACAACCTCGTCTCCGACAAGCGCTTCGACTTCGTCTTCGACCGCGAGGATGCCAACCGCATCCGGGCGACCCCCAACGACGTCCTCATCGGTCTCAAGGACTGGGTGGACGACGATGACACCCAGTCCGCGCTCAATGTCAGCGCGCTGGGCCAGGTGGCGCTCCAGCCGGGCTTCTCCGATGAGGCGGCGCTCTACTCCCGCTACACACCCCGCTACCGGCCCAAGAACGCCTGGTTCGACTCTCTGGGCGAGCTGTACCTGGTCAATGGAGTCACCGACCGGTTCATGGCCGCCTTCGGCGATCGCCTCACCGTGTACCCCGACCCCAACGCTCCCCTGAACGTGAACAGCGACGATCCCCTGCAGATCGCCATCCGGGTCCGTCTGATCGCCGATCCTTCCCGCCCCGACCCACGGCTCAACGATCCGGTCTTCCTCGACGGCATCGTCCAGAAGATCCGCGCGGCGAAGGCGATGATGCCCATGGGGCTCTCGGTGCAGGACTTCGTGACCATCGTCCAGACCACGGGCATCACCGTGAATCCGCTGGTCACCCAGCGGCAGGGAACCACCGGAACGACTGCCAACACCTTCCTCTCCGACAAGAGTGACACCTTCCGTGTCGTCGCCACCGGGACCGCGGGGGACGTCGAGCGGCGGGTCACCGCGGTCATCCGCCTGGCGGATCCGACGCGGGACGGCCTGGGACGGGTGCTGTACTGGAGGGCGGACTGATGCCGCGGGTGCTGGGGCTGGACCTCGGGAGCTACTCGCTCAAGGGCGTGCTGCTGGAGACCACCGGCCGTGCCACGACGGTGGTCCGCTGGGCGGAGACACGGCGGGCCGAGGAGGCGCCGCTCGACGAGGCCCTCGCGGTGTTCCTGGCGGAGAACCCCTGGTCGCCGGATCAGGTGGTGGTGGCGCTCCCCGGGCCATCGCTCGCCACCCACGCCTTCACCCTCCCCTTCACCGACGCCAAGCGGATCGCGGCCACGCTTCCCTTCGAGGTCGAGGGCGAGCTCCCGTTCGAGCTGTCCCAGGTGGTGTTCGACCATCAGGTCACCCGCCGGCGGGCCAGCGCCACCGACCTCATCGTCGGGCTGGTGCGGCGGGAGGAGCTGTCCGAGCTGCTCAAGACGCTCGCCGCGCGCGGGCTGGATCCCCGCGTGGTGACCCACCCGGCGATCGCCTACCAGAACCTGTTCCTCGCCGCGCCCGAGCGGTTCGAGGTGGCGCCGGGCGCCGCGCTGGCGGTGCTCGACCTCGGGCACCGGCGCACCAGCGTCGCGGTGGGGCGCCCGGCCGAGGGACTGCTCTTCGCCCGGACCTTCCCCGCCGGGGGGCGGGACCTGTCTCGGGCCCTGGCGGCCGAGTTTCAGGTCCCCCTCGCCGAGGCAGAGGCCTGGAAGGAGCGGGACGGCTCTCTCCTTCCCGGCGGCGGTCCGGAGCACGAGCGCGCCCGGGCGGCCCTGATCCGCGCCCTCACTCCCCTGGTCCGGGAGGCCCGCGCCACCCTCAAGGCCGCGTCCGGCCGCGACCAGCTCCCGGTGGCCCGGCTGCTGCTCGCCGGTGGGACGGCCCGGCTCCCCGGGCTCGTGGAGTACCTGGGGACGGAGCTCGGCTTGCCCGCGGACTCCCTGCTCCTCCCTGCCGCGGCGACCTCGGTGGTTCCGCCCGAGGTCCAGCCCCGCGCGGCCGAGGCGTATGCGCTCGCCCTCCGGGGAGCGATGTCCAGCGGACGCGCCCCGCGGTTCAACCTCCGTCAGGGAGAGTTCGCCTTCCGCGGCCACGTGGACTACCTGCGCGAGCGGCTCATCCGGGTGGCGGCCTTCGCCGGCGTGCTCGCGCTCCTCCTCGGCCTGTTCAGCGTGACCCGGGCCATCCTCCTCGGGCGGCGCGAGGCGACCGTGGACTCTCGCCTCTGCGCTCTGACCCAGCGAGTCCTGGGCAGCTGCGAGAAGGACTACACCCGGGCGCTCAATCTCCTGAGGGGTCAGCAGAGCCCCGCAGCGGCGGTGCCCCCCGTCTCCGCCAACCGGCTGCTCGCCGAGGTGGCGCAGCGCGTGCCACCGGACGTGACGGTGAGCTTCGGACAGATGGTGTTCGACCTGGACCGGATCCAGCTCCGGGGAGAGACCGACTCCACCCGCAGCATCGACAAGCTCCGCGCAGCGCTGAAGACCTACCGCTGCTTCCGGGAGGTCAAGGAGGGGAAGGTGGAGCGGGTGCGTGACTCGTCGCGCGTCCAGTTCACGCTCGACGTCCAGGTGGACTGCGGCGACGCGGTCGCCAGCGCGGGGTCCGGGTCATGATCGAGCGGCTGCGCGTGCTCTGGGCAGACCTTCAGACGTGGTTCCTCGGCCTCAGCCAGCGCGAGCGCGTCATGGTCACCAGCGCGGGTGGCGCCGCGGTGGTGGTGGTGACCTTCCTGGTGCTCTTCCTCCTCTCCACCTCGGCCAATGCGACCCGCCACCGGACGGAGGGCAAGCTCCAGCGTCTCGCCGAGGCCGAGCAGCTCGCCGGCGGCTACGCCGAGGCCGAGCGGGCACGAAAGCAGGCCGAGGCCGCGCTCACCTCGAGCGACGTGAGCCTTCCCACCTACGTGGACGAGAAAGGGCGACACGCCGGGCTGGAGATTCCGTCGCTCAACCCCAAGGGCGACATCCCGGTGGGAGACGGCCGGATCATCGAGAGCAGCGTCGAGCTCACCCTCACGGACATCTCGCTGCCCAGGCTGGTGGACTTCCTCGGCTCGCTGGAACAGGGTCCGGGCGTCGTGCGCGTCACGTTCCTGCGCATCGAGCCGAGGCCCAAGGACGGTGTCCTCACCGCCTGGACCACGGTCACCTCGTACCGGCTGAAGGCGACGCCCTGATGGACCTGGCCGAGCTGCGCGAGCGCGTCCGCGCCATCAAGCTGCCTTTCAAGCTGGCTCCGCTGGTCGGGTGGCAGCGCACCGCCGCGTGGGTCGGCCTGGGCGTCTTCCTCTTCGCGCTCTTTCTGGCGCTCACCTTCCCCTACGACGCGGTCCGGGCCCGCATCGCGTCGGAGGCGGACGCCGCGGGACTCTGGGTGCGCATCGATTCCATGGGCCCCGCGTTCCTGGGCGTGAGCGCCCGCGGGGTACGGGTGGGCGAGCGGTCCGACGGGATCGGTCCCCCGGCGCAGACGCTGCGGGTGGACCGGCTCACGCTGCGGCCGTCGCTGATCCCCTGGGGCCTGGGCTTCTCCGCCTCGCTCTTCGGGGGCAGTGCCGGGGGTGCGATCGGCACGGGGAACGCGACGAAGCTTCGTCTGCACTTCGACGGCCTCAACCTGACCAAGGCGGGGATCGCGGCGCTGACCGGGGTGGACGCCGTCGGCTCGCTCGACGGTGAGCTCTCACTCGACATCCCGAGCACAGGGCCGCAAGGGGGGCAGGCGGACCTCTCCCAGGCCACGGGGCGTCTGCGGCTCCGCGGGAGCGGCCTCGAGGTGAAGGGCGGCACCATCACCATTCCCCTGATGGGCCAGATGACGCCGGTCGATCTGCCGCCGGTCAACTTCGGCAAGCTCGACGCCGAGCTGCCGATCGAGCGGGGCACCGGGACGGTGAAGGCGCTGCGCATCGAGGGCCCCGAGCTCGACATCCAGGCGACGGGCACGGTGCGGCTTGCCCGGGCCCTGCCCTACTCCGAGCCGGACCTCAGCCTGCGGATCCGCCCGAGCGCCGACTTCCTCCGCCGGATGGGCATGATCGCCGCAGGCTTCACCCAGCTCCCGGTCGACCCCCAGGACTCGGCCTACCGGAACGCCAAGCTCACGGGTTACCTCGGGAAGCCGAATTTCCGTCCCGGACGCTAACGTTGCTACTTCACCGGTCCCCTAGGCCGATGGACTCCGGCCCACCCCGCTGGTAGCGTCCTCATCACCTACGGGGGGGCCGTCGGATGCCGGAACTGGTGTTTTTGCGGCGTGGCGAGGAGGTACTCCGCTTCACGTTGGATCGTCCGAGAATCGTCCTTGGGCGGGGGGACAGGTGTGACGTCGTCATTCCCGATCCCGAGGTGAGCAGGCAGCAGGCCGCGGTCGTCCTCTCCGGCGACACGGCCAGCGTGGAGGACCTCTCGGGCAAGGGAACGGTGGTCGGGGGCACGCGCGCGCCGCGGACACCGCTCACCGACGGCGCGGAGATCGCCCTGGGACAGTGGCGGGCCATTTTCCGGGCGAACGCCGTGAACGGCGATGAGGCCGGAGAGACCGAGGTCCGGGGCACGATCGCTCAGCCACGCGCGGAGGCGGGCTCCGAGCGCTGGCAGGCGGTGCAGATCCGGCTTCGGCACGGCGGCGCCGAGTCCATTCACCGGCTGGTCGGCGAGGGCGCGACGATCGGGAAGGACGTCGGCAACGACCTGGTGCTCGATGACCGGTTCATCTCCGGCAAGCATCTGCGCATCAATCGCCAGGGCAACCGTTTCCTGGTGCTCGACCACGCGAGCACCAACGGAACCTGGCTCGGTGCGGTGCGCCTCTTCGAGGCCGAGGTCCCGCTGCACAGCCAGCTGCGCATCGGTGAGACCGAGGTGCTGGTCGAGCCCGCCACCCCGGCACGGAAGGACTTGCCGGCCGCCTGGCAGGGGCTGGTGGGGGCGGACCCGGCGATGAAGCTGCTGATCGACCTCATCGAGCGGGTCGCGCCGTCGTCGGCCGCGGTCACCATCCTCGGCGAGTCCGGCACCGGGAAGGAGCTGGTCGCCCGCGCCATTCACGCCCGCAGCCCGCGCGCCGAACGCCCCTTCGTCCCGGTCAACTGCGCGGCGATCAGCAAGGAGCTCATCGAGAGCGAGCTGTTCGGGCACGAGAAGGGCGCCTTCACCGGCGCGGTCGGCGCACACAAGGGAGCGTTCGAGGAGGCCGACGGGGGCACGCTGTTCCTCGACGAGATCGGCGAGCTTCCCCTCGAGCTCCAGGCGAAGCTCCTCCGGGCGCTCGAGTCGGGGGAGATCAAGCGGGTGGGCTCCAGTCGCCCGAGTCACGTGGACGTCCGGGTGGTGGCGGCGACCAACCGCGACCTGCTCGCCGCGAGCCGCACCGGGCAGTTCCGGGACGACCTCTACTACCGGCTCTACGTGGTGCCGCTCACGCTCCCCCCGCTCCGTACCCGCCGCGGAGACATCCCCGCGCTCGCCGAATATCTGGTGTCGCAGTTCTCACCACGCGGGCAGACGGTGCGCTTCACCCCCGCGGCGGTTGCCCGACTGGAGTCCCACAACTGGCCCGGGAACGTGCGCGAGCTGCGAAACGTCATCCATCGGGCGCTCCTCCTCCGTCGGGGAACCTCGATCGACGAGGCGGACCTCACCTTCGATCCGGACCCCTCCCCCCGACTGCGGGACGGGAGCGCTGTTGCCGGCCAGTACATTCCAGGACGGAAGCTCGAGGAGCTGCTGGAGCTGGCCGAGCGACAGATCGTCGAATCGGCGCTCCGACAGTTCAACAACAATCGGGAACGGGTGGCGCGCGAGCTCGGCGTCGCTCGCTCGACCCTCTTCAAGCGGCTGAAGGACTGGGGAATGACCCGGCAGGACGACCCGGAGCAGCCGCAGGAGCAGGCGTAGGGCCCCACGCCAAGCGACTCGCCGAGGGGCTCGCGCAAGCGTCCGTCGTTCGACCGAAACGCAATCCGGCGGGTTCCCCATCCGCCGGCGGGGGCCCAGCTTCCGCCGCTCAGGAGGGCATGACCGTCCTCCGTCAAAGGAGCAACAGCGAATGCACACGTGGTGGAAGCGATTGGCAGTGATCTCGATGCTGGCGGCAGGCGCTGCGTTCGCGCAGACCGGTGGCTCGACCAGTGGCGGTACGGGCTCGACCGGCTCCGGCAGCTCGACCGGCGGCTCCTCGTCGTACCCGCAGACGGGGTCGGGCGGAACCGGCTCCTCTGGCTCGTCGATGGGCGGCTCGGGCACGTCCGACACGAGCGGCTACGGCGGCGGTGGCGATGCTGGAACCAAGTCCAAGAAGAGCGCCCCTGGCACCCCTGGCAGCTCGGCCGAGCCCAGCACTACCCCGCCGGCCAAGTAACGGCGGGTTGCAATCCCCCACGCCCCGGGTCTCCGTCTGCCAGGAGAGGCCCGGGGCGTCTCGCGTCCGCAGCGAGAGCCATCGACGCCGGGAGTGAAATAGAAGCGCGGTCCCCGACGTCCTAGCGGCGGACTGCACCCGTGCCCACCTCCTTCCCCAGAGCCCCGGGCATCGACCCCAGGCGGCTCCTCCTCCTGGCCGCCCTGGTTGTCCTCGGCCTGTGGTTCTGGAGCGCCCCGTGGCTGGCCCCCCTCCGGCTCCTGGTGGTCCTGGTGCACGAGACGGGGCACGCGCTGGCGACCCTGGCGTTCGGCGGCCGGGTCGAGCGGATCATCGTCGGTGCGGACGAGTCGGGGCAGTGCCTCTCCACGTTGCCTGCCGGCTGGCTTCCGAAGATCGCCGTGTACTCGGCCGGCTACATCGGCAGCGCGCTGGCCGGCGCGCTCCAGCTGGTGCTCGCCTTCCGGTTCCGCCTCCATCGCCCCGTGCTGTACGCGATGGCCGTGTGGGTGACCACGATGGGCTTCTTCTACGCGGGGAACGCCTTCACCCTGGGCTACTGCCTGGCGATGGGCGCGGTTCTCCTCGTGCTCGCTCGGTTCCTCCCGGATGGAGCGGCGCGGGCCCTGGTGATGGTGATCGCCGTCTTCACCGGCCTCTACGCGCTGTTCGACCTGCGGGACGACCTCTGGCTGCCCGGCGGCGGGGTCAGCGACGCGGCGCTGCTTGCGGCCCAGACCCACATCCCGGCGGTCCTCTGGTCCCTTCTCTGGTCGGGGGTGTCGGTCGCGGTGCTGGTCATCGCCGCCTCGATCGCGCTCCGCCGCTCGGAGCCGGAGCCGAGCGATGCCCTGGAGGCCGTCAGATCCGCGGCCGCATCCGGTATGCCACGAACGACGCCGCATCCCTGAGCTGGAAGTAGGGATTGCGGGCGGCCTCGCGGTCGAGGGACGAGACTGCGACGTCGCCGTAGTCGTGACCGGGGAAGAGGCGCGTGGTGCCGGGGAGCTTGCGCAGCGTCTGATGAAGGGTGCCGTACATCTGCCCGGGATCACCGCCGCGGAGATCGCACCGGCCGCAGCCGTTGACGAACAGGGTGTCTCCGGAGAGCAGCGCATCCGACGCGTAGAGGCACTGCGAGCCGGGGGTGTGGCCCGGCGTGTGGATGACCCGCGCGGTCACCCCGCCCAGTGGGACCGGATCCCCCGGGCCCAGCGGACGGAGCGCGTCGCCGAAGCTCCGGAGGTCATCCGAGAACTCGATCTCCGCCCGGTTCGCGTAGATGGGCAGGTCTCGGCGGGCGACCAGCTCCCCGACCCCGTTGGTGTGGTCCTTGTGGGAATGGGTGAGGAAGATCCCGCAGAGCCGCTTGCCGTGGATGACGCAGGTCTTCTCGATCGCGTCCACGTCCCACGCGGGGTCCACCACCACCACATCTCGCTGGCCCTCGGTCCCCACGAGGTACACGAAGTTCTGCATCGGACCGAGTTGCAGCTGATGAAGGAAGAGCTGCGCAGGCATGGACCGCCGACGACCTCCGGAGCCCCATTCTGCCACTACCGTCCAGTCCGCGCGCCCCCCCGGCCAGGCCCGGCTCCGGGGCTCAGAGGCCGAGCTGGGTCAGGCCGGGATGATCCGCCGGCCTCGGTCCGAGCGGCCAGCGGAACTTCCGGTCCTGCTCGCGGATCGGCACGTCGTTGATGCTCGCCTCCCGGCGCTGCATGTACCCCTCGGGGTCGTACTCCCACTGCTCGTTGCCATGCGCCCGGAACCAGTTCCCCGAGTCGTCGTGGTACTCGTAGACGAAGCGGACGGCGATCCGGTTCTCGTGGAACGCCCACAGCTCCTTGATGAGGCGGTAGTCCAGCTCCCGCGCCCACTTGCGCTTCAGGAAGGCGACGATGTCCGGCCGACCCTGGAGGAACTCGGCGCGGTTCCTCCAGCGGCTGTCCGGCGTATACCCACCGGCGACCCGTTCGGGGTCGCGGGTGTTCCAGGCATCCTCCGCGGCGCGGACCTTGGCGATTGCGGTCTCCAGGGTGAACGGTGGGACGGGCGGACGAGGAGGCATGGCAGGCACCTTTCGAGGTGCGGGACACGGACGCCACCCGATCGTTACACACGCAAGGTACCGAGGGTCCTGAAGCGTTCACCCGGTTCACCCGCGTCGCTCCCCGCTCGAGCGCGGCAGCGCGTTCGTCGTTACCTCGTTGTCTCAAGGAGAACGCGACTCGATGGTGGCACTCAGGATCCTGATGGTGGTGACCTCACAGGCGACGATGGGGGACACGGGCAAGCCCACCGGCCTCTGGCTGGAGGAGCTCGCCGTTCCCTACATGCGGTTCATCGACGCCGGCGCCGACGTGACGGTCACCTCGATCCACGGCGGAAAGATCCCGGTGGACCCCCGGTCGCTGCCCCCCACCGGCGACGAGGCGGCCGTCGTGGAACGTTTCCTGGCGGACCCGGGTGCGGCTCGAATCCTGGCCCACTCCCTGCCGCTCGAGTCGGTGGATGCCACTCGCTTCGACGCGGTCTTCCTGCCGGGAGGCCACGGGACGATGTTCGACTTTCCGGTGAGCCTCGCGCTGGCCAGCGCCGTGTCGCGCGCCTGGCAGGCGGGGCGCGTCGTGGCGGCGGTGTGCCACGGCCCTGCGGGGCTGGTCGCCGCGCTGGACTCGGACGGCAAGCCGGTGGTGGCCGGGCGGCGCGTGAGCGCCTTCACCAACGCCGAGGAGGAGGCGGTCGGTCTCGCGAAGGCCGTCCCCTTCCTGCTCCAGAGCAAGCTCGAGTCGCTGGGGGCCAAGGTGGAGACGGCGCCAAACTTCCAGCCGTTCGCCATCGCTGACGGCCGACTGGTCACCGGGCAGAACCCGGCGTCCGCCCGGAAGGCGGCCGACCTCACGCTCGAGGTGATCGCCAGGACCCGGGCTCGCGACCTGGTCAACCTGGGTTGAGCTCGGGCCTGCCCGGAGTGACCCGGGCGGGCTCGATCATCTGCGGCGGCGGACGAGGAGACCGAGGACTGCGAGGGCCAGCCCGGCGGCCGGAGCACCCAGGGGCAGCGAGGTGCAGCCACCGCTGGCCTTGCTCTCCGACTGCACCTTCACGGTCAGCGCCGCGGTGGACTGCTGGACGCCCGGGTACCGGACGTCAGGAGTCACCATCTTCGCGCTCAGCTGCAGCTCGAAGTCACCCTCGGCGTCCGGGGTGAAGACCGGCTTCCCCACGGTGTCCGGATAGGCGTAGCTCCAGTGACGGCTGACGCTGGCCACGCCGATCGGGTTCTGGATTGCGGCGGAGGAGCCCGAGGGCCGCTTGGTGACGGTCCAGGCGTAGCTGATGCCGACGTTGTTGCGGTTGGCGAAGAGCGGCAGCCGCAGGGCCTCACCGCGCTTGAGGGTGATGCTGCCACCGGCGCTCACCGCGAAGGCCGCG
>Ga0081540_1001594_pt1 | contig 19360 bp, 16 predicted proteins | sample TabmetS2T1R1_FD_71024 | JGI IMG/M metagenome (GOLD analysis project Ga0081540, IMG submission 71024) | Tabebuia heterophylla rhizosphere microbial communities from the University of Puerto Rico - S2T1R1 | ecosystem: Host-associated > Plants > Roots > Rhizosphere ... | reverse complement strand
GAGGGCCTGCGGGAGGTCCGCACCCGCAGCATCGAGGCCGATCAGGCGCTCGCTCAGTTCATGGACCGGATCCTCCCCCGCCGGCGCTCGTCGCGGTCGGCGGCCTCGGGCGGCGAAGGTGCGGACTTGGCGACGGAGAACGGCACCTCGATCGCCACGGGCTCACCGCCCGGCGGCCTGCATGCAGACTGACGAGCCGGCGACGCCCCCCGGAGCACGGCGCGGCGTGCCGTCCGCGCCGGTCTCGACCGTGCCCGCTCCGGCTCGTCCGTTCCAGGGCCGTCGGGCGGGGCTCATCAGCCGCGCTCTCGCCGCGGCCGTGGACACGGGCGTCGTCGTCCTGCTGCTCGCCGTCGGTTACGTGACCGTCGCCGCGGCGCTGTTCCTGTGGCAGCGGTGGGCCTTCACGTTCCCGACGCCGTCACTGTTCGTCGTGCTCGCCTGCGGCGCGGTCGCGGCCGTCCTCTACCTCGCGGCTGCCTGGGCGACCGAGGGTCGCTCCTACGGCGACCACCTGCTGGGGCTTCGCGTGCTGGGTCCGTGGGGACGGCTGCGCATCGGAGGGGCGCTGCTGCGGGCGGTACTGTGCGTGGGCTTCCCCGTCGGGCTGCTGTGGGTGGCCGTCAGCCGGGACAACCGTTCGCTCCAGGATGTCGTCCTGCGCACGTCGGTCGTCTACGACTGGCAGGTCGGGGAGGACGCCGTCACCGTGGCCCGACCACCGATCCGCTGACCCTACTCATCCGCTGAGGAGGAAGGACGGCGGCGTTCCCCAGCGGACCATGGAGTGATGACGCTGATGCGACGACACCGGGCGGCATCGGTCGCGAGCGCCGCGCTCATCACTCTTGCTCTGGCCTCGTGCGGGCAGTCGTCGTCGACCTCCCAGTCCTCCTCCGCCACCTGCGACCGGATGGACGCCGTGCGGTCGAGTGTCGAGGACCTGCGCAACCTGAGCTTCGGCGAGAACGGGCTGGCCGCGATGCAGGGCGGGCTGGCGCAGGTTCGAAGCGAGCTCCAGCTGCTGCGGCAGGAGATGTCGCAGCAACGGCAGACCACGCTCCAGCCCCAGGTCCAGGCCGTCACGACCTCGGCCCAGCAGCTGCAGGCCAGCGTCGCGAACGCGAGGGCGAACCCCACTCAGGCGTCGCTCGCCACGGTGCGGAACGCCGTCGGCACCCTGCGGGCCAATGCAAGCGACCTCGCGAAGGCGACGGCGTCGACGTGCTGAGGGAGACGTTGTGACCAGCCATACGGATCAGACCGGGACCCTGGCTCTCGACGAGCGTGAGGAACTGCAGCGGCTACGGGACGAGGTGGCCCAGCTACGGGAGAAGGTCGCCGCGGGCCCACCGCCGGCCGAGAAGCCCGTGCGGGCCCGACGACAGTGGTGGCGCACGGTCGTCTCCGCCGTGCTCATCGTGATCGCCAGTGTCCTGGCCCCCGTGTCGGTGGCGTCGGTCTGGGCCCGCAGCCTGATCACGGACACCAACCGGTACGTCGACACCGTCGCCCCCCTGGCGCAGGACCCCGCGGTGCAGCAGGCCATCACCACCAACATCACGAACATCGTCTTCCAGTACGTCGACGTCGAGGGCATCACCAAGCAGGCGGTGGACGCCTTGCAGAGCCGGGACGTGCTCCCGCCCGCCATCGCCACCCAGCTGCAGGGGTTGGCGGTGCCGCTGGCCAACGGCGTGCAGTCGTTCACCCGGGACAAGGTGCAGCAGGTGGTGCAGAGCGACGCCTTCACATCGGCGTGGGAGGAGGCCAATCGCACCGCGCACGAGCAGCTCGTGGCCGCCCTGAACGGGCAGAGCGGCGCCGTCGTCCTCCAGGACAACGCGGTAAAGATCAACTTGGCCGCCTTCCTCAACGTCGTCAAGCAGCGACTCATCGCCAGCGGGTTCGAGCTCGCCGCCAAGATCCCCACCGTGAACGCCACGTTCACGGTCTTCCAGTCCACCGACATCAGCAAGATCCAACGCGGTTTCACCGTGCTCGACGTCCTCGGCTACTGGTTCCCGTTCGCCCTCGCGGCGATCGCGGGTCTGGGCATCTACCTCGCCCGGGACCACCGGCGGGCGTTCATCGGCGCGGGGATCGGCGCCGGTCTGGCGATGCTCATCACCGCCGGGGTGCTCCAGCTGGGTCGATCGCAGTACCTGAACGCGATACCGAGCAACGTCATCTCGCCCGAAGCCGCCGCGGTGATGTTCGACACCGTCGTGCGCTTCCTGCGTGACGCCATCCGCGCGCTCGCCCTCCTCGGCCTCGTCGTGGCGGTCGGGGCATTCCTGACCGGCCCGTCGGTCACCGCCGTCACGCTGCGACGCTGGTCCGTCACCGCGTTCGCGACCGCCAAGCGGGCCGCCGCGGAGCTGGGCCTGCACATGGAGTCCGTCACCCGCTGGAGCGCGCCCCGGGCGCGGCTGGCCCGCGGCATCGTGGTGGCCCTCGGCTTCGCGATCATCCTGTTCCAGCCGTACAAGACGCCGTCCCTCATCGTCTGGGTCACGGTCGGCGTGCTCGCCGCGCTGGCGATCATCGAGTTCCTCGCCGTCGAGCCGCGAGAACGCCGAGCGGCGGCCACGACGCCCGCCCCGGTGGCAACGCCCGCGGCCGTCGCGACACCCGCGGAAGCGTGAGCAGGGCCGCATGCCCCGCGGGCTCCCGCGGCGCCGGACGGCTGCGCTCGCCGCCGAGGCGTTCGTCCTCACGTATCCGATGGTGCTCATGGACCTCACCCGAGGTCAGCTGACGACGGCGTCCGCGGGGGGACGTGCCGCTCCGGCCAACGAGTTCGCCCACGCCGACTCCACCGCGGCGCCGTTCGCGCCCGTCGTCGCCCCCGACCTCGACACGCTGACGTCGTCGGCGTGGCTCGACCTGTCGGGAGACCCGCTCGTCCTCAGCGTTCCGGACACCGCCGGCCGGTACTACGTGGTGCTCTGTCACGACGCCTGGACGAGCGTCTTCGCCTCCGTCGGCACGCGAACGACGGGGACCCACGCACAGGACTTCGTGCTCGTGGGACCCTGCTGGCGGGGGCGGCTGCCACGGCACCTGCCGGTCGTCCAGTCGCCGACCTCGATGGCCTGGATCCTCGGCCACGTCCGCGTCGACGGCCCCGCCGACCAGGTCGCCGCCAGGGACGTGCAGGCGCAGCTTCGGCTGACCCCGTTGCGTCGATGGGAGCGGCAGGCCGAGGAGTCACGACCGCTCGCCGGACCGGTCCACACCGGCCGGGTGGTCGCGTCCTCCCCCGCCGCGCGGCTGACCCGGATGGATCCGGTCGAGTACTTCGGCACCGTGGCGCGCCTGCTGGCGGACAACCCGCCGCACCCGGCCGACCGGAGTCGGATCGACCGCATGTCCGGCCTGGGGATCGGACCCGGCAGGGGGCCGCGCTGGTCGCCGGCGGACCGGCCGCTGCTGCAGGAGGTCGCTCGCGGGATGGCCGACGGGCTGGCGCACATCGAGGCCACGGCGTCGGCTCTGTCGTCGTCGTCATGCCCTTGGGTCTGTCCCCAGGATCTGGGACGATGCCGCTCGGATCCGCTCCTGCGCGCCGCCGCGGCCTGGACCGGCCTCGGCGGCTGGCCGCGGCGCGACGCACTCTTCTTCACCACTCGGGTCGACCGCGAGGGGTGCCCGCTGACCGGGCGGGCCACGTACCTGGTTCGGTTCGCCCCGCGCGACCTCCCACCGGTGCGGGCGTTCTGGTCGCTGACGGTCCACGACGAGGTCAGCCTCGTTCTGGCGCAGCCTCGCCGGCGGGGCGCCGTCGGCGATCGGGACGGCCTGAGATACCGCCCGGACGGCTCCATCGTGGTGGTGATCCGGCCTGACCCCCCGGGTGGAGACGAGACGAACTGGTTGCAGACTCCCTGTGCCCCCTTCAGCCTCGCGCTGCGGCTCTACTGGCCGAAGGCGGCGGCCCTGGACGGCAGCTGGCGGGCACCACACGTGGAGCGTGTGGCTCCGGCGTCGGATCCTCCGGCAGGGCTCGATGCCGCCCAGCTCAATCACGCAGGGTGGCGACCAACACTGCCTTGATCGTGTGGACCCGGTTCTCGGCCTGGTCGAAGACGATCGAGTAGGGCGACTCGAAGACCTCGTCCGTCATCTCGAGCGCTGCCATCCCCGTCTGCTCGAGGATCTCCCGGCCCAGCACGGTCCGATGGTCGTGCGACGCCGGCAGCCGGTGCATCACCTTGGGGGAGGCACTGCCGGTCGCTCGGATCACGTCCATGCTGATCTGGTACGGGGCCAAGAGCTCGATGCGCTCGTTCCATGCCTCCTTCGGTTCGTCCTCGGTGAGCCACGCATCCGTGCAGAGGAAGTCGACGCCGTGCACGCCCTCGCCGACGTCCTCGGTGTGTCCGATCCGAGCCCCGGTCCCTTCCGCGATGCGGCGCGCCTCCTTGACGACCTCCTCGGTGTTCCAGCGCTCCTTCGGCGCGACGATCCGCACGTCCATGCCCAGCATCGCGCCCGTCACCAGCAGAGAGTTCCCGATGTTGCTGCGGGCATCGCCGAGGAAGGCGAAAGCGATCTCCTCGTCGTGCTTGGGCGTGTGTTCGCGCATCGTCAGCGCGTCGCAGAGTGCCTGGGTGGGGTGCCAGTCGTCCGTGCGCCCGTTCCAGACGGGAACGCCCGCGTCGTGGGCGAGCATCTCGACACGGTCCTGGCCGAAGCCGTGGTACTCGATCCCGTCGTAGAAGCGGCCGAGGACGCGTGCGGTATCCGCGACAGACTCCTGGTGCCCGAGCCGGGACGCGGCCGACTCGAGGCTGCTGAGGCAGGCGCCCTGGTCGAAGGCCGCCACCTCGAATGCCCATCGGGTCCGCGTCGACGCCTTCTCCCCGAGAAGCACGATGTTCTTGCCGCGAAGCCGGGGCGACTCGGTGCCGCTGTACTTGGCCCGTTTGAGCTCTGCGGCGAGCCCGAGCAGGAACCGCCACTCGTCCGGGACGAAGTCCACATCCTTGAGCAGACTGCGGTTGCGGAGGTTGAAGGGCATGAGGTCGGGCTCCTCGACGGCTTCTCGGCTAGACAGCTTCTCTCCTGGACGGCGTTGCGCGCTCGGCCGGGTCGCGCTCGACCGGGCAGGCCATGGATCGCGGTCCACCACGCCTGCGAGCCAACTCGCTGCCGGCGATCGGAACCACCTCGACCCCGTGCCTGCGGAGGTAGGCGTTCGTCGTGACGTTGCGCTCATAGCTGACGACGACCCCCGGCTCGATCGCGAGGAAGCTGTTGCCGTCGTCCCATTGCTCGTGTTCCGCGGCACGAATGTCCGGGTCGACCTGCAGGACCCCGACCTTCTCCAGGTCGAGCGCCTCGCCGATCGACTCGAAGAGGTCGTCGTTCCCGGTGACCTCGAGGCCGTCCAGGTCGTCCGGCGTGCTTCCCGGGAGCACCGTCCACGAGCGTGGCGTGTCCTCGAGATAGGGGTACATCAGGAAGCTGTCTGCGCTGATCATCGTCATCATCGTGTCGAGCTGCATCGGCGGCGCACCGTGCGGGAGCTCGACGGCGATGACCTTTCCGGCGCCGCCCGTGGCGAAAAGGGACCGCGCGAGTTTCTCCACACCGATCGCCGAGGTACCGGCGCTCAGCCCGACCAGCACGGCGCCGTTTCCAAGGACGTGGATATCGGCGCCGTCGAGCACCGCCCATGTCTGCGGTGGAACGTCTGCGCCGTACCAGACCTCGAAGGGCTCCGCAGTGAACATCGGGTGGAACGCGTAGACGGCGTGGGTGTGCACGGACATCCGTCTCTGTGCCGGCGTCGCCGGAGGGTTGATGCTGACGCCGCCGAAGATCCACGTCGAGGTGGTTCTGGCGAAGACGGACGCCGGCAGCGGAGCGAGCAGGAAGCCGTCCCGATTCATCAGCTCCCACCGCAGCCCGTTCGTCGTGACATGCGCCAGCTCGCTCTTGAGGATCCCGCCGATGAGATAGTCGGTCAGCCGTTCGCTGTCGGCCTGCTCGGTGAGCTTGCGCAGTGGCGGGACGAGCGTCGGCCCCACTGCGTCGTCCGTCACCACCCGGTCGAGCACCCAGTCCCGCGCCTCGGGCTGCTCGAGGACCTCGGTGACGAGGTCGGCGACGTAGTGCACCGTCACTCCTCGGTCTCGCAGGACCTGTGCGAAGGCGTCGTGCTCCGCGCGCGCCCCCTCGACCCAGACGGTGCTCTCCAGAGACAGGTCACGCACGGTGTCGGGCGGTAGCCTGCTCAGCTCGGCGCCGGGCCGGTGGAGGAGAACCTGACGCAGTCGACCCGCGTCGGAATCGACGTGAAGCGACATGAGCCTCCCTGCCTTTGGCCGCCGGGAAAGTCGTGGACGCGGTGTGAGTCGGGCCGGCGAGCAGGACGGAGAAATCCGCGATACAACCTCACTCTCGCTTTCCTCATGTCGAGCATCCATGTCCGCGGGTCTCCTGGCCGCTGCCTCCGCGACCTCCTGAAAGGGTCCGCCGGAGGGCTCGCGGCAGCCTCATCCCGCACGGATGACGTGGTCGGCGGACGCGCGCACGCACAGTTGGGGATTCCGCTTCGCCTGCCCGGGCGACGCCATTGCGAGGAGACGCGCCGATGACGACCTCGGCGGTGCTCTGACGCCGGTCGCTCGGTGGAGCCGGGTCGCCCTAGAGGAGCCCGAGCTCGCGGGCCCGCCGGACCGCCTCGTTCCGGCGCTCCGCCGACAGTTTCCGGAGGATGGCCCGCACGTGCGTCTTGACGGTGTTGACCGAGACGAACATCTTCATGGCGATCTCGTCGGTCGGCAAGAGCGCGTCGAGGTAGCTGAGCACCTCACGTTCCCGCTCTGTCAAGGGCTGGACGATCAGCTCCTCCGAGCGCCGCGCCGCCGGCACGGTCGGGTGGCTGGCGCTGTCGGAACCCGGCAGCGCGCCCGACGGGTGCTCGCTGCGCTGTTGCAGGAGCGCGCGCAGCCGCGGCGGAGCCTCGTCGAACGGCCGGCGGAGTCGCTCGGGCGCCGCCAGTCGGCCGGCTTCGTCCAGCGCGGCCGCGGCGGATTCGGGATGGCCGAGCGCCAACGAGCTCGCCGCCGTCAGGAGATGCGCCTCCACGCGCAGGTCGAGCGGCGCCGAGGACTGGTGCACCACCTGTCGCGCCAGTCGCCCGCTCTCCCCGGCCATCCCGAGCGGCAACTTGGCCCAGCCCAGGGCGAGGAGAGAGGCGACGGCGCCATGACCGCTCCGGCGCTGGACGCGATCCACGGCTGCGTCGGGGCGGCCCTGCGCAACGCAGATGGCGGCGGCTGCCGCGGTGACCCGGTCCTCCAGCCACGGCGGCAGAGACCGCGAGGTGGCAGACACCCGGTCGAGGACGATGAGCGCGCCCGACAGGTCACCGCGCTGGCGGAGCAGTCGCGTCCGCACCAGGCCCACAGTGGCCGCACAGACGACGTCGTCGTGCAGGCGCGGACTCGCCGCGGGAGAACGGGACTGCAGGGCAGCCTCGGCCAGGTCGCCCCGTTCGCTGGCCACCCATGCGAGCGCGACGAGCCCGGAGAGCACGGCGGTGGACCCGTCGTCGTCCGCGGCCTCTGCGCGGTCGGGACCGGCGGTCACGGCCACCGCCTCCGTGAGCCGGCCGTCGAGAGCCTCGGTGAGCGCAAGACGCGCCCTGGCCAGCGCCGTCAGCTGCGGGCGGTCCGACTCCTCGGCGGCCCGCACCGCGGCGGCGAGGCTGTGCCGGGCCGCGGCCAGGTCGCCGGCGGCGAGCTGTGCGCACCCCGATCCGTACGCGACGAACGCCCACGAGGCCCCGTCCACCCATTGCAGGGCCGCGACGCGGCTCAGCGCCCGCTCCGCGTCCTGGACGGCGGACAGTCCGTCGATGCCTCCGCCCGCGGCCGAGCGCGCCAGCGTCGTGAGCGCGATGGCGAGGTCGAGTTCGAGGTCGCGTCCTGCGGTGTCCCCCGACGCCAGCTCGGACGCCCGAGCGAGTTGCTTGTCGCAGGCGTCGAGGTCGCCCTGGACGACGGCCGCGGCAGCGGCGGCGACGGCGGCCTCAGGAGTGGAGACCGACGACGGCATTCCGGCGATCGACGCGGCGAGGGCGTCCGCCGGCCGGCCCGACAGCAACCGCCCGATGGCGAGGTGCCGCACCAGGACGTCGGCGCACTCGTCCCAGTCGCCGGCCGCCGCATAGTGCGGAATGGCCTCGTCGGCTTGCCCCTGGGACACGAACCACTGGGCCGCCTTGCGATGCAGCCGCCGCCACCGCAGCGGGAACTGCTGGCGGAGCTGAGCCCTCAGCAGGTCCCGGACGAGCGGGTGGTAACGGTAGGTCTCCTGCGGGCCGGGTCCGAACTCGACGAAGACGCTCGACTGGGCCAGCGCGCGCAACGTGGCACCCGCTTCGCGGAGGGCGGACAGATGAGTCGCCAGGCCCGGCGGCAAGGGGTCGGCGATGCTCGTCGCGAGGAGGAAGTCGCGTACCGGGGCGGGCTGGCCCTCCAGCACCTCCGTGCGGAAGTAGACGGCGATGTCGCTCGCCGCCACGACCGAGGGATCGGCGGCGACGCCGTCCGCGCCGGTGGGCGAGACGTCGGCCAGGCGCAACCCGGCGGCCCAGCCTCGGGTCCGGTAGGAGAAGGCTTGGACCGCACTGTCGGACAGCTCCGGACGGCGCGCTGCGAGGAGCTGCTTGGCCTCGTCGGGCGGAAAGGCCAGATCGGCGAACCGGATCTCGCTGACCATGCCCTCGAGGCGGTACTGCGGCAGCGGGAGGTTGGGCTCGACCCGCGTCACGACCACGAGCCGCAGGGTGCCGGCGGCGCGCCTGACGAGGAAGTCCAGGTCCTCGCAGATCTGCCGGCTCGTGATCGCCTCGGCGTTGTCGAGCAGGAGAATGACGGGATCGGTCCGCTCGGACAGCCGGGCCGCCAAGCGAACCAGGATCGAGTGGTCCACGGCGTTCGGCTCGTCCGGCAGCCCGACGCCGCGGATGTCGACCCCGCACCGCTCCAGCGCGGTGACGACGTAGGTCCAGAACACGCCGGGAAGGTCGTCCTCCTCGTCGACACTGACCCACGCAACGGGACCGGGCGCGGCGTCCTGAGCAATCCACGAGCTGGCGAGGACCGTCTTGCCCGAGCCGGCGGGCGCGCAGATCAGGGTGACGGGTCCGGCCACGCAGGCAGTGAGCATGTCGATCAGCCGCGGCCGGAGGATCGTGGCCTTCACGACCGGGACGAGGAGCTTCGCGGTCATGATGGGATCGCCGGCGGGCGTCAACCGGCGCTCCAAAGCCCCGGTGTTCGGGTCCACGCAGTGCTCCCATCGGCGCCGTACGTCCGCGCGCGGCTGTACGGCGGTCCCCGGCGCCGGATCCAGCCTCGCTGCCGCAGCGCCCGTCCTCATCACCCACTTCGGGCTAAAATGAGGATCAAGAAACGGCAAAGCGGACATCCTCACCCATCGCCGCGAGAACATCCGGCGAACGGGCCGGCTACGCCTGGAAATCGTGGCGCGAGTGCCTAGAGTTCGTGGTGATACGACGATGCCGCCGGGGGCGGCAAGGGCGCCAGCCCGGAGCCTGCCGCCGCCTCGCGCGTTCGCCGGGTCCACCTGTGCGGTGGACGGACGAAAGGCTGCAGGAGGCGGAATGGCGAACGCGTCCCCCGGAGGCCCAGGACTTCCGGGGCGACGACCGAGGGTGTCAGCCGGGGCGCCACAGCCGACCCAGGCGAGACCGAACGAGACGACCCCGCCAGACCTCCTGCAGTACCTGGCCACGACCCGCGGAGTGCGCCGGGACGCGTTGCTGAGACGGCTCGGCACGCTCGATCCAACGGTTGCCCTGGTCCTCGTCGTGGCGCCCGCCGGATACGGCAAGACGACGCTCGTGCGTCAATGGGCCGAGGACACCGGCCGACCGTTCGTGTGGCTCTCCATGGATGCGGCAGGTGGCATCCCTTCGCGACTCGTGGACCAGCTCCTCGCCGCGTTGCTGGGGATCCGCGCGCCGGACGCCGACGCCGAGCCTGCTCTGAGCGTGGCGGACGAACCCTCCCTGGCCGCTTCCGCCCTTGCCGCCGCGGTCCGTGCCGTCGGCGAGCCCGTCCTCGTGCTTCTCGACGACCTGCATCGGATTCGGACCCGGGAGTCGCTCGCTCTGCTGGTCGGGCTCGCTGCGCGGCTGCCGACCGGCTCGCGAGTGGTCGCCACCGCCGATCGGCACCCCCGGCTCCAGGTCGGCGCGCTCGCGAGCAGCCACCGTTACCTCGAGCTGGGCGCCTCCGACCTGGTCTTCTCGCGGGAGGAGACGGCAGAGCTGCTTGACCTTTCCGGCCTGCCTCTTCCGGACGACGACCTCGACGAGCTGGTCCGCCGGACGGAGAGCTGGCCCGCGGGCGTGCAGTTGGCCACCCTGGTGCTGCAGGAGAAGCGGGACCCGGCGGCGGCCGTCTGGGCGTTGGCGGGCGACAACGAGGTCTTCGGCGACTACTTCCGGGACGAGGTTCTCGCTGGCTTGTCCGCCGACACGGTGCGGTTCCTGCTGCGCACGGCGGTGCTGGACCGCGTGAACGGGGCCCTGTGCGACGCAGCGCTCGACACGGCCGGCTCCACGGCGTGGCTCCGCGAGGTCGACGCCCTCGGACTGCCGATCGTCCAGCTGGACGACCGGGGGGAGTGGTACCGCTATCCCCGCCTGTTCGCCGAGATGCTGCGCGCGGAGCTGCGCCGGCGGGAGCCGGGCGAGGACCTGAAGGTGCTCCGCCGAGCGGCCCGCTGGTACCTGGCTCAGGGGATGCCCGAGCAGGCGGTCGCGAGCGCGTTGGCGGGGCAGGAGCCGCTCGTGGCCGCCCGGGCCATCGTGGCGAGCGTGCAAGAGCTGAACAGCAAGGGACGGATCGGCGACGTCCGGCAGTGGATCGAGGAGTTGGGCGAGGGGATGCTCGAGCGGTATCCCCCGCTCGCAGCGATCGGCGCCTGGGTCTGGGCGCTCACGGGTGACGCCGCACGGGCTCGGCATGCACTTCGCGTCGCCGAGACGGCGGCGGGCCGGGACGCGCCGCAGGAGTGGAGCCCCGAGCTCGCCTCCGCGGTGCTCCGGGCGAGGGCCGGGCTGGCGCCGGACGGGGTCGACGTCATGATGACCGACGCCGAGGCGGCGGTCGCGCTCGAGTCGCCGGGCAGCCATTGGCACACCCTCTCGGCCGTTCTCCTCGGCGTGGCGAACCGCCTCGCCGGAGCGACCGACGAAGCGGAGCGCTGGTTCGAGCAGGCGGCTCGATTCGGCCGCACCCAACAGCGCCCTGGCGCGGCGTTCGCCCTTGCCGAGCATGCCTTGCTCGCAGCGGACCGGGGTGATTGGGCGACCGCCGAGGCGTGCGCCTACGAGTCCGCCGAGCTGGTGCGGAAGGGCCACCTCTGGGCGTTCCCGCCTGCGGTGGCCACGCACGTCGCCGAGGCCCGGGTGGCCAGGCACCGCGGGGACGGCCAGCGCGCAGCGCACACCATCCAGGCCGCTGTGGAGCTCTACCGAACCGCCTCGCCCGTCGCGTTCCCCTGGCTCGCCGCCCAGACCTCGGTCGAGCTCGGGCGGTTGCTGCTGGCGGACGACGTCGCGGCCGCGCAGGCCATGCTGGCGGACGCACGACGGCATCTCGCCGTGCTGCCGACCGCCGGCGTGCTCAAGGACTGGGAGGAGGCGCTGGCCGACGACGTCCGGGCAGCCCTCGGGCACTCGGACGCCGGGGACGCGGCGCCGCTCACGAAGGCCGAGCTGCGCGTGCTCTCACTGCTGCCGACTCACCTGTCGCTGGCCCAGATCGGTGAGGAGCTGGTCATCTCGAGGAACACCGTGAAGAGCCAAGTGGCCGCGGTCTACCGCAAGCTGGGCGCGGCGAACCGGGACGACGCCGTACGCCGGGCGATCCGAGGCGGCCTCCTCGCCCCTGATCCGGGCAGGGCACAGCCGCCGCGAACCTGACGAGGTCCGAGGAGAGTCGGGCCCGCGACCGCAACTCATCCGTGGGAGAGGAGTCCTGCCGCCGCCGTCCGGGATGGGATGGGACCCGGGCAACGGTGGAGGGGTGGTGTGCGGTGAGTGTCCTGGTAGTGGTGATCTTTCCCTACGCCACGACCGCCAGCGCCGCGGCCGAGGACGCCAGGCAGCTGGACGGTGATCTCGCGCCGAGCCCCGGCGCCCTGGCCACCGTGGTGTGCGACGACCGGGGAGACTACTGGGTCACGACGAGTCACCCCGGCGATCCGCACGATCCTCGCGCCGCCTTCTGGTTCCTGCTCTTCAACGCCCTGATCTTCACCCCCACGTCGGGGGCGAGGGACGATCTCACCCGGCGGACGCTGGCCCGGCGGCTGGGTGAAGCCGGCATCGACCGCGCGTTCCAGCGCGCGATCCACGAGGAGCTGGGGCCGGACAGCTCGGCGCTGTTCCTGCTGCTCGAGGAGGCACCGGGCCCCGACGCGCTGGATGTCCTGCGCCGTTTCGCCGGCGCCGTGCACATCACGATGCCGAGCGCTCGGGCCGAGGCTCTTCTCGCTCAGGCGCTGTACGCCGTCCCACCGGGCGCAGCAGCGTCCGTGGCCGAGACCGACGTTCCTCCCGCCAGCGGCGTGGGCAACCGCCCACGCCGCATCAAGTGATCGCTCCATCGACGCACCCGGCCGATGTCCACGTCACCTGTCGGTCCCGCCGGCGGCCGGCTCCGACAGCTGCTTGCCACGGCGATGACGAGGCCCTTGTCCTGGAGGCTCGGGTCGCTGGCGCTCAGGACGTTCCTACGCTATCTGGCGATCAACGGCACGGAGCGTGCCGTCGTGCTCGCCGGCCAGGCGTTCAGCGCGTTGATCCCCCTGCTCATCGTGCTCTCGACGCTCTACTCCGGCGGCAACGGGCCGAAGATCGCGGACACCATCACCACGCGATTCGCCTTGTCGGGCAATGCGGCAGAGGCCGTTCGGACGCTCTTCGCCCAACCGCCTGGTGCCGCCCAGTCGATCACCGTCGGCAGCCTGCTGCTGCTGATCATCTCCAGCTTGAGCCTGGCCCGCACGCTGCAGCGGACCTATGAGACTGCCTGGCAGCTGCCGTCGCGCGGACTACGCGGCGCCTTCGGCGGATTCGGCGCTCTGGCACTGTTGCTCACCCAGATCGTGCTCGTGAGCTTGTTCACCGGATTCCTGCGCTCGATCCCGGCAGCATCGCTGACGGGCCTGATCCTGCGCGCTGCGGCCTCCTCGGCCATCTGGCTGGCCTTGCAGCGCCTGCTGCTCGGGGGGCGCGTCGGCTGGGCGAGGCTGCTTCCAGGAGCTGTCGCGGCCGGCACCGGGCAGCAGGTGGTGGCCCAACTGTCGACGCTGTGGATTCCCCACGCGATCCAGAACAATGCCACTCAATACGGAACGATCGGTGTCAGCTTCGCCCTCCTCTCCTGGCTCGTGCTGATCTCCGTGGTGCTGGTCGTGGCAGCGGCCTTGAGCGTCGAGCTCGGCGGGGGGCCGCCGTTGCCGGCCGGCGCCGGCCGCGCGGGTCCCGTTCGCGGGTTCGCGGGACTTCTGGGCGCGGATGAGGCGCTTCCGGTCGAAGCGTCCGACAGCACGCAGCGGCGCTCGCCACCGACGCCCCCGAGCGCCGAGCGCTGACGACGGCGGTCAGAAGTCCCGCATCTCGCGCCCGTGCACGATCAGCGCGTAGACGACGATGACGTCGAGCGTGATCATGATCGCTGACCACACGGGATACGCCTGGATGAAGGTGAAGTTCACCAGGACGCTCAGGACGGCGACGCACACGCCGATCACACGCGCCCAGATGCGCCCGGTGAAGAGGTAGATCCCCGCGGCCGCTATCAGCAGGCCGACGATGAGATGCACCCAGCCCCAGGCGGTGTAGTCGGCGGTGAAGACGAGGCCTCTGTCGGTGACGAGGTAGTAGTCGTCCTTGAAGATAGCGATCAGGCCTTCGATCGCGTGCAGCGCGCCGATCATGATCATGATGACGGCGGCGAACACGATCCACCCCACCCACCCCGTGGGCTCGGCTCGCATCCGGTGGGGTGTCGAGACCCGGGGATCCAGGTCAGGTGACGAACTGGCGTCGGTCATGGTCCTCTCCCATCGATGGGTCTCCGAGGGTCGAGGTGATCGTCGGTCGTCACCTCATCCGGCTGGGGTGAGGTGGGTGTTCCACGCCGGCGGGTCCAGACGCGCGACGACGCCACGACCGCGCACCCGTTGGCGGCCCAGTGCGCGAGGGACGGAGCGAGCAGACTGCCGGTCCATTCCCGCAGGCCCGCGAGAGCGACCCCCGCGAGCGCGGTCCCCAGCACCACGCCGAGGACGGCGAACGGCAGCCGCCGGCGCGGCTCGGTGCCGGAACCGCGCAGCGCCGCGCTCGTTCGTCCCGCATCGAGGGCCGGAAGCACGTGCCAGACGCCGAACAGCGCCGAGGAACCGATCGCCGCCGCCGGTGCGCCGAGATCGCGCTCGAGCAGTCCCCAGATCACGCCCCGAAAGGCCGACTCCTCGAAGACGACCGTCGAGAGGGGGATCGTGACCAGCGCCGTCCACACCACCTCCCTGCGGCCCACGTCGTAACGGCTGTCGAGGAAGGCGGCCTGCGCGAACGGCAGGGTCGAGGCCAGCGCCAGGGCCGCACCGATCACCACGGCGCTGAGAACGCCGACGACGAGTCCGTCCGGCAGCGTCGCCGGGTCGAGCCCGAGCTGAGCCCAGGAGAGGCCTGCCGCCCGGCCGGCACCCAGCACCACGACGGCCCCCAGCGGGCCGGTCACCAGGTGGGCAGGTCGCGGTCCGAGGTGGACCCAGACGTTCGTGGCGACCACCGCCACGGCGACGACGACCGTGGCGACGACCGCCAGCTGGACGACCACGTCGTCCACTGTCGGGCGGCCCGGCCGCCGTCCCCTCGCTCGCCACGGGTGATGCCCTCGCGCGCGACCGCGCGAACGATGGCCCGATGGCGCGCACTGTGAACGTCCTCGAGGGCAACACCTTCGTCGTCAGCGACGAGCGCGGCGACATCGACGGGTCACCGGTCGAGGCCCACGGGCTCTTCGACCGGGACACCCGGTACCTGTCCCACTGGGCACTCACCGTCGACGGCAGCCGCCTCTCGACGCTGTCGGTCGATCAGACCCGCTACTACGCCGCCCAGTTCTTCCTGGCGCCCGGCGTGGCCTCGGCCTACATCAACGCCAAGCTCGCCGTGATCCGGCAGCGGACGGTCCTCGACGGCTTCCACGAGTCGATCTGGGTGACCAACCACGACGCCAACGCCGTCACGCTCGAGATCGCGCTGACCGCCGACTCGGACTTCGCCGACCTGTTCGAGGTCAAGGACGCGATGCAGAAGCAGGGCCGCACCTATCGACGGGCGGAGGAGGATCGACTCGTCCTCGGCTACGAGCGCGAGCGGTACCGGCGGGAGACCTGGATCCACGCCAGTGCCGACGCCACGTACGACGAGACCGGGCTGACGTTCTCGGTGACGCTGGCACCGCAGCAGTCGTGGAGCACGGAGATCGACGTGCTGACCGTCCGCGACCAGCGAACGGCGAAGTTCCACGACAGCTCCGTCTGGGACGACCCGGAGAAGCGGCTCGGCCTGCGCGTGCTGCAACAGCACGTGCCCATCCTGGCGAGCAACTGGCGTCCCCTGGAGGCCATCTACCGCCGATCCATCGAGGATCTGGCGGCGCTCCGATTCGACCTTCCGATCAGCCCCGGGCACTACATGCCGGCGGCCGGGCTGCCCTGGTTCATGGCCGCGTTCGGCCGGGACAGCCTGATCACCAGCTTCCAGGCCCTCCCGTTCATGCCCGATCTCGCGGAGAACGCCCTCACCGAGCTGGCCAAGCTGCAGTCCGCCACCAGCGACGACTTCCGGGACGCGGAGCCCGGCAAGATCCTGCACGAGCTGCGGTTCGGCGAGCTCACGGCGTTCGAGGAGCGACCTCATTCGCCGTACTTCGGCGCCGCCGACGGCACCCAGCTCTGGCTCGTCCTGCTCGACGAGTACGAGCGGTGGACCGGCCGGGAGGACGTCGTGCACGCGCTGGAGGGCCCGGCCCGGGCCGCCCTGCAGTGGATCGACAAGTACGGCGACCGGGACGGCGACGGGTACGTCGAGTACGAGCGGCGCAACCCGACCACCGGGCTGGAGAACCAGTGCTGGCGGGACTCCTGGGACTCGATCCAGTGGGCGGACGGCACCCTGGCGTCCCTCCCCCGGGCGACGAGCGACCTGCAGGGATACGCCTACGACGCCAAGCGCCGGGCGGCCCGGCTGGCACGGGACGTCTGGGACGACCGGGCGCTCGCCGACCGCCTCGAGGAGCAGGCCGCTGACCTGAAGGCGCGCTTCAACCGGGACTTCTGGCTCGAGGACCGGGGGTACTACGCGCTGGCCCTCGACGGCGACAAGAAGCCCGTCGACAGCCTCACCTCGATGCACGGACACCTGCTGTGGAGCGGCATCGTTGCCGACGACAGGGTCGAGCGGGTCGTCGAGCTCCTGATGAGCGACCGGCTGTACTCGGGTTGGGGCATCCGCACCTTCGCGACGGGCCAGACGGGGTACAACCCGATCGGCTACCACGTCGGAACCGTCTGGCCGCACGACACCGCGTTCGCGGTCCTGGCCCTCGCCCAGCACGGCTACCAGATCGAGGCCGCCAGGGTGGCCATGGGCCTGCTCGAGGCGGCGGACCTGATGGGCACCCGGTTGCCCGAGGCGTTCGCCGGCTTCGATCGGAAGGCGGTGTCCTTCCCGGCCGAGTACCCGACCGCCTGCAGCCCGCAGGCCTGGGCATCCGGCGCCCCGCTGATGCTCATCCGCGCCCTGCTCGGCCTCGAGCCGGACGGCGCGGTGCTGCGCAACCGGCCACACCTGCCGGAGCAGATCCGTCGCCTCCAGCTGTTCCGGGTCCCGGGCCGGTGGGGGACGACCGACGTCGAGGTGGACCTGACCGGCGAGGTTCTGATCGTGGACTTCCCGCCCGGGACCGAGGAGACCCCGCTCGTGCGGGAGCTGGTCCAAGCAGCGCGCAAGCTCCCGATCAACGGCAGCCTCGGCCAGTCGGCCACCTTCGGGTTGGACCTCGGTGAGGACGGCTCCTACCGGTTGGTCGCGAACGACGGCCGGCTCTTCCTCGACCCCCGTGCCGGAGACGCCCAGGCCGTGCTCTACACGGACGCTGACACGCTGCTGGCCCTCCTGCACGGCGAGCGCAACCCCGCGACGACGGTCGTCTCGGGCCGGGCACGCCTCGAAGGAGACCCGGAGCTCGGCGGCAGGGTGCTCACCGTCCTCGCCCAACGGGCGGCACCGGTGGGGTGAACGCGTGTCCGCGTGGCGCTCGTGGACGAAGGCTGCGAGACCGTCGGCGGGGCCCGACGAGGAGGGCACCGCCGCTGCCATCTACGGCGTCATCGTGAGCTCGGCCGTCATGGCGACGGCCCAGGGGATGCGGGCCGTCGCCGTGGATCTCACCGTCCTGGTCACCTTGGTCATCTACTGGTCCGCGGAGCGATACTCGCGCCTGATCGCCGAGCGGATCCACGACGGTCGTCGTCCGACCTGGCGAGAGGTGCGTGGGCAGCTCACCCGTGGCTGGGAGCTGGTGACGGCGTCGGTGCTGCCCCTGATCGTGCTGACGCTGACGAACGCGGCCGGAGCCGACCTCTCCACGGCGATCCTCGCGGCCCTGGGCTGCAGCACTGTCGTCCTCTGCATCGCGGGCTGGGAGATCGGCAGGAACGGTCAGCTCACCACCGGCGAGCGGATCGTCTCCGCCGCCGTCGCGGGCCTGTTCGGAGTCGCCATGATCGCCTTGAAGGCTTTCCCCCATTGATCCGGCCCGGCGCCGACAACCATCCGCATCGGATGAGGTCGGGCCGGCCGCGGCGCGCGACCTTGTTGAACCGTCGCGGACACCCAGGGAGTAGGAGCAGGTCATGACGACGTTCACGGTGTGGAAGTTCGACGACCCGAACGGCGCGGACGCGGCAGCGGGGATCCTCAAGCGTGCCGAGTCCGACCACCTGGTCAAGATCCTCGACCACGCGGTGGTCAGCTGGCCGGTCGGCGCGGACACGCCGAATTCGAGCACCGGGCACGAGGAGAAGTGGCGGGGCACCGGCTGGGGTGCCTTCCTGGGTGCGCTCGTCGGAATGCTGTTCTTCGTGCCCGTCCTGGGGGCGGCGGCCGGGGCGGTGATCGGGCGTGCCGTGAAGTCCTCGGAGGGCACCAGCATCAGCAAGGACGATCTGGAGCGAATTCGCGCCGAGGTCACGCCTGGTACCTCCGCGCTCTTCGCGGTCACGGACCAAGGAAATCTGGACCGACTGGCCGAGCGCTTCCACGGCATGAACCAGAAGCTCATCACGACCAACCTCACCGACAGCGAGCGCCAGCAACTGATCGATACGTTCGGCGGCTCGTGACGGCACGGGAAGGCGACGCGCGGCTACCCGCTCTCCCCGTCGATCGCTGCTGCAGCGATCGACGGGGAGAGCGCTCTGCTCCTCAGACCGTTCCCGTGTCCTCGGGCTCCACGCGTGAATCGGAGCTGGGGTAGCACAGCGTCTCGTGGCCGTCGAGCCACCTGACCATGTACGGCGGCGACCCGTCAGGATGGGTCAGTTCGACGATGCGCCCGATCCGCCGTGGCGCGTCGACGTGCGCGCTCTCCGTGATGAGCCGATCGCCTACCTTGGCCTTCACATCTCCTCCCTTCCCCAGCAGCTGCAGTTGGACCGCGATGACCGTCGACCGCCGCCCAGCCTGTGGAGGTGGTCGTCGTGGATGGTCGTTCTCGACACTAAAGGGGCGTTCAGCCCTAGCCAAGCCCGATGCACGAGCTCGCAGGCTGCCGCCTGCTTCGATGGGCCGGTGGCTCTCTCTCGCGTGCTGTGGATCGACGCTTCGGCCGGGATCGCCGGTGACATGCTGCTCGGCGCCCTCGTCGACCGCCGCGGTCAGACGCGCGTGCTGCTCGGGAGCGCGGTCGCGGCGGCGCTCGTTCTGACCGCGCTGGCGCTGCTGCCGGCCGGCACGCCGCTCGCGCCGCTGGTCGCCCTGACGCTGCTTGCCGGCTTCGCGACTCCGCCGGTCGGTGCGTGCGTGCGCGCGCTCTTCCCCGAGCTGCTGGACGCCGCAAACGTGCGCGCCGCGTTCGCGCTGGACGCCTCGGTCGTCGAGCTCACCTGGATCGCCGGCCCGCCGCTGGCGCTGGGGCTCGGCGTCGTGTGGTCGACGGGCGGCGCGCTCCTCGTTGCGGCGCTGGTGGTCCTGGTCGGGACGGCCGCCTTCGCGGCCCAGCCGGTC
>Ga0081540_1001593_pt1 | contig 19380 bp, 15 predicted proteins | sample TabmetS2T1R1_FD_71024 | JGI IMG/M metagenome (GOLD analysis project Ga0081540, IMG submission 71024) | Tabebuia heterophylla rhizosphere microbial communities from the University of Puerto Rico - S2T1R1 | ecosystem: Host-associated > Plants > Roots > Rhizosphere ... | reverse complement strand
CCTGCACGCCCTCCTCTCGAAGGGCCTTGATGGCCTGGGTGCCGGAATAGTCGAACTCGGAGGCCTGGCCGATGACGATCGGCCCGGATCCGATGACCAGGACCTTGTGGATATCGGTTCGCTTGGGCATCGGAGGGGTCCCTGTAACACGATCGGGCGGCGGATCCATGGCTCGGTGCCCGGACCCGTTCGCCGGCCCGAGACCGTCCCGCCGATCAGGGTTCTCCGAGAGCCCGAGGGACCTGCTCAGCTCAGCCCGGCGGCGAAGTCCCGCAGGCGCTGCAGGCCCTTCTCCAGCGTGGCGCGCCCGGCGGCGAAGGAGAACCGCAGGTGGCCGGGCGCACCGAATGGCTCACCGGGCACCGCGGCGACCAGCAGGTCCTCCAGCAGCCGCTCCGAGATGTCATGCGCCGAGCCGAGCGTCTTGCCCTTCCAGCTCTTGCCGATCCACGCGCTCACGTCGGGGAACGCGTAGAACGCCCCGTCGGGCCGGGCGCAGCGAACTCCGGGAATCTGGATGAGGCCGCCGTGGAAGAGGTCCCGGCGCTGGTGAAACTCCCTCACCATCGCCTCGATGGGCTCCTGGGGTCCGGTGAGCGCGGCCAGGGCGGCGCGCTGGGTGGGGGCGTTCACGTTGGACGTGGACTGGTCCTGCACCATCTGCATCCCGCTGATGAGCGGCTTCGGGCCCGCGGCGTAGCCCATGCGCCAGCCGGTCATGGCGAAGGCCTTGCTCATCCCATTCACGACCAGCGTCCGGCTCCGGAGCGCCGGGGCGACGTTCGCGATGTTGACGAAGCGGTTCCCCGTGTAGAGCAGCCGCTCGTAGATGTCGTCGGTGATGACCAGGACGTCCGGGTGCACCGCCAGGACGGTGGCCAGCTCGAGCAGGCTCTCCTTCGGGAGCACCGCGCCGGTCGGGTTGCTCGGGCTGTTGAAGATGACTGCCCGCGTCCGCGGAGTGATGGCCTTCGCGAGCAGATCCGCATCCGGCCGGAAGCCCTCCTCGACCCGCGTGGGCACCACCACCGGACGGCCCCCGGCGAGCAGCACCTGCTCGGGATAGCTCACCCAGTAGGGGGCGAACATCACCACCTCGTCGCCGTCGGAGAGCAGCGCCTGGAAGCAGTTGTAGAGGGCCTGCTTCCCGCCGTTGGTGACGATGATCTGGTCGGCCCCGAAGTCGAGCTCGTTCTCCTCCCGGAGCTTCTTGACGATGGCCGCGCGAAGCTCGGGGATGCCGGGGGTGGCGGTGTACTTGGTGAACCCCTCGCGGAGGGCCTGGACGCAGGCCTCCTTCACGTGCTCGGGCGTGTCGAAGTCCGGCTCGCCCGCCGACAGCCCGGCCACGTCCTTCCCCGCCGCGGCCAGGGCCTTGGCCCGGGCGTTCAGGGCGAGGGTGGGCGACGGCTGGATCTCGGCGAGGCGGCGGGCGAGCTTCATGGATCGGGGAGTACCAGTCCGGGCCGACGCGGCTCAAGGTCACCGGGAGTACAGTCCGGGCGGCGGCGTCGGCGTCGGAGGGCCCGAGCGCCGCGGGATCATTCCCGTTAGAGAGGGCGCGTCATGCCTCCCATCCGGATCCTCGTACAGAGCAGCATCCCCTTCACCGAGGACGACTGGCACGTCGGCCGGTTCTCGGCGCTGGTCGAGACGCTTCGCGGGCTCCGGCGGGACGACGGCTCGCCTCTCGCAGAGGTCACGGCGCGGAACCGTGAGGTCGATGCGACGGGGCGAGACCCGATCCTCGCCGGGCTCAGCCGCAGGGACTGGGACGAGCTCTGGCTCATGGCGGTCGATGGCGGAGAAGCCTGCAAGGACGCGGAGTGCGCGGCCATCGACGCATTCCAGCGCGCCGGAGGCGGGGTCCTGACGGCGCGGGACCACCAGAACATGGGGCTCTGGCTCCGGAAGCTCCGGGGAGTCGGCGCGGCGAACTGCTTCAACGCGGACACGTTCCGGGAGCCGGACACATCGCGGTGGTTCCGGGACGACGAAGAGACCCGCAGCATCGACTTCCCGAACTACCACTCCGGAGCGAACGGGGACGCTCAACCCGTCTCCGCGGTCGAGCCCCTCCATCCGCTGCTCCTGAGGCCCGGAGGAGCTCGGATCGAGTGGCTTCCCTCGCACCCCCACGAGGGTGCCGTCGTCCCGCCGGAGGGTGACCCTCGGGCTCGCGCGGTGGCCCGCGGCCGAAGCACCACCACCGGACGTCCGTTCAACCTGGCGATCGCGTTCGAGCGGAACGCCGAGTTCGCCGGGCGTGGCGTCTCCGAGTCCAGCTTCCACCACTTCGCCGACTACAACTGGAACCCCGCTGTCGGCGCGCCGTCGTTCGTCACCGAGAAGCCCGGGCCGGGGCTGAAGCAGAACCCGACCGCGCTCGAGCACACCCGGGCGTATGTCGAGAACCTCGCCCGGTGGCTCGCCCCGGCCGAGGCGTCTCCGGACGGACGGCCGGGGGAAGCTCACTGAAAGCCATGTCTTCGCTCACCGACGCGCTGTTCGCCCTGTCGCCGAAGGTCCGGTACGTCGCCGTGCTGAGCGGGAAGGAGCTCCTGCTTCACGAGCGCCCGGGACTTGCCGGTGCCAGCGCCTCCGAGACCGATCGCTACGAGGAGCTGCTGGTGAATCCGGCCGTCCTCACCCTGCTCCGCCGTCGGGGAGAGATCGACTGCGGCGGGCTGGACCACGTGTGGATCCGCTACGGGAACTTCTGGACGGGGCTCTTCCCCACGAGCGATGGCCACGTGAATGTGGGACTCGAGCCGGAGGAAGTGCCCACCCAGTACGTCGACCGGATCCGGGCGGTGCTCGAGCGGCTCGCTCCACGGACCCGTTGAATCGCGCGGACCTCGGCCCTCGGTCGGCCCGAGAACCCCGTCCGCATGAAGGCTCGGCGAATCGCGTCGAGGTCCCCCCGGAAGAGCACGACGGCCGTGCGCCTCAGCTGCCGTTCTTCGCCGGGAACTTCTCCCTGAGCGCCCGGAACACGTTCGCCGGCACCAGCTCGGAGACGTCCCCGCCCAGCGACGCCACCTCACGCACCAGCTGCGACGAGATGTAGAAGCTGTCCTGCCCGGTCATCATGAAGACCGTGTCGAAGTCCGGGTCCAGCTTCCGGTTCATGTTCGCGAGCTGGAACTCGTACTCGAAGTCGGACACCGCGCGGAGCCCGCGCAGGATGGTGTGGACGCCCTTCCTCCGGGTGTAGTGCACCAGCAGCCCCTGGAAGGAGTCGACCTCCACCCGCGGGTCCGGCGTCGCTTCCCGGATGAGCGCCTTCCGCTCCTCCACCGTGAACATCGCCTGCTTCCGCGGGTTGTTGAGCACCGCCACGATCAGCCGATCGAACATCGTGAGCCCGCGGTGGATGATGCTCAGGTGCCCGTTGGTCAGCGGGTCGAAGGAGCCGGGGTAGATGGCGATGGCCACGCGGCCCGGGAGCATCATCGGACGGTCGCGCGACCGTCAAGGAACCGTTGCCGTCCGGTACAGGCTCACCATCGTGTCCCCGAACCGGCGGGAGTCCACCCGCTCCAGCCCCGCCACCGTGGCCGGCGCGACCTCCCGCCGCCCGTGCTCCACCACCAGCGTTCCGCCCTCCGCCAGCAGCCCTCCCTCCCCCACCGCCCGCGCCACGTCCGCCGCCACCTGCTCGGCATACGGGGGATCCGCGAGCACCAGCGCGAAGCGCCGTCCCTCCGCCGCGAGCCGGGGAACCGCCCGCGCCACCGGCATCCGCAGCAGCTCGATCCGCCCCTCCATCCCCAGCGCCCGGGCGTTCTCCGCCACCAGCCGCGCCGACTCGGCGCCCGGGTCCACCAGCACCGCCCGGCTCATGCCCCGCGAGAGCGCCTCGAACGCCAGCGCTCCGGTGCCGGCGAAGAGGTCCAGCACCTCCCCGCCCTCGAAGAACTGCCCCAGCAGGTTGAACAGCGATTCGCGGACCCGATCCGCGGTGGGCCGCAGGCCCGGCCCCTTCGGTCCGACCAGCGGACGCCCCCGGTGCGTGCCGGCGACGATGCGCACGGCGGGCGGCGGCTACCCGGCCCCCGGGCCGGCCAGCGCCTGACTCTCGATCTGCAGCGTGCTGTGGTCGATGCCGAAGCGCTCCACCAGCGCTCGCTTCGCCGCGACCAGGATGGTGTCGTTCTCGCAGGCGCTCGGCTCGCTCACCACCAGATGCGCAGAGAGCGCCACCATCCCGCTCCCCACCGTCCAGATGTGGAGGTCGTGCACCGCGGTCACGCTCGGGATGCCGGCGAGCGCCCGTTCCACCCCGTCCACGTCCACGTGCGGAGGCACCGTCTCCAGCAGCACGTCCACCGCCTCGCGGAGCACGCGCCAGCCGCCCACGACCACCACCGCCGAGATGCCGATGGAGATGAGCGGGTCCACCCAGTGCCAGCCGGTGAAGGCCATCACCGCCGCGCCCACCAGCACTCCGACGCTGGACAGCGCATCGCCCAGCACGTGCAGGAACGCGCTCCGGGTGTTCAGCGAGTGCCCGGAGTGGAGGAATCCCATCGCGAGGAGGTTCGCCCCGAGGCCGATGGTCGCCACCAGCGCCATGGGCCCGAGGATCACCGGCGTGGGGCGCTTCAGCCGCTCCAGCGCCTCGATGACGATGAAGACCGTGATGGCCAGGAGCAGCACGCCGTTCACCAGCGCGCTCAGGATCTCCAGCCGCACGTAGCCGTAGGTCCGCTTCCGGTTGGCCGGACGGCCGGCCCACCACGCCGCCAGCAGCGCCAGCCCAAGGGCCGACACGTCGGTCCACATGTGCCCGGCGTCCGAGAGCAGGGCCAGCGACCCGGTGAGCCAGCCCCCGATCGCCTCGACGACCGCGATGACGCAGGTCAGGACCAGGGCCGCCGTCATCCGCCGCGTGTCCCGGGCCCGCGCCACGTCGGCGACCCGCAGGCCGGGACTGTCACAGGGGTCCGGATGCGGGTGCTCGGAGAAGGCGGGGGGATGCGGATGGACGTGAGTCACGTGGGAGCGCTCGAGGGACCAGGGTTACACTATGGCCCGGTGAGTCGCGACGCCATGCCCTCGCCGCCCTCCGGAAGGACGTTCCGCGTCGCACGACCGGATGGCGCCGAGATTCACGTGGAGATCGAGGGGAGGGGGCGGTCCACGCTCGTCCTCTGTGACGGCCTGGCCTGCGACGGCTTCGCCTGGAAGTACCTGCTCCCCGTGCTGGCCGAGCACCACCGGGTGGTCCACTGGCACTACCGCGGGCACGGCCAGTCGCCGCTCCCACCCCCGGGCGTGACACCGTCCATCCCCCAGTTCGCGGACGACCTCGCCGCCGTGCTCGCCGCCGCACGGGTGCGGAGCGCCGTCATCGTCGGCCACAGCATGGGCGTCCAGCTGGGGCTCGAGTTCCACCGCCTCCACCCCGACCGGACCCGGGCGCTGGTGCTGGTCTCCGGCAGCCCCGGGCATCCACTGGACACGTTCCACGACACCACCCTCCTCCGCCGCGCGCTCCCCTCGCTCCGGCGCGGCGCCGAGCGCTTCCCCCGGGTTGCCGCGGCGCTCACCCGGGTCGGCGTGCGGAGCGGGCTGGCGATGGAGGTCGCCATGTCCACCGAGGTGAACGCGAGCCTGCTCCGCCGCGCAGATCTCCAGCCCTACTTCGAGCACGTGGAGCGCATGGATCCCCGCTATTTCCTGCGTTCCATGCAGGCCGCGGCGGAGCATGGCGCCGAGGATCATCTGTCCGCCGTCGACGTGCCAACGCTCATCGTCGCCGGAGACCGCGACCGCTTCACCCCGACCTGGCTCTCGCGGCGGATGGCGCTGGAGATTCCCTCCGCCGAGCTCTTCCTGGTGCGAGGTGGGAGCCACACCGCGCTTCTGGAGCAACCAGAGGAAGTGAACCGCGCTGTGCTCGACTTCCTGCACCGGCGGGTCACCCCTGCCCGGAGGGCGGGCAGGTCTTGACCCGCCGCGCCGCCGGGCGTCACGCTTCGGCACTCAGGCGAGGCTCGCCGCACCAGTGAGCGACGACACCACCACCCTCCACCCCATTCCCACCACCCAGCCGCAGCCGGTCGCTGCCTGGCTGGTGGTCACCGCCGCGTCCACGCCCGGCACGGTGGGGCGGAGCTTCAAGATCAACGGCGAGGAGTCCATCGTCGGGCGGAGCCCCGAGGCGCAGGTCCGGCTCCTGGAAGAGGGCGTCTCGCGCAAGCACGCCCGCATCATCCGCAGCGCCGAGGGCAAGTTCGAGCTCAGCGATCTCGGATCCACCAACGGCACCTATCTCAACGGCACGCGCCTGGCCGGTCCGGGACGGCTCGACGAGGGTGACCGGGTCCAGCTCGGCGGCCAGTGCAGCCTGCGCTTCACCTTCAAGGAGACCTCGGACGGCGACGAGAACCTGCGGGAAGCGCTCGCCGCCGCGCACGTCGCGACCTTCAGCCTCGATCTGCGCAACCAGATCGTCAGCTGGAACGAGACCGTGGAGCGGGTGGTGGGGGCGCCGGCGGGCACGCTGTCGCGCTCGGCCTTGCCGATGATGGACTTCGTTCACGCTGACGACCGGGATCGGGTCCGGGGAGCGGTGGAGGCCGCGGCCCAGGGCCGGCGCCAGTTCGACGCCGAGTTCCGCTTCATCCGGCCGGGGACCGAGGGCGCGCTCTGGGTGGCGACCAAGGGCAACGTGATGCGCGATGCGGACGACACGCCGCTGCGCATCGTCGGCACGCTGATGGACGTCAGCGCCCGCAAGCAGACGGAGCAGGAGCTCCGGCGCGAGGCGCTGCTCTTCGAGAGCCTCAACGACGGAGTCATCTTCCTCGACCTGCAGGGAAGCGTCGTCGACTGGAACAGCTCGGCAGAGCGACTCTTCGGCTACTCCAAGGGCGAGGTGCTCGGTCGCGCCTGGTCGGACGTCCTCAAGCTCTCCGAGCACAACCTCCAGGCCACGGTGCTCGCGGCCCTCAAGCGCTACGGCCGCTGGAGCCGGGAGGTGGTGGCGCTCCGCAAGGACGGCTCGGAGACCTTCTGCGAGGTCACGGTCGTCCCGCTGCGCGACGCGGAGGGACGCCACATCGCCACCATCGCCGTGCACCGCGACATCGGCGAGCGCCGCGCCATGCAGGCCCAGCTGCTGGTCGCCAGCCGCCTCGCCTCGGTGGGCACCCTCGCCGCCGGCGTGGCGCACGAGATCAACAATCCGCTCGCCTTCGTCAACGCCAACGTCCTCTACCTGGCCGACGAGCTGGAGCGTTTCCGGAGCGCCCTGGGTCCGGCGACCGACGAGATCCTCCAGCTGGTCACCGAGACCCGCCAGGGCGTGGAGCGGATCGGCCTCATCGTCCGGGACCTCAAGGCATTCAGCCGCGTGGACTCGGAGGACATCTCCTCGGTGGTGGACGTGCGCAAGGTGCTCGCCTTCGCCGAGAAGATGGCCGGCAAGGAGATGCGGCTGCGGGCGCGCGTTCTGAGGGACATCCAGCCGGTGCCGATGGTGAAGGCCAACGAATCGCGGCTCGGCCAGGTCTTCCTCAATCTCCTCCTCAATGCCGCTCAGGCCATCCCGGACGGGGCCGCGGCGGAACACGAGATCCGCATCCGCACCCGCACCGACGGGCTCGGCCGGGCGGTGGTCGAGGTCTCCGACACCGGCCGGGGCATCCCCGAGGACCTCCGCGCCCGGGTGTTCGACCCCTTCTTCACCACCAAGCCCGTCGGCGAGGGGACGGGCCTCGGCCTGTCCATCTGCCTGGGCATCGTGCGCTCCCTGGGAGGCGAGATCCTCCTCGAGTCCGAGGTGGGCGAGGGCAGCACCTTCCGCGTCGCGCTCCCGCCGCACCAGCCCGAGCGATCCACCGCGATCTTCCCCGCCCCCGAGCTGCCGCCGCCCCAGCGGGTGAAGCTCCTGGTGGTGGACGACGAGCCCTACATCTGCACCGCCATCCAGCGCCTGCTCCGGCGCGAGCACCGGGTCACGGCGCTCACCACGGTCCGCGAGGCGCTGGCGCTGCTCGAGACCGGTGAGCGGTTCGACGTCATCCTCTCGGATCTGATGATGCCGGAGCAGAACGGCGAGGACTTCTACAAGGAGCTGAACCGGGTCGCGCCGGACCAGGCCAGGCGGATGATCTTCATGACCGGCGGGGCGTTCACCCCCCGGAGCGAGGAGTTCCTCCGCAGCTCGCCGGTCCCCCAGGTGGCGAAACCCATCAGCCTGGAGATGCTCCAGGGGGCGATCCGGCAGGTGGTCGAGGCGACCGACCGCGCCTGAAACCCCCACCCGGGTTGCGAACCTGCGAGGGCGCACGCTATGAGCACGCCGCGCCGCGGCACGCCCCGGCCGGCCCTACATGATCCCTCGCGAGAACATCCGGAACGTGGCCATCGTGGCCCACGTCGACCACGGCAAGACCACCCTGGTCGACCACATGCTCCGCCAGGCAGGGGTCTTCCGCTCCAACGAGGTGGTGGCCGAGCGGGTGATGGACTCGAACGATCTCGAGCGCGAGAAGGGCATCACCATCCTCGCCAAGAACACCGCGGTCCAGTACCAGGGCCACCAGATCAACATCATCGACACCCCCGGCCACGCCGACTTCGGGGGCGAGGTCGAGCGCGGGCTGCGGCTGGTGGACGGGGTGCTCCTCCTGGTCGATGCGGCCGAGGGTCCCCTGCCCCAGACCCGGTTCGTGCTCTCCAAGGCGCTGGGGATGGGCCTGCGAACGGTGCTGGTGATCAACAAGATCGACCGGCAGGACGCCCGGCCCCGCGAGGTGCTGGACCAGGTCTACTCGCTGTACATCGACCTCGGCGCGGACGAGTCGCAGATCGACTTCCCGGTCCTGTACGCGGTGGCGCGCCAGGGCCAGGCCTCGACCTCGCTCGCCCAGCCTGGAAAGGACCTGCGGCCCCTCTTCGAGGCGATCCTCTCGCACATTCCGCCGCCACCCGCGCCCGCCGAGGGCGAGGACCGGCTCCGGCTGCTGGTGGCCAACCTCGACTACGACGACTACGTGGGCCGGCTCGCCATCGGGCGGGTCCACTCGGGTCGCATCACCTCCGGGGCCAACCTGGCGGTGGTGCGCGAGGGCGGGAAGGTCGAGCCGGGGAAGGTTCTCAAGCTGTACGGCTTCAGCGGCCTCAAGCGGGTGGAGATCCCCGACGCCGGTCCGGGGGAGCTGGTGAGCGTCGCCGGCATCGAGCAGGTGAGCATCGGCGACACGCTGGCCGACCCCGAGAGCCCGGTCGCGCTCCCCCGCATCACGGTGGACGAGCCCACCATGATGATGATCTTCCGGGTCAACGACGGCCCGCTCGCCGGGCGCGAGGGGAAGTACGTCACCTCCCGCAATCTCCGCGAGCGGCTCTACCGCGAGGCCTACCGGAACGTCTCCATCCGGGTGGAGGACACGGAGGCGCCCGACGCCTTCCGCGTCGTCGGCCGGGGCGAGCTACAGCTCGCGGTCATCATCGAGACCATGCGGCGCGAAGGCTACGAGCTGACCGCCAGCAACCCCGAGCCCATCACCCGGGAGATCGACGGCCAGCTTCACGAGCCGATGGAGCTCATGGTCTGCGACGTCCCCGAGGCCTCGGTGGGAGCGGTGACCGAGCGGCTGGGCCCCCGGAAGGGCCGGATGACGGACATGAGCGCGCTCGGCAGCGGACGGACGCGGCTGACCTTCCGCATCCCGGCCCGGGGTCTGGTGGGCTTCCGGAGCGAGTTCCTCACCATCACCCGGGGCGAGGGCATCATGTCCTCGCAGTTCGACGGCTACGAGCCCTGGTTCGGGTACATCCCCAAGCGGAGCAACGGGGCCATCGTCTCCGACCGCCAGGGAGACACGGTTCCCTATGCGCTGTTCTCCATCCAGGATCGCGGCACGCTCTTCGTCGGTCCGGGCGTCCAGGTCTACGAGGGGATGATCATCGGCGAGAACGCCCATCCCTCGGACCTCAACGTCAACGCCTGCCGGGAGAAGAAGCTCACCAACATCCGGGCCGCGGGCCGCGACGAGAACGTCATCCTCACCCCGCCGCGGGAGATGTCGCTGGAGCGCGCGCTGGAGTGGATCGCCCCCGACGAGCTGGTGGAGGTCACGCCGAAGTCGGTGCGGATGCGCAAGCGGGTGCTGGCCACGGGCGAGCGCTACAAGGCGGACCGCGACCGGAAGCGGGACCAGCTCGCCGCAGCTGAGTGAGCACACCGGGCGGCGCCCGTCTGCTCGCTCGCTCCCTGTCCCGTCGGGGCGGATCCCCGCGGGGATTCCTACCTTCTTCCAACGAACGGAGGAGGTGGACGTGAGCCTGGAGAAGATCCGTGAGGGGATGGCGGTGTTCGACCCGCCCGGCAAGCACCTGGGGCAGGTGGAGGCGCCCGTGGAGACGCCCAACGGCGGCTACTTCTTCCTCACCCACGAGTCGAAGATCCCGCTGGTGACCGAGCGGATTGCCGTGGAGGTCGACGCCTCGGTCGCCACGGTCGACGATCGGGGAGTGCACCTCCGGCACAACCGCGACGAGCTCCTCGCCCGTCAGCTGCGCCCCCGCGAATCCAAGAGCTCCCGGCAGGTTGCCCCCGGAGAGGACGTCTCCTCCGTGCACCGCGGCGACGAGGACCAGCGCCCGCTGGACCACGACGATGTCAAGGCGCAGCGCCAGGAAAAGGAAGGCCGGGCGGACGTCAGCCCGATGCGCCCCAGCTGACGTCGGCGCTGCTGCTCGGCCCTGTTGTTCCTAGTCGCCGCCCGCGGGCTTGAAGATCCACGGGAAGTTCACCTTGACGACGCCGTTGCCGGCCGGCTCGGGGAACTTCCAGCGGCGGATCTTCGCCAGCATGCACTTCTCGGTCTCGGCGTTGTTCAGCGTGGTCTCCGAGACCTGACTGTCGACCACCGTCCCGCTGCCGTCGATGGTGAAGAGCACCGTCACCTTGCCCGCGAGCGACGGGTTCCGGTTCAGCTGCACCTCGTAGCAGTACTTGATCTCGCTCTGGTGCTCCTGGATGACGCGGGCGATCACCTCGCGCGCGAGGCCGCCGACCACGGTCGTCTGGCCGGGCACGATGCGGACCGAGTCCTTCTTCTTCCCGCCCAGGTCCACCCGCCCGTAGCCGCCGGAGCCTTCTCCCATGCCCAGGGTGCCGGCTCCGCCGATGCCGAGGCCTTCCCCGCCTCCGCCCAGGCCCATGCCCCGGGCGCCCATGCCGCCGTGACCCTGCTGCGTCCCGGCCTCGGCGGTCCCGACGCGGAGCCCGCCGATGGCCTTGTTCATCCCCGTGCCCGCGCTCCCGGGTCCGAGGACGTCGGAGATCGCCTGGCCCTTGAGCGCACCGAGCAGGCCACTGCGGAACGCGCGGGTCCGGTTGGCCTCGCGCGCCTTCGGATCCACCGCCGGGCTCCCCTGCTTCGAGGCCTCGGCCTCCTTCTGGGTCGCCTCCGTCTTGCCGACCTTCCCCGCGTCCTCCGGCGCAGCCTTGCCCTCCTCGGCGCCCGCATCTTCCTTCTTCTCGCCAGCCTTCGCCTTCGGAGGAGGCGGCGGGGGACGTCGGACCAGCGAGATCCAGTGCTGGCTGTCGGCGAGCGAGTCCCAGGGCCGTGCCTTCACCGGGGGAGCGTTGTGGATGGCGGTGATCAGGAACCCGAGGAACGCCGCGCTGCCCAGCAGCATGGTCGTGAAGCGCAGCGCCTCCCATCCTCCGGGCAAGGCTCCAGCCCGGCGCGCAGGGCGCACCCAGCGGAGCAGGAGGGAGAGCCGCCCGAACCGCACCCGCACCGACTCGCGCAGGCGCGGCAGCAGGACCTCCGAACCCGCGGCGCCGAGCTTCAGCCGGCCCTCGTCGCGGATGTCGGCGATGGCGACCGGATGCGAGCCGTCGAAGACGGTCCACTCCGCGCCCTCGGGAACCGTCACCTGGAGCTGGCGGCCTTCCACCCTCGCCAGCTCGAAGGCCTTTCCGAGGCCGTGATGGAAGACCTGGAAGGTGGACGCCTCGACGTCCTCGCCGATGGTGAGCGGCCGGGAATCGGTGAGGTGCTCGACCCCGAGGATCTGGTCACCCCAGACCAGCGCCGCCTGGAGCACGCGGTGCTTCTCGGTCGGTGCGAGCGCCGCCGGCAGCGGACCGAGCAGGAGCTTCCAGGCGCTCGCCTCGGCACGCGGCACCGCGGCGTGGCGGACCGGAAGCATCCGGGGAGCCGGGGCCGGGTCCATCGCCAGGGCCGCGCCACCCCTCACCCGGGGCGCGGGCCCCGGAGGCATCGAGGCGCGAGGAACGAAGGGTTCGTGCCGCGGCAGCGACGACCGGGACGGCATCCCCTGGGCGAGGGCCGGCGCCTGGCCGAAGTACACGGTGAGCCGCGAACGCCCCAGACGGACGACGTCCTCGTGGCGCAGAGCTCGGGGCGCCTGGAGCGGCGTGTCCCCCACCTGCGTCCCGGCCTCGCTCGCGAGATCGATGGCGAGCACGGTGTCGCGGTGCCGCTTCAGCAAGAGGTGAAGGCTGGACACCGCCGGGTCGTTGACCCGCAGCCCGGCCGACGGCCCCGAGCCGAGGACGAGCATCTCCTCGGTGAGAGGGACGTCCCGAACGGCTCCTTCCGCGGTGGTGAGCCGCAGCGTGACCGGCGCGTCGTGGCTCATCGCTGCAGCCCGTCCGTGGAGGCGCGAAGCTCTCGCTCGAAGCTGGTCCGCAGCCGGACCAGGCTCTCGAAGTGGCTCCGGTTGCGGTCGAGGATGTAGTTGCCCTCGGGCCGGACGATGTTCCCCTCCACCGTCTGATCAGCGAAGTCGATCCGGGTCTCCTTGCGAACCACCGTGCGATCCGCCTCGCGGACCACCCGGTCCTCGGCGTGCGCGGCAGTCGCCGCCAGGCCGAGCAGAGCTCCCATCCACCATCGCCGCATCGCCGCCTCCACCCACCGACCCCCGACTCGTTTCCGGACCCCGGCTGTAAGAATCACCGGCTCCCTCCCCCCTGCGCCCCCGGCTCCCTCGGACTGCCGCCCGTCCCCCGGTTCGAAGCAGGTTCCGGGCCAGCCGCCGGAGCGGCCGGTGCACGGGCGAGCGAATCGAGCGCCGCGAGCCGTCCGTCGATCCGCCGACGCTCGGCCAGCGGGGTCTCCGGGAGCTCACGGCAGCGGCGGAGCAGCGTCCCGGCCTCCGCGGCGGCCTTCCGGTCCTGCGCCAGGGCCCACCCCGCGCCGCAGATGGCCTCGGGGCGACCCGGCGCGCGGGCGAGCACCTCCCGGTAGGCGGCAGCGGCGGCGCCGGCCTTCTGGGGATCCTCCGGGGCCTGCGCGGCGAGCGCCTCCGCCAGGTGCAGTCGAGACTCGACGGCCCAGGGCTCCAGCTCGCTGGCGCGGCGATACGCACGCTCGGCGCCTGCGTAGTCACGCCATCCGAGCGCCAGGGCCCCGAGGTTCGCCCAGGCATCCGCCGAGCCGGGGTCCAGCGCGGCCGCGCGATCGAACTCCGCGCGCGCACGCCCCACCTCGCCCAGCCGGTAGGACACGAGCCCGAGCGTCACGTGGGTCGACGCACGCGCCTCGTCGAGGCGGAGCGCCGAGATCGCCAGGAGCTCGGCCTCCCGGTTCTGCCCGCGGGCGGTGGAGACCAGGGCCAGCGCCTCGTAGGCGCCCGGATCGCGACGGAGGCTGAGCGCGTGGCGAGCGGCCTTCTCCGCGTCGGCCAGGTTTCCCGCGACTCGCTCGGTCATCGACAGCTGGACCCAGAGCCCGGGCTCGGACGCCAGCGCCGGGCGGCGGGAGGCTTCCTCGAGGAGCTGGGCCGCCCGCTCGGCACGCCCGCTCTGGCGCTCGAGCCGGGCGAGATTCACCAGGGAGGCGAGATGGTCCGGGTCGAGCCGCAGGGCCGCCTGGTAGCCCGAGAGCGCGCGCTCGGGGGCACCGAGCCGTTCCTCGGTCAGCGCGAGATCGAACTGCGCGTCGGCATCGTCGGGGTCGCGGCGAAGCGCCGCGCGGAAGGCATCGGCCGCCTGCTGCCACCGGCCGGCGCGAAACGCCTCCACGCCCTCGGCCATCGGCCCAGCCGCCGAGGATGCGCGGCGGCCGACCGTCGGCGTCGCGTGCTCCTCCGTGGATGCCGCGCGACCCGGGGCGGGAGCGGCAGTCGTCTGGCCTGGCGCGGCCGCCTCCGACCCGGGACGGGTGGTGTCAGACGGCGCTCCGGCAGGCGCCGAGGCCACGCCAGTCGCGGTCGAGGGTCCCTGGGGCCCGGCGGCGCGCGAGCCGGCACAGCCCGCGAGCACCACGCCCCCGAGGAGCGCGACGAGTGTCCCCCGGCTCATCGCTCGGTCCCCTTGCCCAGCGCGACCGGGGCGGAGCCCTCGGGTGACGCGAGCGGAGCGGCCGGATCCGGCGTGCGAAGCGCCACCCGCGTCTTCGGCGGATAGGTCCCGGGCTGCAGCGCGTTCACGTCGTCCTGTGCCCGCAGCGTCCAGTCGGTGTAGATGCCCAGCTCGTAGGCCTTGGCCAGGCCCTTCTGCAGCGTGTCGAGCGCGCGCTGCTCCAGAGGCGCGGCGACCTGCTCCAGCTCGTCGCGGTACTGGGCCCGGTCGTCCTCCGAGAGCTCCTTCGGCGTGGGGGCCTGCCGGATCTTCGTCGCGAAGTCTGAGTACGCCTCGCCGATGCGGGTCAGCGCCGCGATGCCGCTGCGAGCATCACCGGTGGAGATCACCCCCACGTAGGCCTGCTCGAGCGACTTGAGCGAGGAACGCTTCTTCGCGAGGTCGGCCTGCACCGTGTGGGCACGCGCAAAGTCGATGCGGTGGTACTGCTCGAAGAGCGGCTCGGCGTCGTCGAACAGCAGCTGGGCGTAGGTCGAGACGGCCGCCGAGTTCTTGCGGGCCTCCGGCGAGAGTCCCGCCCAGAGCTGGCGAACGCGCTGCTGCACCGCGTTCACCCGCCCTTGCTGCTTCGCCTTCCGCCAGGCCTGCAGCTGGAGACCGAGCGCCTCGAACCGCCGTGGCGCCCCACCTCCGGGTGCGAGCGTCTCGGCCTTCTCGTAGGCCTGTGCCGCCGCGGGCAACCGTCCGGCCGATTCCTGCAACCGCCCCAGCGACAGCGCGACGTCGGAAGCGTCCTTCCGGTCCGGGAAGCGCTTGAGGTACGCCTGGTACGCGGCGACGGCCCGATCGGTCTTTCCGACGGCGGCCCAGTACAACCCCGCCTCGCCCTGCGCGGGGGCCACCCAGCCGGAGGCCTCGTCCAGCAAGGTCGGGTCGATCCGCGGGCCGTCCCTGCCGGCGCGGGCGCGGTCATAGGCGGCGACGAAGGCCTCGCTCGCCTCCGCGGCCTGGCGGAAGTCGCCGAGCTGCGCCGAGAGGTCGGCCAGGCCGTGGGCCAGCTTCAGCCGCAGCGGCGTGTCCGGATACTTGGCCAGCGCGCGATGGCCCACCTCCACCGCGCGCTGCAGCTGGCCCTGCTCCTCGAGCAGCGCCATCGCATAGACCAGCGCCTGCGCGGCGTGGTCCGAGCGCGGGTAGTCGTCCGCAAAGCGGAGGAACTCCTCGGCGGCGCGGGTGTCCTGGTGCTTCTCCTTGTGCACCACCTCGCTGACCCAGTTGTAGCGGCTCGCCTCGGCGACCTTGGTCACCCGCTTCGCGAAGTCGGTGCCCGCACGCGCGAGGGCCCCGTTCTTCGCGAACTCCTGTGCCTTGGCGTTGAGGGCCAGCCAGTCCCCCTTCGACTCCAGGACGTTGAGGGTGAGGTCGGCGGCCTGACGTGCGCGATCCGAGTCGGGCGCGAGCGCGATGAGCCTGCCGAAGCGCTCCAGCGCCGCCGGCGTCTGGCCCCGCTCGAAGAAGACCACCGCCGCCTGGTAACGAATGTCGAGCGCGTCCTTGGCGTCCGGGAATCGCTCGGCGTACCGGTCGCACGCCGCGACCAGACGCTGCTCGGCCTCGGTGAGTGCCACCGCGGTCGTCGCCGCCGTGGGGGCCCGCGCCCGGAGCCCGCCCTTCCCCTCCTTCTGCTCCGCCTTCGAGGGAGCGGCGCGGGCATGGCCGTGCTCGGCGTCCACCAGCCTGTCCCAGGCGAGGACCGCGTCGTAGGCAGCGGTGGCGCGGTAGCGCTCGTCGCTCACCTCGCGTGCGCTGGGCCGGTCGGGGATGCGGAACTCCATCACCCGCTCGTACTGCTCGGCGGCGGCGCGCCAGTCACCCAGCCCCCAGGCCGTCTCGGCGGCGTAGAAGCTCATGTTGAAGGCCTGGTCGGAGGTCCACTCCGGGTCGGCGTCGCGGGCGAAGGCCGAGAGGTAGGAGCGGTACATGTCCGCGGCGAGCCGGTAGGTCCGCGGCGAGGCCGTCCGCTGCGCCTCCTGGTGGTAGGCGGTGACCAGCGTGCGGAGCGCCTCCTCCGCGGCGTCGAATCCCGCGCGGAGCGACTGCGCCGAGCCGGCGTTCGCGGTCCACCAGCGGGTCCCCGGATGCACCATCTCCGCAAGGCGCTGCGCCTCGACCCTGACGCGCTCGCGGTCGTGGAGCCCGTCGTAGGCGCGCACCACCGCCTGCTGCCAGGTGGCAGCCTCGGCCGCGAGGGGGTCGGACTGGAGCGCGGCCCGGTAGACCTTCAGCGCGCCCTGCAGCTCGCCGGCGTCGGCCAGCGCGTTCGCCAGGCGGGTCACGAGCTTCAGGCGCTCGGCGCCCTGGGTGGTGCGCTGGAAGTAGGCGAGCCCGTCCTCGGGTCGCTCCAGGCGAACGTAGACGCGGGTCAGATCGACCAGCGCCTCGGTGCGGAGGTCGAGGAGCGTCTTCGTGCCTCCGGCGCTTCCGTCCACCACCCGGGCCAGCTTCTCCCGGGCCCCCTCGAAGTCGCCGAGGTTGAAGTCGCACCACGCCAGCTTGTAGGTCGCGTAGCTCCGCACCCGGGCCGAGCCGCTGCGGGAGGCGTGCTGGTAGGCATCCTGCGCGGCGGCCAGGTTGCCCTTGTCGAAGGCGTGATTTCCCAGCTCGAGCCAGGCATCGGGCGCGTACTTCGAGCCGGGGAAGTCCCTGATGAGCGCGCGGTACTGCGCCACCGCCTCGTCGCCGCGCCCCACGTCCTCCAGGTCGTAGGCGAGCGAGAACAGGACCTCGTCGCGGCGCTCGTACTTCGGGAAGGTCTTGAGCAGGCGGGTGTACGCGTCCATCGCCCGCGTCCGGACGGCATCGCTCGCCCGATGGTTCGCCCGGGTCGCGTCAACGGCGGTCTCGGTCTCCGCCCTCCGGAGCGCCTTGCTCTTCTCCCAGTAGGCCTCGCCCAGCTGGAAGAGCAGATCCGGCTTCCGGGGCGAGTCGTCCGGGAAGCGGCGCACCAGCGTCTCCAGCTGGGTGATGAGCTCCTCGCGCTTGGCCTCGGTGAGCTGCGCGCGCTGGGCGTCAGACAGGTCCAGGCGGAAGACCGCGGGCCCCGTGCGCTCCGCGGGCTTCGGCTGCTCCGTCGCCGCGCGCGCAGCGGCGGCCCAGCCCGCCACCCACACCGCCAGCACCACCGTCGTTCCCCGCCACGCCACCGCCGTCACCCTCTCCTCCGTCCCACCCTGGCCTCGACCCGGGTCTCGCGGACCCACGAGGCAACAAGGTAGGGCTGCGGTCCCGACCCGAGAAGACCGCTCGCCAGCTCGGAACGTGCGTCAGCGGACGCTCGGCGTGGCCCTCTGGGCGGGACAGCCGTCCTTCAGCGTCGCTCGCTCGAAGCCGATCTCGTCTGACCACCATTCTCCATCCACGCGCCAACGCTCGTCGGCCGGACCGCCCGGGGGCAGCGGCGGAAGGGGACGCGAGGCGAGCAGCTTCCGCTGGTCCACGTCGGCGTCGAGCAGCTCCTTCTCCCCCTTGGTCATCTCGAAGCGGAGCACGTCGGCCTGCTCGAGGAGGTCCCGCAGCGCGGCCGAGGTGTCCGCGAGGCGGGCGTGGATGGACTGCGCCGTGGCCTGCTCCGCCTCCGCCCGCACCTGGTCGAGCTGCTCCAGCGCCGCGCCACCGGTCCCCGTGGAGGTCAGCTCTCCGCGCTCGGCATCCAGGGTTCGGAGCAGCCGGAGCCCGGCGGCGATGCGCGGCTCGGCGAGGAGTGACGGCCCGAGCCCCTCTCCCAGCGATGCCCGCTGCGACGGCTCCGAGACGAGCGCCACCTCCTCGGCGGCCGATGCCTTCCGGTCGACGAGCGTCCTCAGGCGCTCCGACACGGGCCGGTAGGTGTTGGTGAAGCGGTCCAGGACGCCGCGGGTCTCCGGGTAGAGGCAGGCGTGAAAGAGCACGGTCGCCTCGAGGATGCTCGCCTCGGGGAGGAAGGCGTCCCGGAGCTGCGGTGCCCGCGTGGCATGCACCGTCCCCAGCGCGCCGCCGTCGTCCCCCGAGCGGAAGCGGGGGTAGCCGCGCTCGAACAGCGACTCGGGCCACACCCGGCTGTCGCGGCTGACGCGGTCGTACGCCGCGGCGGAGGCGGCGTCCTGCCGCAGTCCATAGAGGATCCGGGCGATGCCGAGCTGGGCCAGCGCGCGCGTCTCGGCGCCCTCGCGCCCCCCTCCTCCGTAGCCGAGGACCGCCTGCAGCTCGTCGAGCGCCGCCTGCATCCGCGGCCCGCCCGGGTGGCGCGGGTCGGCGAGCACGATCCCCAGCGCGTAGCGTGCGCGGGCCGCGAGCGGGGACCCCGCGGGGATGCGCCGGAGCACCGTCTCGGCCTCCTCCAGCGCTCCGGTGCGCTGGGCCTCGAGCCCGCGGAGGAGCAGCGCCCGTTCCTGGAGCTCGGGCGAGCCTGGCCTCAGGTCTGGATGGGCGGCGAGGAAGGCCGGCACCACCAGCTGCTCGTCCAGCCGCGCCTGGGCCGCGAGGAGCGCGTCGAGCGCTGGCGCCTGCGCCGACCCCGGGCTCGCGGCCGCGGTCCGCAGAGGTCCGATGGACGCAGCGTCCAGCTTCGCGGCCTGAAGCGCCTGGCCCAGGGCCAGCGCGTCGGAGGGGCTCGCGTCGAGGGTCCGGGCGACGGCGAGCAGCTCCGGCGACGGCCCCTTCTTCGCGCAGGCGAGCACGCCCAGCGCCACCGCGACCAGCGCCTGATGCCTCACAGCTCCACCCCGAAGCCGAGGTACACGCCCACCACGTGCAGCGTGTCGCTGCCCCCCTCGTTCACCTTCGCCCGCGCGATGCTGACGTCGTTGCTCCGGTCGTAGCCGCCGCCGGTGGTTCCCTGGAATGCACCCACGTTGCACTGGCTGCTCACCCCGCCTCCGGTGATGCCTCCCGCGGTGCGTTGCTCGTCGAGCGTCTGGAGGTCGGCGGCGTTGCAGCCGTTGATCCGGCTCACGCTGCCCCAGTGGATGAGGTCCTGGACCTCGAGCCGCACCGTCCAGCGCTGGCCGAGCTGCACCCGGAACCCGGCGCCACCGGTGGCC
>Ga0081540_1001592_pt1 | contig 19390 bp, 18 predicted proteins | sample TabmetS2T1R1_FD_71024 | JGI IMG/M metagenome (GOLD analysis project Ga0081540, IMG submission 71024) | Tabebuia heterophylla rhizosphere microbial communities from the University of Puerto Rico - S2T1R1 | ecosystem: Host-associated > Plants > Roots > Rhizosphere ... | reverse complement strand
TGGCACGCGGGTCTAGACGTGCCGGTATGGGGGCAAATGGGTCGGGTTGGCGCGTCGACCTCATTACGACTGAAGGCGCATTCACAGAGAAGCTTCTCCGGGCCCAAGTCAGACCTTCCAATCCGCGGCGTCGAATGCATGGCAGATGTAGTCCAGGGATGGCTCCGCAATCGTTGCGCTGCTATTGCTACTGCCGTGAGCAGACGCATCAGGGACACGGCCAGTGCAACGACTACTGGAGGCAGCGGTTGGGCGCCAAGTTCGGCGGCTGCCAATCATTGAGGATTTGTTGCAACACATCGCGGAAAGAATGACGTCACGATCAAAATAATCGCAACAATATCAATAACTTACGTGGCGCCCCGTAGGGCGGCGATGCTCGCCTCTACTTGCCTCATAACCTATTGAAAATACTAAGATTTATGCGACTAGGTTTTCTGGTTTGTTGCACTGTTTGTTGCACCTGATCGCGAGTCCACACGAGGACAGGTCTCTCTGAGCCCCTCGATTGCCTGCTGCTCGAAAACCATAGTCGGCCGGCCTCCTTGTTTTCGGCCCCGACGAATTTGAGCTTTAAGGACACGTCGCGATACGTCCTCGTACCTGCAGGGTTACGAACAATGTCCGAAGTCGCTGCCGACAACTCCTGACTGACGCCGGAGAGGCGTCAGCAGAGGCTGACCGCAAGGACCCGGGCGAAGCCATGAGGCGGGGTCCTTGCTGGAATCCACGAGGGCACCACAGGTGACGACTCCCCTATCGTGGTGCGGCAAGCGCCGCAGCAATACGACAGGGCGAGCGCCATCTGGGCACGAGCTCGATTTATGGCGCGCGGGAACATCACACGGGACCCCGCTGTTGCAGACGATGTGGCGCGAGGTGTGAAATCGTGGATCGTGCCTATCGACTGCTTGCGGGTTGCATCCCGGTTGCCGGACTTGCTCTGCAGTTCTGGCTGATGGCGCACTACCTCGGCTCAAAAAGCTTGCTCACTACGGCTACTCAGTTCTTCAGCTTTCCAGACAAATGTGCTGATCGCAGCTTCCATGCTGCTTCCGGCGATCATGCCGGGCACACGTCTTAGCCAACTCCTCTCCAATGCATCAATTCGCACCGCGATCCTCGCGTACGCCTTGCTAACGGCGCTCGTATACTTCGCGCTGTTGCGCAACATTGGACATGATGACGGCTTAGAGCGACGTGCCGATCAGATTCTGCACTACGTGGCGCCCACTTTGTTCTTCTTCGATTGGGTCATGTTCGGTGCGAAGGGCCAAGTCCCCTTTCGTGCGGTTCCGCGCTTTTTCATCTATCCTGCGCTGTACGTCGGATGGACCATTTTCTATGGCGGTCTCACCGGTTGGTACCCCTACCCTTTCGTCAATGCCAAGCGGCTTGACCTTTGGCATCTGGCTACAAACTTCATGGGCCTAGTTTTTATTGGCTTGTGATCCCCTATGCGCTTGTCGCGCTGGATCGACTGCTTGCAACCGTGCGGAGGCAGCGCGCCTCGACAATTCGAGCACAGCGACGAAGCCATTGTCATCAGGTGGAGAACCGTGCCGTGCCCTGACTGTGAAGTCATCGATTGCAGAACGGAATCGCTGCAGCCGTGGAGTGCATGGATCGATCGGCGCCGTGCTAGGCGAACTCCTTGCCGCGCTCTTCTCGGTACTGGCGCGTCAGGTAAGCCTGCATCAACGCTGCATGCTTGCGCGCAATGTTCTTGTATTCGCGAGCGAGGTCCTTTGGCGCTTCTTCCGTGAAATAAATGGAGCGTCAGGGGAGCTTGGCGAGCATGGCGCGCATCTCGTCCATGCCGGCCTTCACCCATGGTTCACCGCGTTCACGGCGAGGACCCTACGCAGAACGCGCACGGCACAAGCGACAAACTGATGTTGGTCGTGGATAACGGCCGTGGAATGGCGCATCATGCCGATGCTATAGGCTCTGATGGGAGACAATATGCGACTGAAGGGCAAGGTGGCGCTGCTGACCGGCGCCGCGGCGGCGATCAAGGGCGAATTGATGGGTTTTGGTGGCGCGGTTGCGCATCTCTTTGTGCGCGAGGGCGCCAAGGTGGTTCTGACCGACATCCGCGACGATCTGGGCGAGCGCGCGGCGGCTGCGCTCCGTGCCGATGGCCATGACGCGCGCTATATGCACCTGGACGTGACTTCCGAGGAGAACTGGGCCAACGTGGTCGACGCGGTTATGGACACGCACGGCCGGCTGGACATCCTGTTCAACAATGCCGGAGTCGGATTCCCCAGAAAGGTCGAGGATATCACGGTCGCTATTTGGGAGCGCGAACTCGACGTGCACGCGAAGGGTGTATTCCTTGGCACGCGGTCAGCGATCCCGGCCATGCGCAAGGGCGGTGGAGGTTCGATCGTTAATACCTCTTCCGTGATGGGCATTGTCGGCAGTCCCACCTCGCCTGCCTATTCGGCTGCCAAGGGCGCGATTACCATCTTTACCAAGTCCGCGGCACTGCAATATGCGAAGGAAAATATCCGCATCAACTCGGTACACCCGGGCTATGCCGATACACCGTTGACTGAGCAGCGTTTCAGTGACCCCGCTGTACGCCAGGCCCTGATCGATCGCACGCCAATGGGTCGGCTCGGCACCGCGGATGACATCGCCAATGGCGTCTTGTTCCTGGCCTCCGACGAGTCATCTTGGGTCACCGGCTCGGAACTGGTGATCGATGGTGGGATGACGGCACAATAACTGTCGGTCGACCGCTGCGTTGGGTGACACTAGCATTTCGAGGCTTGCAAGCGCGACACCGGAGGAAATGATCGTGGAGTTCGGTATCTTCAATCTGATGGGCGCGCGTGACCCGCGCACCCCGACAGCCCAGGTGTTCGCAGAGGTCGTGGAGAAGGTCGCTCTCGCCGACAAGCTCGGCTACAGCACTGCATGGTTCGCTGAGCATCATTTCTCGAACTATTGCATGTGCGCCTCGCCATTGATGATGGTGGCGCATTGCGCAGCGAGCACGCGGAACATCCGTCTCGGCACGGCTGTTGTCGTGGTGCCGCTCTACAATCCGGTGCGGCTGATCGCGGAGATCGCCTCCGCTGATGCAATGTCCGGGGGACGCCTGATGCTCGGCATCGGTGCCGGCTACCAACCCTATGAGTTTGAGCGGTTCGGCGTCGACATCAAAGACAAGATCGAGATGACTGATGAGTTCCTCGAAATCCTTGATCTGGCATTCAAGCAGGACTTCTTCAGCTACGACGGTCGGCACTACAAGATGCCGAAAACTCATATCGCGGCGCGCCCGGTTCAACGACCTTTGCCAATCTATGTGGCCGGCCACACGGTCGAGATGTTCCGCGCCGCTGCGCGCCACGGCTACCGCGTGATCACTTCCGGCCGCAGCGGCGGCCTCAAGGTGCTCGCCGACCAGTACGCCGACTTCGCCAGGGCCTTCGCCGCGGAGAACGTGCCCGTGGAGAAGGCGCACATGACGGTGAACCGTTTCGCGCTCATCACAAACAGCCGGGAGGAAGGCCTGCGGTTTGCGGAAAATGCGCGCTATCAGACGCGGCTTGCTTCAAGCCTTCGTAATCGGCAGGAGGTGATGGACGGCATCGCGCTCGTCGACGTGCCGGCCAAGGGCGAGGAGTCGCTCGAGACCGTCCACGACAATCTGCCGATCGGCGATGTCGAAACCGTGGCCGAGAAGCTCGTGGCAGAGATCAAGGTCGCGAAGCCCGCTCAACTGTCCTTCGCATTTAAGGTCGGCAACACGCCGCACAAATCGGCGATGCGCTCGATGGAGCTAATGATCGGGGAGGTCAAACCGCGGATAGAGAAGGCGCTCGGGCTTGGCTAGCGCTGAGATTATTCCTGGCCGCCAAGCAGAGATTCCGGACAGTATGACGACGATAGCGAATGACGAAAGGCGAATCGGATGCGTGCAGTCGGACTCATGGTTTATGGCGGCCCCGACGTCCTGCAACTTGTGGATGTGCCGGAGGTGCATGCCGGCGCCGGGCAGGTGAGGGTCCGGGTTCATGCGGCGGCGGTGAACCCCACAGACACGATGGCGCGCAATGGCTCACGCGCCGAGCAGCAAAAGGTCGATCCTCCGCCCTACGTTCCCGGAATGGACGCCGCCGGTATTGTCGATGAGGTTGGACCCAGCGTTGCGACGGGCGTCAAGGTCGGTGATGCCGTGATGGCCATGGTGGTGCCGAAGGCGAACCACGGTGCCTATCGTGAGCAAATTGTTCTGAATGCCCGTGCGGTAGTTGCCGCGCCTGTTGGCACAACGCACATTGAGGCATGCACGCTGCCCATGAATGGACTGACGGCACGACAGTCTCTCGATCTGCTCGGGCTGAAAGCTGGGGAGGTGCTTGCTGTCACTGGCGCTGCCGGCGCTTACGGTGGCTACATTACACAACTCGCCAAGTCGGGAGGACTCAGGGTTATCGCCGACGCGTCGGAAGCGGATGAGGCGCTGGTTAAGTCGCTCGGCGCCGATATAGTCATTCGGCGCGGCAACGATGTCGCCGAGCGGATACGCTCGCACTTTCCCAATGGCGTTGACGGCCTCGCGGACGGTGCCGTGCTAAACGAATTGGTCATTCCGGCAGTCCGGAACGGCGGCGCTTTTACATCTGTGCGCGGCTTCCAGGGCACGCCGCAGCGTGGCATCAAATTCACAACCACGTTCGTGCGCACCTATGATTGCGAGTTCGAGAAGCTCGATGGTCTCAGGCAGTTAGCCGAGGCTGGTGTACTCACGCTGCGAGTGGCCGGGACTTACCCCGCGGAGCGGGCGAGCGAGGCACACCGACGGCTCGAGGCCGGCGGCACAAGGGGGCGACTGGTCATCACATTTTGATCGATGCATTTCGCTCGCCCTAGGCTCTCAGGGGATACCAACGCGGAAACTGAAAGGAACACCGTCGCTGCGTAAGACATGGCGGCGTAGGCAACCCTGCATCCAGTTGCAACAGTGACTTAGGGCGGCTGGACGTGATGGCCCACTGACGGTTGCAAACCCATTGCTGAGCGGCCATAAATCGTATTTCAACTCGCAAGCAGCTCAGAGTGAGTCTTGCGCACAAGCCTACTCATGGCCATGGTACATCGTTCACAAATATTGCAAGAGTTCCTAACCACTACACAAGAAGCCAATTCCGCGCGTGCGGGAACCAACACTTCGGCTGCAATCGCGATGGAACGACTAAGCGCGTCGATGGACATATCCGGGTCGGCGAGCGATTTCATCAAACCACGAACGTTACCGGCATGCTCGTTCCTCGATCCAGCCATTGCGGGCGCAAAGCATGGGCCAATGGACATCGCGCGCGTGGCCAGTGCCATCAAGGGTCTCGCCCCAGTACTGTGCTGGCGACTCAAAGCTAGTGGCGATCCGGTTTTCGCCAATGGGCACGCCAACGCAGATATTTTAGGATCGGTGCCAGAAGCTCTTGAGCAACGGGACGATGTCCGGATCGGACTGAGTTTGATGGCCCCCGGAATTACTTATCCGGATCACTCTCATCCTCCGGAGGAAGTGTACCTTGCACTTTCGCGCGGTTTCTGGAGGCACGAGGCTGGTGCATGGCACGAACCGGGCCTGGGCGGAATATTCTACAATCCCCGAGGCATTACCCACGCGATGCGTTCAAGTTGCGAACCCGTATGGTCAAAAAATTGGGCCGGCGTACGAACCTGTAATTGGTACGACGACTTTGCACGCTCAACGAAGTGCCTCAGTTGGGACAACGAGGTAGCGAAGCGTGTTGCGCGGGCTTTCCTCGATCTCGCGAACGCAGCGGCGGTGTCAGAGTGCGGGATTGAACCTTGGGCGTGCGACTATGCTGCCTCTTGATGGTAATAGCGCAGGAGCCCACCCAATCGCTCGCGGCACTGTACAGGCGCCTTCTGGCGGACGTCCGTATCACGAGGGAACAGCAGGACATTGCCCTTGCCCTGATGATTGCGCTCGGCATGGTAATGTTCGACATATTCCCTGAGGGCACGCCGCAAGGAGCGCGCTCACCGAAGAGAACCACCTTGGACAAGCACTCCTCCTTTACCGAGCGGACCCAACGCTCCGCAAAGGCATTCAAGTTTGGACAGCGGGCAGGCAGTGCCAGCGGCTCGACCTGACCCGACGCAATGATGGCCCGGAATGACCGAGTGTATTTCGTGTCCCGATCGTGCAGGAGATAGCGACAGTCTCGCAGGATGCCGTACCCTTCCATCGTCACGTTGCGTCCGATCTGCTTCATCCACAACTCGTCCGGGTGAACGGTTATCCCAGCGATCGCCACCTGGCGGCTCTCGAGATGGATGAAGAGGAGCACGTAGTAGGTTACCAGCCCGCGCAGCGTCAGCACTTCGCCGGTGAAAAAGTCGGTTCCGGCCAACAACGCCAGATGGGTCCGAACGAAGGCTGGCCATGGGGTCGTGCGCTTGCGCTCCGGTGCCGGCGGCAGACCGTGGCGTTGCAGGACATTGCCGACCGCCTGATCGCAGACCTTGTACCCCAGATTGGCCAGCGCCCCGGTGATCCGGTCATAGCCCCAATCACGGTTCTCCTCGGCCATGCGAACGATGAGATCTTCGACCTCGCGGGTGATCCGCGGTCTGCCTGGGCCGCGACGGGCTCTCGAGCCATCGAACTTGCGTGCGACGAGCTTGCGGTACCAGGCCAGGATGGTTTCGGGCCGGGCCACAGTTGCGACCTCGGCCGAGGGTTTTGCGGCCCAGGCGATGACCAATCTCGCCGAGCCGGGCTCGCTCGGCGTCCGAGAGCTTGGCACGTGCTTTCAGGTGGGCCTTCAGGATTCGGTTTTCGGCGACCAGATATTCGTTCCGCGCCAGCAGCTCTTGATCCACCGTACCCGTGACGTAAGCCAGGATCCGCGCCCAATCCATAACGGCTCCCTTCCCCGACGGTCCGCGATGGCATCATTGATCGCCCCCAATAAAGCCGACCCTGTCGGCACCACCATACCGGCCGAGGAAAATTGGCTGTCTTCTCGGCAGTGGCAGTAAAATCGGTTTGTTACTGGTTGCATTGAGGCCGGCGATGTGGCCCTCGTCGCTGAGCGTTCATGAAAACCGCGCCGGCTGATTATGATCACTATGCGCGTCATCGGCCACCATGGTTCGCTCCCTGGTTGCCCTTGATCACCATGGCAACAGCTGCTCGATGCCGGCGCCCAGCTCATCTTTGGCATGCCCCGGCCGCATCCAGATCACGCCTGCTCAATGCTCTGTGAGTAGCCTGACATCTCTGTGCGAATATAGCTACTTGTAAGCAGCACTGAATACGGCGTTCGAACGAGAATGATCATGAGCACGAATCATGAGCGCCTTGCTGGGCCTCTCGATGCTGGTGGCGGTGTCGGCCTCGGCCAGCGCTGCGGATTGCAAGGTCACGGGTTGGAGCGAGAGCCAAGCGGGACAACACCCGATCTTCACCTGTCCCGGTCAACACAAGCAATAAGGCAACCGCTCAGGCCGGAGCCCGAGGCTCCGGCCTGAAGCCGTGGATCCGGGTACGCAATGGTCACAGAGCAACGGTCGTGCGTATGCAGACCCGTGGCGCGGGAGCGCGGCGATCCCGAGAGGGAGCGTAGGGACCGAAGAACGTGAACAAAACCGCCAGCCAGTCGCGAGCGCGAGAAGGCCTGCGCGCCAGGCGACGGGCGCCAGCCAAACCGTGGGTCGCTTTCGGGATAGCCATCGCCGCCGTGGCGTCGGCATTGCTAGCCTATTCGTATCATCAAAGCGACGCCGCCGTTGCTCCTGCGGCCCTCCCGCAAGTCGTGGTGAGCAAGCCGCTCGTGCGGGAGGTTGATTCCAGACTGGGGTTCCTTGGTCAGTTTTCCGCGGTCGACCACCTTGAGCTCCGCGCCCAGGTCGGGGGCACACTTACCGGAATACACTTCAAGGACGGCGACATCGTCAATCGAGGGGACCTCCTCTTCACCATCGACGCGCGCCCCTACGAAATCAGGCTGGCACAGACCAATGCCCTGCTAGAGACAGCGACTGCACGGCTCGTGCTCGCAGATCGCGATCTCGATCGTGCTCACATACTAAAGCGGAGCGGCAACCTAGCAATTACCGAACAGACCGTCGACCAGCGCACGAACGAACAGCGCGCCGCACAGGCCGCCGTGGACGACGCCAAGGCGCAGATCCGTGACGCCGAGTTCGATCTCGAGCATTGCCGCATCGCGGCGCCCTTCACCGGCCGCATCAGCACGCATCTCGTCTCCGTCGGCAACCTGATCGCCGGCAGCCGCGCCGCGACCAGCCCTACGACATTGCTCACGACCCTCGTCTCCCTCGATCCGATCTATCTGGACTTCGACATGAGCGAGTCCGATTTCCTCACCTACTCGCGCGATCGTGCGCGGCGCCAAGGGAGCTCCGCCGACAAGGTCGAGATCGCACTCACCGACGAGACGCAGTTCACCCGGCAAGGCACGCTTGATTTCGTCGACAATGCACTCGACCGTTCGAGCGGGACGATCCACGCCCGTGCCACCGTTCCCAATCCCGACCGCCTCCTGACCCCGGGGGTGTTCGCCCGCGTGCGGCTCGTCCTCGGCGCCCCGGCGCAGGCGCTGCTGGTGCCGGACGCGGCCGTGCTCCCCGACCAGTCGCAACACATTGTCATGACCGTCGCCCCGGACAGCACGGTCGTGGCCAAGCCGGTCGAGATCGGGGATTTGCGCGACGGCCTGCGCGTGATCCGGTCGGGGCTGACGCCGAACGATCAGGTTATCATCGACGGCATTCCGCAGGCGGCACCGGGAATAAAAGTCGCCCCCCAGGACGGCAGCATCCGATACGCCGCGGCTGGAGGCCAAGGCTAACCCTGAGTCCACGCCATGCGCCTGACCCATTTCTTCATCGATCACCCGCGCTTTGCAACCGTGCTCAGCATCTTTGTGATGGCGCTTGGCTTGGGCGCGTTGGCCATCCTCCCTGTCGCCCAATATCCGGAAATCGTCCCACCGACCGTGAAGGTCACCACGTCCTACCCGGGCGCATCCGCCGAAACCGTCGCCCGCACCGTGGCAACGCCGCTCGAGCAGGAGATCAACGGCGTCGAGAACATGCTCTACATGAACAGCCAGTCGACCGGGGATGGCAATCTCACGATAACCGTCACGTTCGCGATCGGAACCGACCTCAATGTCGCGCAAATGCTGACGCAAAACCGGGTGCAGGACGTGCTGACGCGTCTACCCGAGGACGTCCAGCGCCTGGGCGTGCAAGTCCGCAAGGCGATACCCAGCATCCTGTTGGCCATTCACCTCTACTCGCCCGACGGTTCGCGCGACACGCTCTACCTGTCGAACTACGCCACGCTGCACATCAAGGACGTGCTGGCGCGCCTGCCGGGCGTCGGCGATGTGCAATTCCAGGGTGGTCGCGAATATGCGATGCGCATCTGGCTCGATCCGGACAAGGCCGCCGCTTACAATCTTTCCGCCAGCGACGTGCTCGCGGCGCTGCGCGCGCAAAATCTTCAGGTCTCGGCGGGTATCTTGAACCAGCCGCCGGCCCCGGGCGACGCCGCCTATCAGATTAATGTCGAAGCGCTCGGCCGGCTGGCCACGCCCGAGCAATTCGGCGACATCATCGTCAAGTCCGATAGAAGCGGACGCGTGACCCGCGTCCGGGACATCGGTCGCGTCGAGGTCGGCGCCGCGGATTACGGCAGCTCGGCGTACATGGACCGCAGCAACGCGACGACCTTGCTCATCTATGCCCAACCAGGCGCCAACTCGCTCGCCGTCGACCAGTCGGTGGTGGCGGCGATGCAGGAGCTGAAGAAGGATTTTCCTGCCGGCGTCGACTCGACCATCATCTATGACCCGACGGTCTTCATCACGAAGTCGATCCACGAGGTCGTCGTGACGATTTTCGTGGCCATCCTACTGGTGGTGGGCGTCGTGTTCCTGTTCCTGCAGAGCTGGCGGGCGACCATCATTCCGGTCATCGCGATTCCGGTGTCGCTGGTCGGGACGTTTGCGATCATCGCGGGCTTCGGCATTTCGCTCAACAACCTTTCCCTGTTCGGCCTGGTGCTGGCGGTCGGTATCGTCGTCGACGACGCGATCGTGGTCGTCGAAAACGTCGAGCGCAACATGCGCGACGGCATGTCGCCGGTGGAAGCCGCCCATCGGACGATGGACGAGGTCGGCGGGGCGCTGATCGCGATCGCGCTGACGCTGTGCGCCGTGTTCGTGCCGTCAGCCTTCCTGTCCGGCATCTCCGGACTGTTCTTCCGTCAGTTCGCGGTGACGATCTCGGCCTCGACCGTCATCTCCTGCTTCGTCTCGCTGACGCTCAGCCCCGCGCTCTGCGCGGTGCTGTTCAAGGCGCATCACCAGCATGATCTCTCAGACGCCGGCTGGGCGCGGCGCCTGCTAAACGGTGCTTTTGATCGCTTCGATCGCGGCTTCGACCGACTCTCGTTCGGTTACGGAAACGTGACGCGTCGGCTCGTGCGCGCAACCGGCATCATGCTGGTGATGTATGCGGGGCTGATCGGCGTTGCCGGCGTCGAGTTCGCGAAGACGCCGACCGGCTTCATCCCCGAGCAGGACCAGGGCTACCTCATCAACCTCATTCAGCTGCCGCCCGGTTCGACGCTGGACCGGACGGAGAAGGTCGTCCGGCGCGGCATCGACATCATTCTGGGGACGAAGGGCATCGAGCATGTCGCGCCCTTCGCCGGCCTCGATGCCACGACCTTCACGGTGGCGTCGAATGCGGCAACGATCTTCTCCGGCTTGCCGTCACTTTACAATCATGACCTTCCAGGCGTTACCGCGAATACGGTGATCGCCGACCTGCGTCAGCGTCTGTCGGTCATCAAGGACGCCAATGTCGTGACGATTCCGCCGCCGCCGGTGCAGGGCCTCGGCAACTCGGGCGGATTCAAGATGATGCTGGAAGACCGTGCCGGGCTCGGCTCCGAAGCGCTGTTCAAGGCCGCCCGCACGCTCGTAGCCGCGGCCAACAAGGACGCGAACTTGGCCGGCGTGTTCACCCTGTTCAACGCGGGCTCGCCGTCGGTCTACGCCGATATAGATCGCTTGAAAGCGGAGAAAGTCGGCCTCACGCCGACCGACGTCTTTTCGACGCTGCAGGTGTACCTCGGCTCACAATACGTGAACGACTTCAACTATCTTGGTCGCACCTACCAGGTCAGGGTGCAGGGTGGTGGAGGGTTCAGGGGCACCCCGCAGGATATCACCCGCCTCAAAGCTCGCAACGCATCCGGTAACATGGTCCCAATCGGAACGGTGGCACAGCTCAAGACCAAGACCGTCCCATACCGGGTGCCCCGTTACAATCTCTTTCCTGCCGCCGAGGTGCAGGGGGTAGCGGCACCGGGCGTCGCCACCGGTTCGGCATTGCGGCGTATGGAGGAACTCGCGCACCAGGTCCTTCCGAAGGGCATCGGGTTTGAGTGGACCGACCTCGCTTTTCAGCAGCAGCAACGCGGCACGCCGACCCTCCTCGTCTTCGGCGCGGCCGCGCTCTTCGTCTTCCTGGTGCTGGTCGCGCAATACGAAAGCTGGAAGCTGCCGCTGGCGATCGTGCTGATTGTGCCGATGTGCCTGCTCGCCTCCGTGACCGGGTTGCTGGCGCGGGGTATGCCCATCGACATCCTGGCGCAGATCGGCTTCGTTGTTCTCGTCGGTCTCGCCGCCAAGAACGCGATCCTGATCGTCGAGTTCGCGCGTCAGAAGCAGGAGGACGGCGCCGAGCCCGGCGAAGCCGCCGTGCACGCCGCCCGAACCCGCCTGCGCCCGATCCTCATGACCTCGCTGGCGTTCATTTTGGGCGTTGCCCCGCTCGCCGTCGCGACCGGAGCAGGCGCGGAGATGCGGCAATCGCTCGGTACGGCGGTGCTGTTCGGGATGTTGGGTGTGACCTGCTTTGGCCTCATCTTCACCCCCGCCTTCTACACCTTCGTTCGCAAGCTCGGTCGCAAGGAACACGGAGGAGGCGTTTCCGTGCCCGACGTTAACAGCGATCCGCCTACGGTCAGTGCTGACTAGCGAATGCCGCCGGGTTAGCGTCCCAGGGCGTAGCGTAGGAGACGAAGGTGGCGGGCGGCCGTAGGTCGATCGGAAGCCTCGTCGATCAAGACCGGATCAGAGTTGTCAGATGAGCTCGAACAAGGCGCTCTGACAATTGCTGCAGCGCGATTGACGCACGCCCGGCGACGGCAGTTGTGGGTCAAGTGCGCAGTTAGGTTGTGGTCGCGGACCGTTTAATGCTGGGCCAAGGCGAAACAGCGGCGCATTTCACGAGCAGTGAAGAACCGCGGCGGAATGTATTGGCCTGTGGCGTCCGTTGAGAAGGCAAACACGTCCGTACAGCTTCATGGATGCGTCACCGCCAAATCCCACCACAGTGACGATCAGCTGGGAATGTATGCTGCGGGCTACGCCGATGCTTGCAGGTGGTGACGATGATCGGAGTCGCCGAGCAATGCCACCGGGCCCTGCGGACTTGTGTGATCGGACAACGCAAGGCCGATTTCGTGGTAGCGATCAGGAAGTATCTTCGTGAGGACGCCAACCGCTCGGATGAACGCAGCAACGGCAGTTTCTACGACGTGCTCTTTTAGCCATTGCCTTCGCCGGCAATGGAGCGACGAGAAACTGCCGAGGTGAATGAACGGGAACTGAACAAACCTGTGCGCTGCCGTTCAGCCCAGCGCTCAAATTTCACCAAGCTTCCGTGCCTCAATGCGGCATCTCTCGTTTGTGCAACGAGAACACCAAAGGAGACATGAGATGAAGCTGTTCCCCGTCGTAGCTGTTGTGGCCGTGCTTGCGCTCGCGCCGACGGCTTTCGCGCAGTCAACACCAACCCCAACTAATAAGGCCGACTGTGAAAAGGCCAAGATGAAGTGGGATGAAAAAGGCGGCAAGGATGCTAAGGGTGCCTGTGTGGCTGCGGCGCCGGCAAAATCCGGCGAAACTCCGAAAAAGTAATCTATGCAGCTTTTGGGTGTGCGACTAGGACCGGCTGCGGGGCAGAGCTCGAGGCGGGTGATCCGTCCGGAGAATTAGTCCGCACATTGCTGGCTCGGAGGTTGGCCCCTTTAGCGGACCGATCTCCGAGCCCAATCAGCACGTACGTGAGACATCCAAACACCGCGGTGAACAAGCGCCAGAACCCACGGCTGTCGCGACCGCGCTTTGTTCCAACCCGGCTCCCCTCTTACAAGCGGGCATAGGTGGCATTGAGCCCCGTCTCTGGTCTTTGCGCCAGTGTGCGCGAGACTAGCGCGCGTCGATGTAGCGGAGCTGAAATTCGAGGATCTCATCCTGCGCCGAGCAATCGTGATAGTGGCCCTTACACAGCAGCAATAACCGCCTCTTGCACGAGTCGGCAAGCGGAAGACGCGTCGCCTCAAGAACGATTGTGCCGAGATAGGGGACGTCGAGCCTGTCAACCGCAGGCAGCGGCGGCGGGCTGATACCGTACGGCGTTAATGGCATAGTAGGTCGTCAGTCCAGCTTCATTTTTGCTCTCCCTTCTCCATCGTCGTGCCGGCAGGACAATCCGAGCAGCGTCCGCGCCGCCGTTGGTTGTGGTCGCCATATTGGACAATAAATTGCTGGTCCGGAAAGCGCCGCCGGAGCTCGGGATCACCCGGTGCGCCCAAGCTCGGCGTGCAAATGAGTGTTAGTTGATGCGTGCCATGGCGAGTCGCCGCAAGTATTCGTGCATCTCCGGATCAGTGCCAGGGCCAACGCGCCCGGCACGTCGACCTCAGGCATATAGGCGTAGGCCCCGTGCGTCGCCAATTCAGCGCCGCAGCAATGCGCCTACCACCAGCGCCAGCGCCGCCAGCGCGCCATCTGGTCGTTGTGTTTGAGACGGTAGATGTCGCGGCTCAACTCGCCATGACGAGCGACGTGCCAAGGCGGCCGGCTACTTCTCCTCTTATGAGCGGCAGCACTTAAACCGAGAATTGAGCAATGCGCAATGCCATCCAGGTCAAGATTGCCTTGCTACCACGGCAATCAGCAGACCCAGCGCGTACTCTCGATGTACTGGGCGAAATGGCCGAGCGTAGACCAGGAGCTCAGTAGTGAGACGATGTCGATGCCCGCCAGGGCAACCAGTTGAGGCACGTCGTGGATGGCCGTCCCTCCGGTCAACTCAGCTGGGGCGAGTACCGCTTTCTTGAGCGTGAGCAGCGGCAAATCCCCATTTCTGCGGGAGGCGGTCTCTGAGGCTTCGCCCAAGGCGGTCAATCCGCGAGATGATCAGAGTGTTACCACGGCGGAGGAACTCCGTCACGGTCTCAAACTCGCTGCGGCCCTGCCGTTGGCGGCCTACGCCGCGGCCATCCGCATTGGCCCGGCCATAAGCCGCTGCCCGGGCCCACGCGCCCGACGCAGCTCAGGTGGAGCTCGATCGCATTGACGCTGCAGTGCGCCGCATCCGGATACCGCACAATTTCTCAGACCAGCAGTACGACTTGCGCGGGCACATCGAATGGGTACGTCATTCGGCCCGACCCGTTGGCCAATGTGAGGCCACTTTGTCTCACACTCGGATTCTTGCAAAGCGCGACAACACGGTGCCACTCTCACTATCTACAGCACACAAAACATATGCTCTTGGGGTAGAATTGGATGGTCTCGGCGTTAAGATGCAACCCAATCATTTGGAGCAACGCCGAACTGGTGCGGGGAATCGCTGTAAACTTGTGCGGACCAGTTTGGCGGCTTATCTCCGCCGCAACCATATACATTCTTCTATTCGGCCTAGACCTAGGTTTTCTGTGTCCATTGCGCGCTGTGGCTCAAAACAGCGACACGCCATTGCCACTGCCGCACCTGGAGACTTGCCAGCACGTATCCCACCCGCTACTGCCCCCCAAGTGGCGCGGCGTATTTCTGATGGCGCCATTCACCGGTTCCCAACTTGCGCTCAGCGAGATCATCTACGACGGATCGCTTCCGGCGATGTTGGTGAAGCTTTATGGAGTGCGGTCTGGCGCGACCCGGTTGTTCGTCATCGGAAACCAGACTTATTTGCTTCCCCAGGATGGTTCCGATGGCCGATGCGAGGGGTTGGGAGACACGGGCTGGACGCCGCTCCCCCGAGACTGGCTCGCAGAAGGTGCGCAGTGCGCGGGCTCAGCCCCACTCTCCGAAACATCGGTTCAATGGTGGAAGACTCCAACCCAACCGGCTCCTTTGGCCGACTGGATCTGGTTCAAGTCCTCCGACCAGTCGCCCTTCCGGCTTCTCTTCCAAAAGGCAGGCGACCAGCTCTCGATCCTCTCTTCCTATGCCCTCAGTTATCAGGTGAAGTTCGAGACGCTTTCGGAAACGGACCTCGCGGCAGTCGCCGTATCGTGTCAGCAAGGCAACCGGGCGCAACAGTCCGGCCGCTCCGCTTTGCATAATGTGCTGAGGATCATGGAGCGGTCTGGCGCGCGAGCCAACAAGGACATCAACCGCCTTTTTCCCGAGCTCGATTCGGTCTGCCCCACCGCCCGTCCAAGTTGGCCCGAGGCTCTCGGCATGACCATGGTTCTGACACCGCTCGATTTTCACACCAATCCGGTGCCAGCCGAAGTTCAGTACAGCTGGAAGCTGCGGTCGCAGCGGACGCGCATGTTCTGGCCGGCCGACTCGCCGATCGCACACGAAGACGTGCTCATGCTGGCGACGCGAGGCTATAGCGTGGCCCACCAGCGTGCAGGCCTCGTGCAATGTCTTGCAGCCCTGCCTGGAACCCCGCGACCAAATTGGATCAGCGAGGCCCCGTGCACGTGTGAAGCGATCATCAAGGGCACCACGTCGTTGACGCCGTACGGCAGCGTACAGATCTTCAGCTGTCCGGCAACAAAACCTCGAGTCTTCTGGACGTGGTACACCTTCGATGGTCGACCGATGCTGTTTATGGTGACGCCATCGAGCGGCGATGAGCCAACCGCGCTCATCACATTGGCGGACTACTATGAGTGGCTTCCCGGGTTTGTCGCGTCAGAGGGCGTATTTGAGAAGCCTGCGCAATGCCGGGATATGCCCAGTGCGAGCCGAGCCAAAAGCCAGGCGCGCTCAGCCGAGCCGTGCGGGCATTGCCATCTGACACCTGATCGGCCGCGGTGAGGCGCGCTCGCTTCGAGCGTCCGATTTCACGGTTCGCACGCTACGAGCGCACAACGCCCGCTAATACCAGTAGCGCCGGTAGTAGTGTCGGTAGTAGGGCCGATAATAGTTGTGTTGGTAATAGCGACGCGGATAGTAGCTATCGTAGTCGTAATAGCGGTAGGTGCGGTAACGCGGATAGTAACTGTGGCCGTAGTAGCGATGTCGGGGATAGTAGTCGTAGTCGCGCCGATAGAACGTCGCTGGTTCGGCAACCGTCGTTCCGGATTGAATTGCAGCGCCGTTTGAGACCGGTGCCGCAAACACCAATTGCGGTGCCATTGCGACCAGTGCGGCGGCAATGGCAATGGGGATGGCCTTACGCATGGTAATCTCCTTACGCTTTAAACCCACGGCCATTTTTGTTATCCGAGGGTCGGCCGTCGCAGTGGGCCGCGCTGGTAACCAATTTCACTCTCCGCGTCTGAATGCAGCATGAATGCGCTATTCACAAGCCTTTGAAGACTTGACGCGATTCGCGGACCGCCAGCTTCTCGATACGCTATGCCCTCAACAAGCGCAGATCAGCTTGCAATAAACGTGAGTGCTTATTCGGGGTTCCGCATTTTTGCATCGCACCTTTACAACGTCAGTCAGCCCTAACATCCAAACGTATTGCAAGACGGTGCAAAGTCTTGTTGTGAAGAGCCGAATGTACTCTCGTACTCTCACAACTTTGTGGATTTGCTCGCGGAGCCTGACGTCGCGCACAAGGTACGCACGCCATCAAGGGTATCCTGCGGCGATTTCACCAACGCGAGCACCCAGCAGAGGCCTGGCCCGCCAAAATCTGTTCGTGCAGCGCAAACAGGGCCACCGACGACTCTACGTGGGACCAGGGACGAACGACCCAGAGCCTTCAGCTGGGCGTTTTTCGAGCCCGACAGTGAGCTCACGCCGTTCGCCTTTCGCATTCACAATTTGCAATGCGATTTTGTCCTTCCCCGCTGCGGTTGCCGCCGCGATCTGGCTTGCAACGTCCTTTGCAGCAGCCACCGGCTTAGCCTCGGTTTCGACAATAACATCGCCAACGATTATTTCTTGTTCTCTAGCCGGACTGCCGGGAGTTACGGCAGTCACGAGGGCTCCTTTCACATCACCTGCGATCTTGTGCTGCTTGCGCAGTTCAAGCGTCAACGTGCGAATTTTGACGCCGATGCGCGGGGAGTCTTGCGCCCGCGCGGAGCCGCAGGCGAACAGCACAAAGAGAGCGAGAAGGACAGTTATTGGTCGCGCGCAAGACATTGGCTTCCTCCATATTTCAGTTTGCTCTCGCGACAACGGCAAGAATAGGATCAGGAGACATCATCTGCGTCAGTGCACCTCCTTGAGGCTCCGCAGGGATCGGAACTGCCAGCTCGCGCAAGGGTCGCCCCATCGCGATTTTATCGCTTTCGGCGGAACTCCCTCAACATTATGTAGCGGATCGTGCTCAGCACGGCTTCGCAGATACTCGTCGTCGGATATCGCCCCTAGGCGCCGTGGCAACGGCCGCGCTTACACCACCTCACCCAGATAAGCATCGGGGAAGAAAGCCGATCGGCTGATGCCCGTCCAGGCTTAATCCTGGGTCGTTATCGGCCGTATCCTCCACACTCGTTGCGGTAGCGCCGATTGCCTTCGCCGCTCTTCTTTGTGGATGCAGGCGCGGCGCAGGCGATCGAAATAGCCCACGTCGGTATTGCACTTGCGGCCTAGCCCGCAAGCTGTGACTCGCCGTTGCTTGGAGGAGTCGAGCCGACCCAGGCGCCCGTGCTGCCGGGACCAGCGACCAAGGAAAAAGCATGGTAAGAGGACAATGGGTCTATGCGGGTGGCCGCGCGGGCAATAAGCCGCGGTCCGCGGAAAAGATTACAATCACGACCGCGTGCGAGAGCTTGATCGCCGATGTGCTATTGCCGAAGTATCTGCCCAAAGTCACGCCGACCGAGTTCAATTATCCGATCGCCATCTACGGAAAGTGGCACGGCAACAAATACCGCTTCATCACCCGGTACCGCTCGGATCAACCCGACTCCTTTACTTGCGAGTTCGAGGCGCCCTTTGCGCGGCTCGAGTATGTCTCGCCTGATCGTTTCGACCTTTCATACCATCGGCACACCGGCGAGTGGTACTGTCTTTATCAGCAGATCACCCTTAACGAGGCGCTGGCGCTCATCGCCGACGGCATGCACTTCCAGCCCTGCTGATCGGCCCCAGTGCCTGACGATTCCATGCCGTCACCACAAAGGCGCTCTCTTCACACCGGCGAGCAGAATCTCCTGTTCGCATCCTGGCCAGGTGATCACTTGCTGGATCGAGCCAAGCGTGGCGATGCGGACCTGCGCGGAGCTCTAGTCCATGTGGTCAAGTCACGAACCGCACGTGTGACAGTAGCCGTATGCGAGGAGCTCGCAGACCTCGACTGTGCAGCGTTCGCGCGCAAAAAGTTCGCGCCGTTTGTCCGGGGACTGTTCCCGGTCCCGCTCGCTCGTCTTCCTCAGCCCAAACACGATCGAGACCGTGTTAAACAAGGAGGATCCTCGGACGGCTTGGGATCCACCGAACATGTACCTGCTCAGCGGTGGCGCAAAACTTTTGGCAGACGAAGCGCTGCACGGGTGTGAGTTCGCGCTCGGACGAGTCGTTGGGACACTGGTAAGTCGTTGATAATGATGCATAAAATTAGATTGACGCCCCGTAGGGCGGCGCTGCCCGCCCAATTGTGTCGCGCAACACATTGATATAATTGGTTTTATTGGCGACCGATTTTGGAGTTTGTTGCGCTTTCTTGGTGACTGAATTTTACGTAAGCGCTGCGCGTGACCCACGTTGACGGGTCAGGAAGGGTTTTTGGCGTAGGCACAGGGCATCAGGTCATCGATGCGGGGCAGCGGGTCATCGGTTGACGAGCTTGGTCAGGGTGTCGGCGAGCCACGCGAGCGGGTTCACGGCGTTGAGTTTGCAGGTCTCGACGGGTTGGCGCCGAGCGCTTCGCGCTGAGCGGCGGTGAGCACGATCGGCTCGCGCACCGGCCCCTTTGCATCGAAAAACGGCGATGGCTGTGGCCCGCCAAATCTTGCGACCACGATATGTCGGAGGATGCTCAGGCCTCCAAGCAGGAACGGCAATGGTGTGGATCGGACCTTGCAGGTCGCCGATGCGGTATTCAGCACGATCCGGTCGCGCGGGCCGAACGCCGC
>Ga0081540_1001591_pt1 | contig 19395 bp, 15 predicted proteins | sample TabmetS2T1R1_FD_71024 | JGI IMG/M metagenome (GOLD analysis project Ga0081540, IMG submission 71024) | Tabebuia heterophylla rhizosphere microbial communities from the University of Puerto Rico - S2T1R1 | ecosystem: Host-associated > Plants > Roots > Rhizosphere ... | reverse complement strand
ATGAGCTGCTGTGGACCCGCGCCTTCGCCCGACGAGATGGACGAGGTCTCGCGCCTCGTCTCGGCGAAGCTTGCGGCTTTCCTGCGTACGCTGCGCGAGAACGGCTTTGCCGTCGGCCTTGCCGAAGGGCAGGACGCGGCGGCGCTGATGGCTGCGGGCTATGCCGCGCGGCCGGGCTTGTTGCGCTCTGCGCTGAAACACCTGTTTTCGGCGCGCAAATCCGATTGGGAAAAGTTCGACGGGCTGTTCGACGCCTTCTGGCTGGGCAAGCGGGTGCGCTCGCGCGCGATGGCGGCAGGGTCGGCCAGGGCCGCCAACAATCCCTCGCTCAAGGGCATGCAGGACGTGGCCGAACGGCGCGCGGACAGCGAGGCCGCAACCGATCAAATTCCTTCCGCTGAGAACGGCGATGGCGGTGGCAGCGGCGAGGGCCGCATGGAAGGCGCCTCGCGCGCCGACAATCTTGCCGAAGTCGATTTCAGGAAGCTCAGCGATCCCGACCAGGTTGCGCAGGCGCATGAGGCTGCCGCGTAGCTCGCCAGGGTAATGCGCACGCGGCTGACTAGGCGCGATCTGGCGCGAAGGCAGGGCCACCGGTTCGACCTCCGGCGCACCATCCATCGCAACATCAGCCATGGCGGGGTGCCGATCAGCCTCGTCAAGCGTCGGCGCAAGGACAAGCCGCTGCGGCTGGTCGTGCTGCTCGATGCCTCGGGCTCGATGAGCATGTACACATCGGTGTTCCTGCGCTTCATCCACGGCGTGCTCGACCAGTTCCGCGAGGCCGAGGCGTTCCTGTTCCACACGCGGCTCGCTTATGTCTCTGATGCGATGAAGGAGAAGGACGCCAGCCGTGCGCTCGACCGGCTCTCGATCATGGCGCAGGGCGCGGGCGGCGGCACCAGGATCGGCGAGTCCTTGCAGACTTTCAACCGCTGGCACGCTGCCCGCGTGATCCACTCGCGCAGCTGCGTGATGATCGTCTCCGACGGTTACGAGACCGGCGACGCAGCCTTGCTCGGACGAGAAATGGCAGCGTTGCACCGGCGCTGCCGCCGCATCGTCTGGCTCAACCCGATGATGGCCTGGGAGGGCTATGCGCCCGAGGCGCGCGGCATAAGAGCGGCCCTGCCGCATGTCGATCTCTATGCCCCCGCCAATTCGTTGAACAGCCTGCGTGCGCTCGAGCCTTATCTGGCAAAACTCTGAGGGATACTGCGATGATCGCTCATGTCGAAGTGCTGGATCTCGTCGCGCAGATGAAGGCCGCGGAGCGTGCCTTCGTGCTCGCGACGGTGGTGCGGACGGTATCGGTGACCGCGGCGAAGGCTGGCGCCAAGGCGATCATTGCGGCCGACGGCACCATCGTCGCGGGTTGGATCGGCGGCGGCTGCGCCAAGGGCGCGGTGCTGAAGGCGGCGCGCGAGGCGCTCGCCGACGGCGAGCCGCGCATGGTCTCCGTGCGGCCGGAAAATCTCCTGGCCGAGCTCGGCGTCAAGCCGGGCGAGATGCGCGAAGGCGTGCGTTTCGCTTCCAACATGTGCCCGAGCAAGGGCACGATGGATATTTTCATCGAGCCGGTGCTGCCGCATCCCTCGCTGGTGATCTTTGGCGCAAGTCCGGTCGCGATGTCACTTGCCGCGCAGGCGCGTCAACTGGGCTATCACGTCACGCTCGCTGCGCCTGCGGTCGATGTGGTAGCCGCGCCGGATGCTGACGCGGTTGTCGACGGGTTTGTCCTTGGCGAGCTTAACCGGACTCGCCGTTTCGTCGTGGTCTCAACCCAGGGCAAGGGCGACGAAGCAGCACTGCGGGCGGCGATCGCCACCGACGCTGAATACCGCGCCTTCGTCGGCAGCCGCCGCAAGATGATGGCGCTGCGCGAGAAACTCACCGCGCAGGGTATCGAGGCTGGTGCGATCGATCGCGTCAAGGCGCCGGCCGGGCTCGACCTCGGCGCCATCATGCCCGAAGAGATCGCGATGTCGATTCTAGCAGAGATTACGCTGGAGCGGCGCAGGGGTCAGCGAAGCGAATCGCGCGGATTTTCGTCCTGAAACGTGCAAATCGAGTGCTGACGCACCTTCTATATCGATCCGTGAAGCGCCAGCTCTGCATCTCGGCCATTGCAAGACGGTCGGGTTGACCCGTCGGACGCGGCAATATATTGGCTTGGCCCGTCTTGCGGTTCACGCCGGAACTGTGGGGCATTTGTGGGGACTTGCACCGTTTTCGTGCGTTTGGCGCGTCGAAGGCGGAACGGAAAAATCGGTTTCTACCTACTGATTTTTCAGGTATTTCCACCGGTGGGGCCACGTGGCGGAGTGGTTACGCAGCGGTCTGCAAAACCGTTTACACCAGTTCAATTCTGGTCGTGGCCTCCATCCATATAATCAAGGGCTTAGCCCGATTACGTCAGAGACCGCGGGAGCTTCTCAGGAGGCGGCGTGCCAGCCCTCCGGGAACGGGATCAGCGGCCAGGCCTTGCGTTCATTGTCATTGGCGGCGCGCGGTGTCGGCTGGCGAACGGGCAATGATTGGGCCACAAAACCCTCCTCAAAATCGGGCGCGATCGCCGTCTGCACGGCTTGCAGCAACAGGTCGAACTCGACTTCACTCATGGCGCACTCCCGCTCGCTAACGGCGGAAGGTCGCAAAACGGCTTTGCCTTCGGCTTGAACGGATCGCTCGAATTTTAGCTATCCGGTTCTTCGCGGCGAATTTGGTTACCGAAGTCTTGCCTTTCCCTGTGCGGAACGTAGCGGTCCGCTCAGGAGGCCAAGTGTGAGAACAATCACATTTGGCGAAATTAATTTCCGGTATCGCCTGTGATTAGCAAAGGCGCAGCAGCTGCGCCAGCCTGATCCGGAGACGCCGCCATGAAACCGAGGTCTTTGCGATTTCCAGCTGTTTCCAGCCGTGCCCGGAAAAGCTGCACGCTCGGCCTGTTCCTCTCGCTGTTCGCCGGCGGCGCAGCCTATGCCCAGTACCAGGGTACGCCAGAGCAGCGCCGCGCCTGCACGCCGGATGTCTATCGTCTCTGCGCCGGTGAAATTCCCAATGTCCGCGCGATCACCGCGTGCCTGCGCCGCAAAAAATCAAGCCTGAGCCCGGCTTGCGCCGCGGCGTTCGATCAGGCGACGCAGTAAGCATCTTGCACGCAGCGCTTTGGCTGCAACTGCGGTCGTGATACCGCTCTGCGTCGGTCAAACGGATCCAACTAGATCGTGGCCGCTACGCGGATGGGCTCACGCTGGCGGCCTTTACCATGACGTCCGCCAGCGCCTCGGCCATGCGGGTCACGCTCCAGTCGCTGTGATGCAGGCGGTCCGGATCGCCGGGATCGACCATCCGGTCGAACGAAACCTTCTCCGCCTCATACCACTGCTGCATGAGATTGAAGCGCTTGTAGACGTTCACGGGCACCGTTGCGGCTGCTGCAGCCTCGTCGATCAACCGGTTCATTTTGTGAGCACGCTCGATCTTGTCGGGCACCAGCAAGGCCGGGACGTATTGCAGGTCCATCAAGATGATATCGACGGAGGCTTGCGCCAGCATGACAAGGCCCTCGCGGATCGCCTTGGCCGTATCGTCCAGATCCAGCTCCTTTTTCCATGCGGCGTTAGTGCCGACCTGCCAGATCACCACGGTTGGCCGCTCATCGATCACGTCTCGTTGCATGCGGGCAAGCTCAACGCGCGCTTCCTCGCCGCTGACCCCCCGGTTGAGGACATCGAAATTCCGCCCGTTAACTCGCGCACGCAACGCTGCTTCCAGCCGTTGCGGGTAGGGCACGATCTTGTCTGTGCCGGCGGTTGACGACGATCCGATCGCGGCGATCTTGATCGCGCCCGCAGCGGCGAGGCGTTCACGTAGCCGGCTCATGGGATGCCGAAACGGCACGGGCTGACCGGGGACGACGACGGACGGCATGCTCTCTGGCATCTACTCACCCTCCCGACCTCTCGACCACGCCGAATGCTACCGTGAGGTGCGGGATTGATCAAATGCCCGCTGGCGCAATTGGTCTCGCACTTCGTGCCGGGATTGACTATCGCTAACGATGCGATGCGGTGAATAGCGCTTCCGCGAGCGAAGCGATCGATCAGGAGAGGATCCCATGAGTTTTTCGGCCATCTTTGCGCGGATCGTCGCGCTGGTCGGCGGCACCGCGCTGCTTTGGCGTCGGTTGCGAGAGACCGCACACGAGCCGGCATGGGGCAGCGCTCCGGCGATCCCGGAGGCCAAGCCTCAAGGCGCGATCCCGACTCTCAAAATGCCGACGGCAAAGGGATGGGCCGACGGTCAAAAGCCGCAGGCAGCGCCGGGACTAAAGGTCGACGCCTTCGCGAGGGGTCTCGACCATCCGCGCTGGATCGACGTTCTGCCCAATGGCGACGTCCTCGTTGCGGAGTCAACGCAGATGGCGGGAACACCAAGGTCCGTTTTCCACTACGCAATGCAGGCCACCATGCGCCGTGCCGATGCGCTGGGCGTCAGCGCCAACCGTATCACCTTGCTGCGCGACAGGGACGGTGACGGCGTTGCCGAAACGCGCGGGGCTTTCATGGAGGGACTGAGCCAGCCGTTCGGCATGGCGCTCGTGGGCGATACCTTCTATGTCGGCAACACCGACGGTGTGGTGGCATTCCCCTACAGGTCGGGCGCGGACCGCATCACGACGCAGGGACGCAAGCTGGTCGAGTTCAAACCAGGCGGCCATTGGACCCGGAGCCTGCTGCCGAGCCCGGATGGCCGCAAGCTCTATGCGGGCGTAGGCTCGCTCAGCAACATCGCCGAGATGGGCATGAAGGTGGAGGAGGGCCGTGCCGCCATCTACGAGCTCGATCTCGCCAGTGGCGCCAGCCGCATCTTTGCCAGCGGGCTGCGCAACGCCGTGGGCATGGCGTGGGAGCCAAAGACTGGCGTGCTCTGGACTGTCGTCAACGAGCGCGACGGCCTCGGCGACGAAACGCCACCCGACTATCTCACCTCCGTCCGCGACGGCGGCTTCTACGGCTGGCCCTACTGCTACTGGGGCCAGACGGTGGACGATCGTGTGCCGCAGGATCCAGTGGCGGTTGCGCGCGCCATCACGCCGGATTACGCACTCGGCGGCCACACCGCATCGCTCGGCCTGTGCTGGATGCCGTCAGGCACGCTGCCGGGATTTCCTGATGGCATGGCGATCGGCCAGCACGGCTCGTGGAACCGCAGCACGCTGAGCGGCTACAAGGTTGTCTTCGTGCCTTTCGAGAACGGGCGTCCTTCAGGTCCTGCGCGGGACATTTTGAGCGGCTTTCTCTCGCCCGATGAACGGCAGTCGTACGGACGACCCGTGGGCGTCACGCTCGGCCCCGATGGTTCGCTCCTGGTGGCGGATGATGTCGGTGACGTGATCTGGCGCGTGACGGGGACGTGATAGATCGAGTGCGAGCCGACGGTGCTCAATCACACTTTGCATGTGGTAGTCCTTGCTCGCCGGAGGCTCCGCTTTTCTCATCGAAGCAAGGGCGGGAAGTCTCTCGCCCTTGTTCGATCGATCGCGCCACCTTGCGCGCCAGCATTACTGCTGGACGCATTGCTGGACGAATTTGACGCGATCCACCATGCCAAGACCCTGCGCCTCGGCCTGCTTGCGGCAGCCCTCGCGCTTGTCGATGCGCAACTGGATCTTCTCGACCAGGCTCAGGCCGACGGTGCCGACTTGCGGTGTGGCCGAAGCCGCCTGTCCGGCGTCGGCCGACGGACCGTCGCCGGCCGCGCGCGCAGCTTCCTGCAGCCGCTTGACTTCGTCCGGACTCAGCTTTGGCCGATCGATGTCCAGCGTGAGTCTGTTGATCTTGCCGGTGAAGGCAAATGGCACTTGATAGTCGTTGTCGTCGACCGGCGTGCCGGTGTCGGAGCCGATGTCGAACGCCTCGTCCCATTGCAGGATGAAGGGCAGCGTGTGCTCCATCTTCTCCGTGGCCACTGCGTTGCCGTCAACTTTCAGCGTTCCGGTGCCGCCCTGTCCGATGCCGCTATAGTTTCCGAACACCATGGTGGCAGCGCCGAGGCCGTCATATTTGAAATCGAACTCGATCACGTGCTTGCCGGGCGTCAGCTCAGGCCCTTCCCAGCGCACGCGCTTGAGATCGACGAGATTCCACGTGAACACAGGCTTGTTCTTCAGGAGATAGAGGCCATAGCCGCCGAAGCGGCCGCCCTGTGTCACCAGCATGCCCTCAGCGCCTCCTTGCGGAATGTCAACGTCGGCCTTGAAGGTGTAGGAGGCGTTCAGCACGCTCGGCGCATCGCCGTTCGGCGTCCCGGTCATCGGCCGGGTCCAGCTGAATTGGGTCCGGCCCGCGCTGAGGCTCGGACGGGGCGTGATAAGTCGGGTCGCCACCGACGAGTCGAGCGGCAGCACCTGGTATTTTTCCGCCTCCTTCCAGAACAGCGCCTGCAGCTCCTTCAGCTTGTCAGGATACTTGGCGGCGACGTCCTCCGCCTGCGTCCAGTCATTGCGGAGATCGTAGAGCTCCCACGGATAATCCTGCGGGCTCGGTGTTTTCGCAATCGTTATCCACGGCGGCCGCTGGACCTTGGTGCTTGCGATCCAACCGTCGTCATAGAGCGCGCGGTCGGCAAACATCTCGAAATATTGCGTCTTGTGCGTGGACGGCGCATTCGCGTTCTTCGCGTCGAACGTGTACATCATGCTGACACCCTCGATCGGGCTCTGCTTGATGCCGTCGACGATATCGGGCTGCTTGATTTGGGCCGCCTCGAGAATGGTCGGGACCACGTCGATGACATGGTGGAATTGGCTGCGGATGCCGCCCTTGTCCTTGATCACAGCTGGCCAGGAAATCGCCATGCCCTGGCGTGTGCCACCGAAGTGAGAGGCGATCTGCTTGGTCCAGGAGAACGGCGTGTCGAATGCCCAGGCCCAACCGATCGACATGTGGTTGTAGGTGCGATCGGTGCCCCAGACGTCGTAGAAATATTTGAGCTGATCCTCGACCGACGGGTTGATCTGGTTAAACATCGCCACTTCGTTCGGCGTGCCGTTCGGCTGGCCTTCCGCGCTCGTCCCGTTGTCGCCCTCGATATAGATGATCAACGTGTTGTCGAGCTTGCCCATGTCTTGGATGGACTGGATCACCCGGCCGATTTCATTGTCGGCGTAGGCCGCAAAGGCGGCAAAGACGTCGGCTTGGCGGATGAAGAGCTTCTTCTCGTCGGCCGAAAGCTGATCCCATTCCTTGATCAGATCCTTCGGCCACGGCGTCAACTTCGCATTCTGCGGAATGACGCCGAGCCGCTTCTGGTTCTCGAAAATCGTGTCGCGCAGCTTGTTCCAACCCTGGTCGAACAAGTGCATGTCGCTGATCTTCTTGACCCACTCCAGCGTCGGGTGGTGCGGCGCGTGGGTTGCTCCGGGAGCGAATTTCACGAAGAACGGCGTTTCCGGCGATAGCGCGTTCATGCGGTTCACATAATCGATTGCCTCGTCCGCCATGGCGGTCACGAGATTCCAGCCGGGCTTTCCCTGGAAGGGATAGATCGGCGTGGTGTTACGGACGAGATTGCCAGGCTCCCATTGATTGGTGTCGCCGCCCATGAACCCGTAGAAATATTCGAAGCCCATGCCGGTCGGCCACTGGTCGAACGGTCCGGCCTGGCTCGCCTGGTATTCGGGCGTGTTGTGGTTCTTGCCGAACCAGGCGGTGTGATAGCCGTTGTCCGTCAGAATCCGGCCGATCGTGGCCTTGTCCTTCGTGATGACGCTGTCATAGCCGGGATAGCCGGTCGCCTGTTCGGCGACCACGCCATAGCCGGCCGAATGATGGTTGCGCCCGGTGATCAGCGCAGCGCGCGTCGGCGAGCACAGCGCGGTCGAGTGGAAATTCGTGTAGCGCAATCCGCTATTGGCAATGCGATCCAGCGCCGGCGTGGGGATCACACCGCCAAAGGTGCTGGGCACGCCGTAACCGGCATCATCGGTGATAATGAGCAGCACGTTCGGTGCGCCCTTCGGCGGCACGATGCGCGAGGGCCAATAGGGCGTGGAATTCCTGGCGTCGCGCTCGATCTTGCCGCCGAATTTCTGCGGCGGCGGCGGCAACTGGTCGCCGGGAATGGTGATGGTCGCGGCCGGGGAGCCCGGCGGCGGCGCGGCCGACTGCGCTTGCTGTGCAAGTGCGGGAGCTGACATCGCCGATGTCAAGGACAGTACGGCAAAAATCGCACGAAAATTCATTGCAGGTCCTTCCGAGAGGAGCGCAAAAAAAGCGCGTATGTTACCATTTGGGACAATCCTGCAAGGCGCTGCGTTGATACAAATCAACATAAGCCGTGCCGAAGCCGCATACTCAAGCCCGATCGTTCAGCTAAGCAATCAGATAGCTGCCCAGAAGGACGGTGGTCGCCCCAACGTAGTAGAGAAGGGCGGCACAAATTTGCGAAGGACAGCGACCCGATGCCGATTGATACGCCGTCCGCCACGCATCTGTCTCAGGTTATCTCTCAGGTGACTGCCCCCTCATTCCTCCTCGGCGCGGTGGCGGCGTTCGTCTCAGTGCTGATCGGGCGAATGAACCGCACGATTGACCGGCTGCAAGCATTGAGCGCGATCAGCGAAGACGATACCTCAAAAGGACACCTCAAGGCCGATATCTCTCACCTGAAGCGCCGAGCCGTGCTGTTGAACAGGGCTGTAGTGTTTTCCGCGATCAGCGCAATCGTCACATCGTTGCTGGTCATCGTGGCCTTCGTCTGCGCTTTTTTGCAGTTGCGGCACGAATATGGAGTGGCGCTCCTTTTCGTGGTCGCTCTCGGCTTCTTCACGCTCTCGCTGGTGGATCTGGCGCGCGAGGCGCGCATCTCTTTGCATGACATCGGCCATCGGAAACAATAGATCAGGCGGCGTGGGTTGGGCCTTCCAGCGGTATCCAGTGCCGAGATCACTGCTGGGGTCGAGCACTCCCAAGGCCAGGCCGTCCGAGTGCCTGCCGACGATCGTGAATCAAGGTTTGCAGCCGATGGGCGGCGACATTCAAGGTTGCAACTTCGGCCGAGCCATCGTCGCCGGGCGCTTCCTTTGTGCGCTGACCGCTCAATATGCGGTCAATTATGTTCTCGATGTCCGACAATTCGGCCTCGCTACTCGCCTTGCGGATACGAGGACTCAGGGCGTAGAGCGAATCCAGCGTGGCTTCGCCGGCTTGTAATTCCCGAACGCCAAGAAATTTCCAGGCGAAGGCCAGCACCGACGCGAGGCCGCCCAGCACCATCGGGGTCAGGTAGATCGCGTTGCTCCATTTATCCATGAAGCTTTCCTGTGTGCCGTTGTAGTATTCGGCGGCTCCCGGATGAACAGACAGGAACGCACTGGGATCCGTGTCGGGCGCGGAGACCTGGGCCAGAATCGGCAGTTCGCCAATCAGATTGCGGCGCGCCGCAAGCAGCGATCTTGTCAGGTCAGCTACGGTGTCGGGATCCAGCTTTTTCTGGGCAACCAGGTAGAACGACACCCGTAAGGTGGTGAGATCATCCGAGGGAACGGGGGGTGCGCCGCGCAATGTGCCCTTTGGCACGTCAAAGCTCTCGTAGGCGCGGCGGGTTTCCGCGATCGCGCCAGCCGATTCGATCGCGATCAGAACGGGCGCAGCCTTTGCATTTTGCGCGAACAGGCTGCGGACTTGCGCCAGATACTTCTCGGTCAGGGGAATGACCAGCAGGAGGGCGTCGACCTGCTTAGCAGCCAAAGCTCGCCGCGTATCGCCTGGCGCCAGACCCTTGAAAGTGACGCCGGCGCGATCCAGCCCGTACTCCTCCCGAAGCGCCTCCACAACGTTTTGATTGGTTTCACCACCGACCACGCCGACGGTTCGGTGCTTGAGGCTTGCGATGTCGGTCAGCTCTGATCCGGGCGGCGCCAGGATCAGCACAACCGCATGCGCCATGACGACCACTGCTTGCGTTTGCGACACTTCGCCGACATCGCTCCGTACGACCGCAAGATCGACCTTGCCGGAGGAGAAGGCATTGGTGGCCTCGAGCGCGCTGGACTTCTCAACAACGCTGAGCCGCACCGGGGCCGACACCTCAGCGAGCCGGCTCGCAATTGCAGATACGATCTTTCCCGCCTCGCCGTCGAGCGATCCAACGGCGATCGTCAGCGTGACCGGTTGAACGTACCAACGATACCCGAAAAGCCCGGCTCCGATCGCCAGTAAGACCGCTGCGGCCACCAGCACAAATCGGAGCCAAACCGGTAGTCGGATTGAAATCATATGGAGCGCACCCACCCACGTCGTTCGGACGCCTTGCGCACGGGAGACTGCTCAAAGGCCCCGCGACGCGCTATGCATTTTCGGCGGCTGGATCCCTAACTCGCAAGGCTCGCGCGAGCCACTGGCGTCGGCAATCCAGATTGCTCAAGCGTAATGAGCGCCGATCAGGCCTCGTTTCTTGCTGTCAGCATACAAAGTCGGTAGGGCGGTCGGGCAAAACTGTGACGTTGCGGACACAGTCTCTCAGCAAACGCCAGCCCATGAGAACGCGTGCCGATTCCGCATAGACGAAACATGGCTGTGCCGCGCTACGATTATCACAGGTTGAGTCTCTGCGTGCGGGACTCTTGGCAAGGGGCATGGGGCCAGGAGGGCGGCAATGCGATGCCTGGGACCGAGTTTGGGAACCGGTTTTTCTCGGCGATTTTTTTGGTTGTGTATTGGAGGGGTTGCCGCGCTATCGGGATTTGCAGCTGAAACCGCCCGTGCCGATGAAGGCGGCGTCAGCTTCTGGATACCCGGCTTCTTTGGCAGCCTCGCTGCCGTCCCCGCGCAGGCGCCGGGGTGGTCGGTGACTTCGGTTTACTATCATACCTCAGTTTCCGCCGGTGCCGAGGTAGCGCGGGCGCGCGAGATCACGCTCGGTCGCTTTCCCGCGAATCTGACGGCCACCGTGAACGCGAACGTCAATGCAAATGTGAATCTTGGCCTTGTAGCCGGGACCTACACCTTTGCGACCCCTGTGCTGGGCGGTCAGGCCTCCGCCACCCTGCTGGGAATCTACGGGTCCAACTCCACGTCGCTGGCGGGATCGCTTGTGGGAGCATTGACGCTCCCGGGCGGCGGAACGCTCCCCTTCTCGCGCTTCGACAGCATCGACAGCTCGATCATCGGATTTGGCGATCTGATCCCGCAGTTTGCGCTGCGCTGGAATGCCGGTGTTCACAACTACATGACCTACATCACTGGGGACATCCCGGTCGGGATGTACCAGTCAACCCGCCTTGCAAACCTGGGGATCGGGCACGGGGCGATCGATGCCGGCGGCGGCTACACTTATTTCAACCCACAGACAGGGCATGAGTTTTCGGCAGTGCTCGGATTTACCTACAACTTCAAGAACACGGCTACGCAATATCAGAATGGCGTCGACATGCATCTCGACTGGGGCGCGTCGCAATTTCTGACCAAGCAGTGGCAGGTCGGGCTCGTCGGTTACGTCTACCAGGAGATCGGCTGCGACAGCGGCTCCGGCGACCGCGTCGGCTGCTTCCAGTCGCGGGTGGTCGGCGTCGGACCGCAGGTCGGCTACATCTTCCCGGTCGGAGACATGCAGGGATATCTGAACCTGAAGGCTTACGGCGAATTCGCCAATGAAAATCGGCCAGCGGGCTGGAACGTCTGGCTGACCTTCAATCTTCAGCCTGCGGCGCCTCAGCCGACGACTCCGCCAAGGCCGAGGTTCACGAAATAGAGGCTCAGGTGCCAGCTCGTCAGCGCGACGAACTGAGAAAGTCCTGTTTGATCTGATCTGGACCAGGCAAGCGAGCCGGGCAGCTTACGCGGGAGTGAAGGGCGCACCGCAGAAAAGCGCCATCGCAATCAGGTCGACGGCGGCAACGCATGAAGCGGATTGCAGGCAGGCGACGATGGTGGATCGTTCTGGTGGGCGTGCTCACTGCCTACCTCTTGCTTGCCTATGTGATACTGCCCGCCTTGTGGAGCCATCACGAGCACGAGCCTGGCCTTGCTTCCTTGCCCATGGTGACGCGTACCGCTGCCGGTATTCCGGGAGACGCGCTTAATGTCGGGCTGGTCGGCAGCAGGGATGATGTCCTTCGTGCCATGCACGCTGCCGGCTGGTATCCGGCCGATCCGATCACGTTGCGTACGAGCGTGGAGATCGTCGGCAGCGTTGTTCTTGACAGGCCATACCACGATGCGCCCGTCAGTCCGCTCTATTACCAGGGAAAAAAGCAACAGCTCGCCTTCGAGAAGCCGGAGGGCAAGAGTGCGGATCGACGGCACCACGTCCGCTTTTGGCAGGTGCTCGACAAGGGAACGGACGGCCGACCGGTCTGGCTGGGTTCGGTAACCTTCGACCGCGGGGTAGGCTTGAGCCACGACACGGGGCAGGTGACCCATCACATCGCGCCTGACATCGATGCCGAGCGTGACGGGCTGATGCGCGACTTGCGCGAAGCGAACATGGTTCAGAACTTTTTCCAGATTTCCGGAACAGGCCCGACATTGTTCGGCCGGAATGGCGAAGGCGATCCTTACTACACGGACGGTGAGATCGACGTCGCCACTCTGGTCATCGATGGCATCAGGCAAATGCAGCCCCCGGTAACGATGCCCCCGCCACCTCTGATCGCGCTGAAGGATCAAATCTGGCACGGCGTCAGCAACGCAATCGGCCGATAGTCGTCGCGATATCGGTCGATGTCCATCGTTTCAGGAGTCCGCGAAAAGCCGGCTCGTCCGGCACGATTCGAATCCGAACCACGAGGAGGGCGCTTTGATGAAAGTGGCAACGCAAAGTACGAAAATTGCAATCGCTCTGATCATGACATTTGTCGGTTCGCAAGTCAGGGCGCAATCGGCAAGCTCCACGGATGCAGAAATTGCCGCGCTGAAGAAGCAGCTGCGGCTGATGGAGGAGAAGCTTGACAGGCTGCAGAAGCAGACCACAGCCAACACGGCAGCCGCAAAGGCCAAAGCCGAACCCAAAGTCAACGTCGCTAACGCCAGTGCCGCCGTTCCCGTCAAGGCTCCGACCGCACTGCCGGAAGCCGTTGTAAAAATGCCCCACAATCGGCCGACGATTTGTACCGCGGACGAGCAGAACTGCATCGCGATTACCAGCCGTCTGCATTTTGACGCCGGCGGTTACGACTATCGTCCAAACACTACCAACACCAATCCGCAACGCCTCGACAACGGCGTCAATGCCCGCCGCGCCCGCATCGGCGTAGTAGGCAAGTTCTTTGGCGACTGGGACTACGCCCTGATCTACGACTTCGCCGGCTCCTCAGACGGCTTCGCTGGCACCGCAAGCGCAGGCGGCACCTCGGTCGGTTTCCTCCCCGGCGGCGGCCTGTCGGGCATTGAAAACGCCTATCTCAGCTACAAGGGCATCAGGCCCTTTGGTGGTCAGCTCGCGATCGAGGGCGGCTACATGAAGACTCTTTACACGCTCGACGAGGCGATGAGCTCAAACGACATCCTGTTCCTTGAACGCGCCTCCTCGCAGGTGATCGCCGCCAATATCGCAGCGGGCGACGGGCGCTCCGTCTTCGGCGCGCGGTGGTACAATGACATATTCTGGGCCGGGGCCTATGCGACTGGACCCAGCGCGGGCGCGATCCACTCGGCCTCCAGCACCAACCCCAATGGTACGACGGAGCAATTCGGCGCGACTGCTCGTGTCGCTGGCCAGTTGATCGGCGGAAACGGCTACTCCCTGCATCTCGGAGCCGACGCCGAGTTTCTGATCCGGCCGCCGCATAATTTGGTCGACAACTCGTTTACTCTGAAATTGAGCGATCGACCGGAATTGCGCATCGATCCGACGGCGATCATCGACACCGGCTCGATCACAGGTGTATCAGGGGCGCAGGTCTATAGCGCCGAAGCCGCCGCGACTTACGGTCCGCTGTTCTTCCAGGGCGAATACTTCTGGTTCAACGTCGCTCGCAACAATCTTCCGGGCTTGCCGGCTCTGAAGTTCGAGGGCGGTTACGCCGAAGCCAGTCTTGTGCTGACCGGCGAAACCCACCCCTATATTCCTGCTACTGCCGCCTATGGCGGCATCATCCCGGCAAATCCGTTCTCGTTATGGGGCGGCGGATGGGGCGCATGGGAAATTGCCGGCCGCGTCAGCACCATGAATCTGAACAATCAATTGGGCACCGCAAATGGCGTAGCTGGTGGATCGCAGACAATCTACACCGCGGGCTTGAACTGGTACGTCAATGGCAACGTCCGTTTCATGTTTAACTACCTGCACGGCAACATCGCCAAGCAGATCAGCCCGACCAACAACGGAGATGCCGGCGCAAAGTTTGACGCATTCGCGATGCGGACACAGGTCGCCTTCTGAACATCTGGTCAGCGATGATCGGGCAAGCTCCTCCCGCTCGTTCACCGGCACGCGGGACTCGTTCCCCGCGACTACGCAATTCCTGCGGCACTGCGCGATACAGGCTGGATCATGCTTCTGGCTTCGACCTCTATTGCTTCAATCGACCGCGAAGATCGTCAATGAGATGAGCCAGGTCACGGTCATTGGGAGTGATGCGGGATAGCTGCTGGGCATATTCGAGGGCAGTGCCGGTATCTCCGGCATCGCGGCTGAACGTGACGAGGGCCATCAAGGTATCGCGATCGTTCGGATGCCGGGACAGGTTCTGCTTCAGGACTTTCATCGCTTCGTCCATCCGGCCGGAAGAGCCCAGCGCAACGGCGTAGACATAGGCATATCGGGATCGATCGGGCTCGATTTCGGACGCTGTGCGCAATTCGATGAGAGCGCCATCAGGCCGTTTTTGTCTGGTCAGGGCCAGCCCGAGCGCATGGTGCAAACCGGCATCCCCCGGGGAAAACCCGATCGCCGTCTTCAGCACCCTCTCCGCGTCGCCGTCACGCTGAAGCTGCCGATAAAGGTCCGCCAGATTGACCGCAGCGGGTGCGTATTGCGGACTGAGCCGCAGGCCGGCCTTGTATTCGATCTCGGCGTCCGCAGTCAGGCCGCGGCGTGCAAAGAAATTCGCCAGTGTGGAGCGAGCCTCGGGCCGATCCGCATTGAAGCGCTGTGCGGCAACGAACTCAGCCGCCGCGCGCTCGAAGGCTGCACGGTCTGCGGATGGCTGCCTGTCGGTCGGAACGGCTACCAACACCGACGCCGCCCTGATGCGGACGCCGCGGCTCGCGTCGGACAGGAGAGGCGAGACGAACGACCAGATTCGATCGCCCGGAAGGCCGTCGAGCATGTCGAGCGCCGCGATCCGCACCATCGGATCCGGATCGCCTAGGGATTTGCGGGCGATATCGATATTGGCGGGCGAAACCCGCGAATGAAGTTCGCCAAGCGCGGTTGCACGGGCGATCGCGGGTGCTGTTGGATTGGCTGCAACCACTGCCAGCAGCGCGGCTGCATCGGAGCGGTTGGTCCAGGACGCGTGAAACGCCTCCGCGTAGGTCTGGACGCCTTTCCGGCCCAACCCATGCCACTGCTCGATCGCGTCGGCCGCCCATTGTGGAGATTTGTCGGCGTGACAATCGTTGCAGGTGTTGGGCGTTCCCAGCTTCACGGACAGATCCGGCCTCGGAATGCGAAAGCTGTGATCGTGCCGCCGGTCGACCACCATGTAGGTGCTGACGGGCATATGACAGGAGGTGCAAGTTACCTTTGGTGTCACGGTGTCATGGTGACCATGCAAGGCGGTGTCATATTTGTCAGAGGAGTGGCATTGCAGGCAAACACCATCGCCAGATGCGCGCAGCTTGGCCGAATGCGGTTCATGACAGTCGCTGCAGGTGACGCCAGCTGCAAACATCTTGCTCTGCTTGAAAGGTCCATAATTGTACACCTCGTCAAGCATCTGTCCGTCCGCATGATAGAGCCCTCGCGTGAGGACAGAGACAGCGTGAGTGTCGGAGAGCGGCCGTCCCGGGATCCAATCTTCGGAGAACCCGCCGCGCCGCGCATGGCATAGGCCGCATGTTTCGACTTCCTTGCGCGTCACCGCCGGAGTGGCGCTGCGTTTCGGATTGCCGGTCTGCGGATCCGGCGGCCAGGTGATGCCCTTTCGCTCATCCAGGAAGGTGACGAGCCCCTTGAAAAGATGCTCGTCCTTCCCGAAAGGCCACCAGCTCCGCTGGCTGCGCGCCCATTCGATGTGGCGAGCGCCTTTGCCATGGCAGGTTTCGCAACCGACGCTGATTTCCGTCCACGTCGTGCGGAAACGATCGTCAGCCGCATCGTAGTTCTTCTGCACGCCTGTCGAATGGCACTCGGCGCACATGAAATTCCAGTTTTGATTTAGCTTGGTCCAGTGCAGTACGTCGCCGTGCTTGATCTCTTCGTTGGGATAAAGGTGAAACCAGCGCTGGCCACCTTGGTCTTTCGGCCGACCGTCCCACGCGATTGAAAGCGCCTGTATCCGCCCGTCCGGGAATTCGATCAGATATTGCTGCAGTGGATCGATGCCGAAAGTGTATTTCACCTCGAAGGTCGCAAGTTTGCCGTCGGGGCCGTCGGTCTCGACGAAGAATTTGTTGTCCTTCCTGAAGAAGCGGGAGCGGACGCCGAAGTAGTTGAAAGTCGCATCATCGAACTTGCCGAGCACGGATGAGTCCGTAGCGTGCTGCATGGCATGCTTATGCTGAGACGCTTTCCAGAGCGCGGCTTCGGCCTGATGGCAATCAGCGCAGGCTTCGCTGCCAGCGAAGGCGGGAGTAGTAGTCCGGGTAGCGCTGATACGGAAAGCTTCGGGCAAAAACAATTTGTCCTTGGCAATGAGCAGCCCAGCCAGAGCGCATATCGCGACGGCGACGGCCGCCAGCACCACGAACTGTGGCTTCAAGCCGATGACGGCTTTACGAACATCGTCTCTCTTGCCGGCAGCCGGCTTCGCTTTGCCTCCGCGCTGAGAAGTCCTGCCACTCGTGTCGGTCTTGCTTCGGTCGCGAACCACTGGCTGTGCCTGTAAACCTGGACGAATTCTCGAAGGCAAGATGATCAGTACAGGCGCAGCCGTGGCTATGCAAATTCGGCACATTTGGACGGCTTACCCCTCAAGCCGGAGCGGCCGATTGCCTTCGCAAGTGTGGGCTGATGCTCTGTAACTGCTTGTGCGGGATAAGCGTCAGTGACCGAACCGGTCGCCTCAGCAACCAATCCCGCCTCCGGAGCAGGGGCGGTGGCGTAGCTACCCGCGCCACACCCGATCGACAAGCAAGGTTCTCGCCGCATTGGCAAGGCCGAGCCACAGTGTCGATCGCGCTTTGGACCTCGAGCTCTGGACCTGATCGAGATCGGAGCTTTCAACGAATATCTTTCGAGACTTCATGAATTCCCAGGCGAGCCGATTTCGCTTGCGAAAGAGCTTTTGCACCTGATGTTGCAAACATCCGGCCAGGACATCGGGCGGCGGAGCAAACACCTCCGGCAAGATCGAGGACAGACCAGCGTCGTTAAGAATGCTCCATCGCGAGAAGCCGCCCATCACCGGCGATCGCAAGCCGAATACCACTCGGCCGATCCTGCTTTCCCGGATCGCGTAGGAACACATCGCGCACGGCTCTACGGTTGAATAGATAGTGCAATTGTCGAGGCTGGTCGAGCGTAACTGTTTTTGAGCCAGAGAAATGGCAACCATCTCAGCATGTCGCGTGAGGTCTCTTTCAGTTCTTGCCATATTGGAGGATTCGCAAATGAACTCGCCGTGTCTCGCAATGACCGCTGCAAACGGATACTCTCCGCGTGAGTTCGAGGATCGGGCCAGCGCAATGCAGCGACGCATCATTGCGGTATCGGACGCCGCCATGTCATGCGAGGCGCGCGAACCTGGTCTGCTTCGTTCTCCAAGAACCGGCGTACGATCAGATTCCGACAATAGAACCCCCCTGGCATGAACGGGCATCGACACGACTGAAAGGAAAGTCATGCCTCAAATGGCTCGCGAGATGCTCGGCCACGATCGCTTGGGACAGCCTCAAACCCAGTTCGAACCCGACCCGGCTGATCTGCGGGCTCTATTGGACCTACCCGATCCAATAGAGCCCGCAATCACGCGCTTGCCTCAGTTGCAAGGCGGGTAGGGGTAGTAGCCGCAATATGGATAAGCGTTGGCCGCCGCAGCGCCTACAGCCGCCGCACCCAGCGCAGCCCCACCGACCGCAGCAGCCGCATAGGGAGCTCCGCGATACCAGGCACCGCGCGCAACGTAGGGATGGTAGCCGACGGCGCCGACGCGACCGACTCCGACATCCCCCACACGCGCGTAGCCGCCGCGGAAGCCGCCGGCGTGGAAGCCGCCGGCGTGGAAACCGCCGAAGCCGAAGCGGTCGATGAAGAGCGCAGCTGGCCCATCGCCGCCCGTGAGCTCACCTTCAAGCACGTCCACGTCGAAGGTCAGCTTGTCGCCCTCGAGCTTCGCTGTCTTCAGTGTAACAACGGCATCGCGGATTTTCGACCCGTCCGTGTTGAACACGGAGATGGTGCCGTTCGGCGGATCCTTGGTGAAGCTCTCATCGCTTTGATTGTTCGGGGACCATTCCTCCAAGAGGTGCGTCGTAAGTGCATGGCCAGCCGCCCGCACCGGGCGGTCCGCGAAAACGATGGAATTGGGCGCTACGCCGGTGAGGGTCAGTTTGCCGCCCTGCAGGCTGGCGCTGCGGGCGTTCATTACGATCAACGACGGCACAATATCCGGGCCGGGTTGGCCGATCGTCTTCTGTAGCGGCACGTGCTGCGGCGTCGAGGTCGCAGTCTGCGCAAGCGCTGGTGCTGGACCGCAGAGCAGGAACGCGATGATCATGCAGCCGGTTCGATTCTTCATGTTCAAACTCCTCACGTTCACTACCCAAGCGCGTGGTCAGGTTGACGGTGTCTCGAAGGGTTGCACGGGACCGCATTCACCGCTTCACCCGTGGTGGGCGGACGCCCCATGGGGCGTCCGCTTCACGCAGCTAATCGCTGCGGCCGGCCGTCTTCATGTTCTTAACTTGCTGCATGACCTGTTCCAGGTTGTAGCTGGCCGGGTCCTGCAGCGGCGGGAACTTGATGTAGGACTCGAGGTGCCTCAGCCAAAGCGCCTGGCCAATGGGCAGCAAGTTCCAGTCGTACTGATAAGCGGTGGAAGGTGAAGCAATCGATCCGCCAACGCCCATCAGTGTCTTCAGTTGGTTACCGACTGACGTCTCGAAGGGGTCGCGCTTGATGTTGACGACCTGCGTCCAGGAGTAGGGCTGCACTCCCGCAATGAAGCCCGCCGGATTGTCGGACACCATTGAGAAGTACATCTTCCAGTTCTTGTAGCGGACCGCCGACGGCGTCGTGCTGGAATAATACAGGAAGTGGTCGCGTGCCGACTTGTCGGATTTT
>Ga0081540_1001590_pt1 | contig 19400 bp, 14 predicted proteins | sample TabmetS2T1R1_FD_71024 | JGI IMG/M metagenome (GOLD analysis project Ga0081540, IMG submission 71024) | Tabebuia heterophylla rhizosphere microbial communities from the University of Puerto Rico - S2T1R1 | ecosystem: Host-associated > Plants > Roots > Rhizosphere ... | reverse complement strand
CGAGGCGATGCAGGGCGGGCCCTATCCGGACCTCGCCCCCCGCTGAGGGCGTCGCCGCCCGCAAAAAAAAAAAGCGCCCACCGCCCCGGGGCCGGCCGGGACGGTGGGCGTCGGGCGTCCCCCCATGGGACGCCCTCACATGTCCAAACGATTGAGCAACACGGGTGCCATGGAGGACAGTTCGTCGTTCCGGGATGTTGCAGCCTGTTTTCACCGAGAGTGTGAGCCCGCGTCCTCCCGAATCGCGACAGCCGTGTCGTGGTCGGCTCCCTGTGAGGCTCCTTGAACTGGCGCCGGGACTCGCCGGAAAGGCCGCCCATACGGAACGACGGCCCGGCGTCGCTGAGCACGTGCCGAGCTCGTCGCGGCCGCGCCTTCGAGCAATGGCGGGTTGCGACGGAGCGCGTGTCCGCTCAGGAAGGTCCGCGCGGCAGGCCCGGCTGGGGGCCGGAATGATTCGCTCGGCGAGCGAAAGATCAACCTCTTAACCATTCGTTCACCGAGCGAATCAGTGCGGGCATGCCGCGGCCCCGCTCCCCGATCCTTTCGGAGGGGGGTCGGCGGCAGCCGGACCGGAGGTGGGCATGCGGGTGACCAGACCAGCTCGGCTCGTCAGACGTAGGCTCGAGCGTCGCGCGGGCCGGAGCCGGGTCTCCTCCGGCCGCCCGTGGCGGCACGTGGAGCATCGTTCTACGTGCAGAAACGCTCACCCGGTCCGGTCGGGCTGACACGGACGAACAGCCTCGTCCCCACCACGGCAGGCTCTCCTCCGCCCTCGACGACCGCCGGGATCGTGCCTGGGCGCATCCACCCCTCTGCGCATCCCAAGAGCGCTCGAGGCCGCGCAGGCCGTTCGGACATGTCGAGGCCCCGCACCACCGGCCCTTCCCGACTCCCTCAGGGCGATCCCGACCCCGTGACTCTCCGACCTCACGCCGTCGCATCCGCGGGCGGCTCAGCCGATCACGCCGCCGCCCTCTCCCCGTCGACGGATCGAATCGTGTCCTTCATCGAGTGCTGCGGCACCCACCCGACGTCCTGCGTCCACCGGCTCCCGTCCACCATGCAGAGGAACTGGATGTGGTCCAGCTCCGGCGGTGGAAAGTTCGCCAGCCGGTAGCGGAAGAGCGTGCCGAGCAGCGGCCGGGCAATGGGGTGCGGCACCGGGATGTGCGTCCGCCCGAGCTCTCGCAGCACTGCCGACAGCGGCACCTCACCCGGACCGACCACGTTGTAGACGCCCTTCAGCCCCGGCCGGAGGGCCTCGACCATGGCCCGGGCCGCGTCCCCCTGGTGGATGAGCTGCAGCATCGGGTCGAACCCGGCGAGCACCCACGGGTAGCGCAGTCGCAGATAGTTGGACGGCGCGTTGCGGATCGTCGGTCCGACGATGTGCACCGGGCGGAGGATGACTGTCTCGATGTCCGGATGCCGCCAGAAGAATCCGTGCGCCAGCATGTCGACCTCGATCAGGTCGCGCACCCCGGAGAAGCGCGAGGCGGCCATCAGCGGCGCATCCTCCGACAGGAAGTTCGAGTTGTCGGGGCTCGGCCCGTAGACGTTGGCGCTGGAGAGCACCACCACCTTCTTCACCCCATACTTCGCCACCGCGTCCAGGACCCGGGTGGTACCCACCACGTTGAAGGAGTGGTGCTCCTCCGACGACATCCGGGGGTCGTGCATGATCCCCATGTGGATGACCGCCTTCACATCGTGGATGCGGAAGACGTCCTCCGCCTTCTTCTTCCGGAGATCGACCTGGAAGAGCTCGACGTCCTTGGGCGCTCCGGAGAAGGGCCGGCGATCGAGCCCGACGATGCGCTCGGTGCGGTGGAGCAGCTTCGTCAGCGTGCGCCCGAGGTTCCCGCTGATGCCGGTGACCACCACCACCTGTCGTGACTCGGTGCCCATCGGCGCGTGCCTCACCAGAAGACGTTCTTCCGCTCCTCGAGTCCCTGCTGGAGGAGCCCCTGCAGCGCGGTCTTGACCACCCGCACCTTCTTGTCGAGCTCGGTGTCCTCCTCGTCTGCGCTCCCGGAGAAGGTCAGCGGGTCTCCGAAGTAGAGGCGGTACTTGGTGGGCAGCGGGATCGGGGTCACCGTCACCGGAAGGGCGGGGAAGCCGATCAGCTTTCCCACCGACTTGAGATTGAGGAGCGCCGGCGCCTGCTCCTCCGAACCGATGATCGCCACCGGGACGATGGGCGTCGCGGTCTCCAGCGCGAGGCGCATGAACCCCAGCCCGAAGTCCTTCAGCTGGTAGCGCTCGGGCCAGAGCTTGCTGATGCCCTTCACCCCCTCGGGAAAGACCATCACCGCCTCACCCATCTGGAGCAGGCGCCGGCAGTTCTCGGGCGTGCCGACGATCTGACCGCTCCGGGCGAAGAGCGTGGAGACGTACGGCAGTGAGGCGGCCCACTTCTCGGTCATCGCCCGCACGATCCGCGGCGGCTCGTGCTCGAGGAGCATTGCCACCCCCACCATCGCCCCGTCGATGGGGACCTGCCCGGCGTGGTTTCCCACCAGGAACACGCGGCCCGACGGCACCCTCTCGATGCCGTGGGTCTCCACCCGGAAGTACTTCTTGTACAGCCACACGAATGGGGCGACGGCGGCGATCGCGTAGTCCGGGTCGAAGCCGAAGGGGTCAACCCCGAACTCACCGTTGCTCCTCCGGGCGAGCTCCTCCAGCGCCGGCGCGCGGTCCCCCGCCAGCTCCAGGGTGAGCCGCTTCAACCGGTGTCTCGCCTCCTCGCTCAGGCTCTCGAACATGGACCCTCGCCGGTCCTTCTAGCCGTGCGCGGACCCCGCGGGAACACCTGACGCCAGGCGAGCGTCCAGCGACCGCGCGGCCTCCCGGAGCGGCACGAGCCGGAAGTCCCGGCCGAGCCACTGCACCACTTCCCGCAGCCGGGCGAGCTTCGACGCCCCGGACAAGGCGAGGTCCGGCTGGGCGCGGGCGAGCTCCGGCGGGAGCCCGTCGTCTGGACCGAGCAGGTCCACCGCGTGCAGCTCGAGCGAGAGGAACGGCTCGCCCCGGAGCCGCGCATAGGCCGCCCGTACGAAGGGCCAGGGCGCGAGCACCAGGAAGGTGCCGATGAAGGGCACCCGTGCCGCCGGAGTCACCGACATCGGCAGCTCGAGCAGCGGTGCGCTGCCCCGGCGCTCGGGACGCTCCTGGTCCGGCCGGTAGGGGAGCCGGGGCGCGAGCAGGACCCGGGGGCTGTCGAGGATGGCCGCCGAGTGACGGCGTCGAAGGCGGAACCATCCCAGGGTGAGGGCCTTGGCTGCCCAGTACGGCGCGGCGGGGAAGATGCTCGCGTCATAGGCGTGTCCCCGGGCGACGACGGCGGCGAGCAACGCCGGGGAGAGCGTGTAGCCGGGCGCGCGGAATCCGAACGGCGCGGGCGCGCCGAGAGAGGCGAGCACCTCCTGGGCCCGGGCCAGGTCCCGGTCGATGTCACCGGCCGGCGCACGGGACAGCGCGTAGTCGTGCCCGAAGGAGTGGCTCGCCAGCTCGTGTCCGCGGCGGAGCACGTCCTCGAGCGGCGGCCGCGCGTTCCCGTCCACCTCGCCGCCGATGACGAAGAGCGTGCCGCGTCCTCCCGCGCTCTCCACCAGCTCGGCGAAGCGAGGGACGGCGACCTGGTGGACCAGCGCGCGCGCCTCGGCGCTCACCGCCTCGGAGGAGAGCCCGTGCAGCGCCGCATAGTGCGGCAACCCGTCGAGGTCGATGGAGATGGAGGCGAGGGCCGGCATGCTTCCCTCACCCGCCCCGCACCCGGATGACCCACACCAGCCTCGCCACCTGCCGGAGCACGTTGGGGACCCGGCGAAGGAGGTTGATGGACGGCTGGCGCTTCTCCTCGAGCTGGATGGGAATCTCGAGGACGCGGTAGCTGTCGCGCCAGGCGCGGACCACGAACTCCGAGGCGAAGACGTCGCGGTCCACCACGCACGCCCGCGCCACCGGAGCCAGCCGCTCGCGGCGGAAGGCCTTCAGCCCGTGGGTGTCCGTCCCCTGGAACCCGAGGAGCAGGCGCAGGAGACGGTTGTGGACGCGGGTCGCCAGCCGGCGTACGAGCGGGCGGCGATCCACCGCCCCCCGCGCGGCCTTGCTCCCCACCACCATGTCCAGCGTGGGATCGGCGAGCAGCTCCAGCGCCCGGTCGTAGAAGCGCAGGTCGCAGAGGTCGATCTCGTCGCAGAAGACGATCTCGCCCCGCGCCTCGAGGATCCCCTGCTTCAGCGCCGCGCCGTAGTTGGGCGTGGCGCAGTGGAACCAGCGGAGACGGGGGTTGGCCGCGGTGAGGCGCTCCAGCAGCGCCGGCGTCCCGTCGGTGGAGCCGTTCTCCGCGAGCAGCACCTCGTAGTCGAGCCGGCGCGCGTCGAGCCCCGCGGTGAGATCGGCCAGCGCCGTGGGGAGAATGCGCTCCTCGTTGTAGACCGGGATGACCACGGTCAGCCGGGGGGCGGCCATCACGCGCGCTCGACCTGCTCCGCTGCCCCGCGCCCCCCGAGCAGCGCGTCCTCCATCGACGAGTACTCCCAGTTGCCGTAGCGCCCCGCGGTGCGGATCCCCACCCGGGTGAGGAAGTCGATCACCGTCCGGCGAGCCTCTCCGTACTGTCCGTCGTAGAGCACGTAGGCGTTTCGGATGACCCGGGGTTCGGCGAACAGCACGTCCGAGCTGGACCGGATCATCCTCGCACGGACCAGGTCCTCCACCGCGGCGCGCGCACACGCCTCGGGGGAGCGCGGACCCGAGTACTCCACATAGAAGGAAGAGGTCCCTGGCGGGGCCGTCCCGGGGAACACCGCCGACGGAGAGCCGATGCGGTAGGTCGCGAACTCGGGCTCCGGCGTGTACACCCAGTGCCAGGGCTGGACGTTCGGGCCCCGGACGCCCACCGCCACCCAGGTCACGTCGGTCCCCCGCAGCCTCTTCGCCGCCTCGCGCACCTCGTCCGGAACCTGGTGGAGCAGCTCCACCAGCGCGGGGAGCGGAACCGTCGAGACCAGCGCCGACCAGCGGACCTCGCTCCCGTCCGAGAGCCGCGCCTCGCGGCGCTCCCAGTCGAGCTCCAGCGGCTCGGTCGAGACGCGCACCTCGCCCGAGCCGGCAGGGAGGGCTGCGTGCAGCGCGCGGGCGAGCCCCTCGATCCCGCCCTCCTTCGGGTAGACGAAGGTCGCGTTGTAGCCGAGCGCGTCCGAGCCCAGCCCCAGCGCCCCGTCCACCACCTCCTTCAGCGTCGGCTTCGGCACGAAGCGACCGCACCAGGCGGCGCTCAGCTCGCGCGGGGGCACGCCGAAGAGCTTGGTGTTGTAGGGCACCATGAAGTTCTTGGCGAAGCCCGTGCCGAGGTGGCGGAGGATGAACTCCTCGAAGTTGGCCGGCTCGCGTTCCCGGAGCGCGCGGCCTCCCTCACCCACCGTGGCCTCCACGAAGCCCAGGAGGTTCTCGGCGACCACCTCTGCCGGCAGGCCATGTGTGTTCACCTGGTAGGGAAACCGGGTGAACACGCCCCGGGTGAACACCGCCGCTCTCCGCGCGACGGTCACCAGGCCGTCGGGGAGCAGGCGCTCGTGCACCAGCGCCTTCATCGCCGGATCTCTCAGGTGGAGCCAGTGGCCGGTGGGGTCGAAGCGAAAGCCGCCGTGCATCGTCTCGGTGCGGACCAGCCCGCCGACCCGGGACTCCTTCTCCACCAGGAGCCAGGGCCGCCGCAGGTGGAAGGCGGTGGAGAGCCCTGCGAGGCCGCCACCGAGGATGAGCACGGGCTCGATGTGGGTGTGTGCGCTCACGCTCGGAGGGTCCGCGTACCACGTACACCCCGGGGCAGTCTGCTAGCCTCCAGTGCTCTCCCCATGCGCGTCACGTGTCCGTCCTGCCAGACGGCGTACAACATCGACGAGCGGCGCATTCCTCCCGGTGGCGCCAAGCTCAAGTGCAGCACTTGTCAGACGTTGATTCCCTTGCGTCCGCCGGACTCAGCCGCGCCGCCCGGACCATCGGCGGCGGGCGTTCGGCTGCGCGAGGGAGCAGTGCCGCTACCCGGGCTCGGTCTCGGCGCGCCACCGAGGTCGCCTGGCGCGGGTCTTCCGCACCTGAGCGCGCGCGTTCCCGAGCCGCCGCCCTCCGTCCAGTCGCTCACCACGGGCGTCATCCCCCTGCCCCCGCGCGCGCCGACGCCCTCGGGTGTTCCGTCGCTCACCGCCGCGCCACCGGTCCTGCCGCCCCGGCGCAGTGACCGGACTCTCGTGTCGTCGGCGCCGGTGGAGCTGCCTGCTCCGAAGGCGCCCCCGCCTCCTCCTGCGTTTGCCTCGCCGCCGCCCCACGTGCCCCGGCCCACCGCGGTGCCGCCTCCACCGCCGTCCGTCTTCGCCCCGCCGCCGCCCCGGCCCGCTCCGCCGGCGGCCCCGCCTCCCTCGGTCTTCGCTCCACCCCCGCCGCTCTCGTCGCGGATCGCACCGGCCGGCGGCGCCGTTCCGATGCCCTCGCCAGCACGGTCGGCTCCCCCGGCACCCCCACCGCCACCGCCGGACTCGCCGCTCGCCGGCCTCGAGGAGGCCGGGTTCGACGATGCGGCGCTCGCCGACACCGGCACCGGGTGGCCCGTGGAGGGCGCGGGGGCCGAGTCGCTCGACGACTCCGACGGCTCCTACGGCGCCGAGCCGCTCCACGACGACACGACGGGGGAGGTCGAGGCGCTCACCCCGCCCGAGCCGGCGACCCCGCCCGAGCCTCTGGCCGCTGCCGACTCCAGGCGTGTGGCCGATGAGGCGGAGCCCTGGGACCCGGGGACCTCGCCCGAGTTCGGAAGCATCGACCTCGGCGGTGACGATGCCAACGCCACCGCGCTGCCCATCCCGGCGGACGACCCGCTCCCGCCCGCACCGGACGAGGTTGCGTGGACCGAGCCCGCCCATGCGGCGGACATGCTCGACCTCTCCAACCTGCCGCAGACGCACGCCCACCACGACCTCGAGGGGACGCCCGCCGATCCGCTCGAGTTCGACCCCACCCGCCCCGCGCCGGAGGACCTCGAAGCAGACCTCTCGAGCCCCCTGCCCTCCACCGTGCGCATGGCGGAGGACGGGCTGGAGGTGCTGGGCTTCCTGGACGAGGCGGCGAAGGAGATCAAGCCGCGCTCCGGCCGGGTGACGCGCTACCACGTTCGCCGCAGGAGCGGGAAGGTCTTCGGGCCGTTCGAGGCGGGCGTCATCGTCAAGATGCTCGAGGACGGCCAGCTCCTCGGAAGCGAGGAGGTCTCCACCGACGGTGACGCCTGGAGCGGGTTGGCTGCGGTCCCCGCCTTCTCGCAGGCCATGCAGCGGCTGGTCGCGGCTCCCTCGCCCACCGCGGTCGCTCCGGCCAGGCTTCCCGTGGCGGCGGCGCCCACTCCACCCAAGCTCGACCTGGACCAGCTCGCCCAGGCCTACGGCGGACGGATGGCCGTGGTCAGCGTGGTGGACGGCGAGGCGCAGGCGCGGCGGCGGAAGCTCTGGCTGGTGGTGGGCGCGCTCGGCCTCGCGGGCGTCGCCATCGTCGGCGCGGCCGCGAGCCTGCACTTCACGAAGTACGGCGCGTTCGGGCTCCGCTGGCTGTTCCCGGCGAGCGTCTCGTCGAGCTCGAGCGACGGCAAGAGCTTCATGGAGGCAAAGGCTGCCCTTGCCGAGGACACCTGGCCCGGGCTCCGCAAGGCGCGGACGCAGCTCGAGGCGATCCTCGCCCGCGGCGAGGTCCCCGAGGTCCGGGCGGTGTGGGCACAGTCGGTCTTCTTCGAGCAGCGCCGGTGGGGCACTGCCGAGCCCTCGCAGGTCACGCAGGCCAGCGCGGCGCTCGAGGGGCTCTCCGTGCTCGCCAAGGGAAACCCCGAGCGGCTGAAGGCCGAGATCGGCCACGCGCTGGTGAACAAGCAGCCCGACGCGGCGCTGGGCCTGATCCGGGCCGCCAAGCTGGACGACGGGCCGCTCCTCGAGTCCGCCGCGCTCCTCCAGAAGGGACAGGCCAGCGAGGCCGCCACCGTCCTCGAGAGCGCGGTGCAGACCGCGCCTTCCGGCGCCGCCTGGCACGCGCTCGGCCTCGCGCACCTCCAGCTGAAGAAGCCGGACAAGGACAAGGCCAAGGCCGACTTCGAGGCCGCGCTCAAGGCCGCCCCGAAGCACCTCTCGTCGGCGGTGGAGCTCGCGCAGCTCGCCTTCGACCGGAAGGAGCCGGCGACGGTGTTCCAGGCGCTCGAGCCCGCGCTGGCCGAGCCCAAGCTCCTCGCGCCGCCGGAGCGAGCGCGGGCCCTCGCCCTGAAGGGCGCGGCGCTCCTCCTCCAGGGCAAGCCCGCCGACGCGGTCACCCCGCTCGAGGAGGCGACGAAGGCCGACCCGAGCAGCGCATTCGCCAAGGGCACCCTGGCCCGTGCGTACTCGGCGCTGAAGCAGGACGACAAGGCGCTCCCGCTCTGGAAGGCGGCGGTGACCGCCGAGCCCAACAACCCGCGCTGGGCCGAAGGGCAGGTGCAGTCGCTCGCCGCGCTGAAGAAGTCCGAGGAGGCGCTGGCCGCGGCGACCAAGGCCCGGACCACCTTCCCCAAGGAAGAGCACACGGCCCTGGTGGTCGCCCGCGCCCAGGAGCTGCTCGACCGGATGACCGATGCCGAGACCAGCTACAAGGCCGCCACCCAGCTGGACCCGAACGACCTCGAGGCCGCGCTCGGACTCGCCCGCCTCTACCTTCGCCAGCGCCGGCCCGGCGAGGCACGCCAGGCGCTGGCGGGCGTCACCGAGCAGCAGCCGCAGAACGCGCGGCTCCGGCTCGGCCTCGGAGACCTCGCCCTGGCCACCGGAGAGCTCGCCACGGCGCAGTCCGAGTTCGAGCGAGCCACCACCCTCGCTCCCGACCTGCCGGAGGCGTGGGTTGGCCGCGCGCGGCTCGCCCTCGAGCGGCACACGTGGAACGAGGCCAAGCGTCACGCGGAGAAGGCGCTGGCTCTCGACCCCGACGTCGTCGACGGCCGGCTGATCCACGGCCTGGCCCTGTGGAAGCTGGGCGAGCTGGAGCCGGCCGCGAAGGAGCTGGAGGCGGCGCGGAGCGCCGGACCCAACAGCCGGCTGGAGGTGGCGCTGGCCGCAGTGCACTACGAGCAGGGCGATCTGGATGAGGCCGCGAAGCTCCTCACCGCCGTCCTGAGGACCGAGCCGGGCAACCCCGAGGCCAACTTCTGGATGGCGCGGGTGAACGCCAAGCGCAGCGACTACACCCTGGCGCAGGAGTCGATCCGCGCTGCCATCGACCGCGCGCCGACCCGGGCGAATTACCACTACGAGCTCGGTCTCATCCTCAAGGGCGCGGGGAAGACGCCCGAGGCGGTGCTGGCCTGGAAACAGGCGGTGAAGCTGGATCCCGGTTACGCCGACGCGTGGGAGGCGATGGGGCAGGCCTACCTCGATGCCGGCCGCTACAAGGACGCCACCGCCGCGTTCGAGGCCGCGCTCAAGGCGGATCCTGCCCGGGCTCGGGTGCTGGTCCTGATCGGCGACGCGCAGGCGCAGGCGGGAAGGTGGAAGGAGGCCACCGCGAGCTACACCTCGGCGCTGAAGGCGGACCCGAACCTCCCCGGGATGTACTACCGGCTCGGTCGCGCGCACAGCGAGATGGGCCAGTACGACAGGGCGATCGGCTTCTACCAGCGTGGCCTGCAGAGCAAGCCGGACGACGCGCAGGCCTGGTACCACCTGGGCTACGCGCTCAAGGAGCGGGGCAAGAAGCGCGAGGCAGTGGACGCCTTCAAGAACTACCTGGCCAAGGCGCCCGACGCGAAGGACAAGAAGGACATCGAGGACGAGATCTACTACCTGTCCAAGTAGCGCCGTCCCCCGGAGAGTTGCTAGAGGCTCTCCGGTCATGCTGGACCCCAAGAAGTTCGAGCGAAACTTCGACGAGTTCCTGGAGCGCCTCTCCACGCGCGGCGGGAATCTCGATCTGGGTGGCTTCCGCGCCTTGATGGCCGAACGCAGCACGGTCTTCGTCTCGCTGGAGTCACTGCAGCAAAAGCGAAACGCGGCGAACGAAGAGATGAAACGGGCAGCGAAGGAGGATCCCGCCACGCTCGAGCGCCTCCGCGGTGACCTGCGCGCCCTGAGCCAGGAGATCAAGGATCTGGAGAAGCGGCGGGACGCCATCGAGGAGCGGCTGCAAGCCGTCAACCTCACCCTTCCCAACGTGCCGGATCCCTCGGTCCCCGTGGGTACCTCCGAGAAGGACAACGTCGTCGTCCGCACCTGGGGCGAGGCGCCGCGGTTTCCGTTCACCCCCAAGCAGCACTTCGAGATCGGTGAGAAGCTCGGCCTGCTCGACTTCGAGCGTGCGGCGAAGGTGTCCGGCAGCCGCTTCGTCTTCTACCGGGGAGACCTGGCGCGGCTCGAGCGCGCGCTGGTGTCCTTCATGGTCGACGTCCACACCGAGCGCGGCTACACCGAGGTGCTCCCGCCTTACCTGGTGTCCCGGGCGACGATGACCGTCACCGGCCAGCTCCCCAAGTTCGAGGAGGACGCGTTCAAGACCGCCGGCGCGGAGGAGCGGTTCCTCATCCCCACCGCCGAGGTGCCGGTCACCAACTACCACGCCGACGAGATCCTCGACGGCGAGCGGCTCCCCATCCGCTACTGCGCCTTCAGCCCCTGCTTCCGCGCCGAGGCCGGGGCGGCGGGCAAGGACACCCGTGGCCTCATCCGGATGCACCAGTTCCACAAGGTGGAGCTGGTGAAGTTCACCAGGCCCGACCAATCGATGGAGGCGCTGGACCAGATGGTGGACGACGCCACCGAGGTGCTGCGCCGGCTCGGGCTTCACCACCGGGTGGTGCTGCTCTGTACGGCGGACCTCGGGTTCGCCTCGATGAAGACCTTCGATCTGGAGGTCTGGCTCCCGGGCGCTGGTGTGTTCCGGGAGATCTCCTCCTGCAGCAACTGCGGCGACTTCCAGGCCCGGCGGGGGAAGATCCGGTTCCGTCCCGCCGCCGGGGAGAAGCCCCAGCTTTGCCACACGCTCAACGGTTCCGGACTGGCCGTGGGGCGCACGCTCGTTGCCCTGCTGGAGAGCTACCAGCGCGAGGATGGAACCGTGCGGTTGCCGGACGTCCTCGGGCCGTACATGGGCGGGCGGACCGAGATACGGTCAGCCTGAGCGGCCCCCAGCGCGGGTTGCATCGGGGGGCGAATCGAGTATGAAGGCGGCCCCCTTTTCGGCCGTCCTTGTCTCAGGGAGGAATGGCCGAGCGGCTGAAGGCAGCGGTCTTGAAAACCGCCAAGGGTTCACAGCCCTTCGTAGGTTCGAATCCTACTTCCTCCGTCGGGAGCAGTTCTTTGAGCAGTCGCAGGTTTGGAGAGATGGCCGAGAGGCTGAAGGCACAGGTTTGCTAAACCTGCATATCCGAAAGGGTATCGAGGGTTCGAATCCCTCTCTCTCCGCACTGTCGAGGGTGCACCCAGGGTCGCAGTCCGGAGCAAGGTGACTTTCGCTCCGAAGCCTTCGGACAGCACGGGGATTCAAGCGGCGAGCGCCCATCAGCGTTAAGGGGACGATGCGTACGCGTTCGCCGTCATCCGACGACCGGGCCGGGCGCCCCGAGCAACCCTAGCCCCTCTCCGCGAACGTGCGTCTCACCACCGGTGCCCAGCTCGGCGTCTATGAGATCGTCGGCCATCTCGGCTCCGGCGGCATGGGTGAGGTGTACCGCGCGCGGGATGGACGGCTGCATCGCGACGTCGCCCTGAAGATCGTCCGGACCGACCTCGCCCCGGACCCTGACCAGCTCGCCCGCCTCCAGCAGGAGGCACGGCTTGCGGGCTCGGTGAACCACCCCAACGTGGTCGCCGTCCACGACGTGGGGCTCCAGGACGGGGTCTTTTACGTCGTGAGCGAGCTCCTCGAGGGCGAGACCCTCCGGGAGCGCCTCGCCCGGGGGCCCGTCCCTCTGGCCACCGCGCTCGGCTGGGCGGTGGAGCTCGCCGAGGGGCTGGCGGCAGCGCACGAGCGTGGCGTCATCCATCGCGACCTGAAGCCGGAGAACGTCTTCGTCCTCCGCTCCGGACGCATCAAGCTCCTGGACTTCGGCATCGCCAAGTCCACACCCACCCCCCAGCCAGGACGCGGGCTCCACGAGCCAACCCTGTCTGCGGACGGATCGATGACCGCGACGGGTGTCGTCCTCGGAACTCCGGGCTACATGTCGCCGGAACAGGTCCGGGGCGAGCCGGTGGATGTCCGCAGTGACGTCTTCAGCCTGGGGGCGATCATCTATGAGCTCCTGGCCGGGCGTCGCGCGTTCCCCGGAGCGTCCCTCGTCGACAGCGGCTACGCGATCCTTCACCACGACCCGCCACCACTCCCCGCGAGCATTCCGCCGGCGATCGACCGCCTCGTCCGCCGGTGCCTGGAGAAGGTTCCGGAGCGCCGCCAGCACTCGGTGCAGGATCTGGCGTTCGCTCTGGAGGCCGTGCGCCTCGAGCACCTGCCCGCCGATGCCCGGACGGGAGAGACGCGAGGTCCCGCGCAGCGCTGGTGGCGATGGTTGTTGCTCGCCCCCGCGGCCGCCCTCGGCGCCGGACTGGTCACGACGTTCCGAGAGGCGCCGGTGACCCGGGAGCCCACACCGATGGTGCGTCAGCTCACCTTCGAGAGGGCGTCGATCTTCGCTGCCCGGTTCGCACCGGATGGTCAGTCGGTCCTCGTGAGCCGGAGCGTGGGAGAGGGGTCTCCGGAGATCGACAGCATCAACCTGACGCGGCCCCGGATCCGACCCATCGGCATCGGCAACGCGCAGCTGTTGTCGGTCTCGCGCGGCGGGGAGATGGCCGTTGCGGCGCATCCGACGTTTGCCTGGTTCGACGCGGGCCGGGGAACGCTCGCCCGGGTCCCGGCGATCGGCGGAACGCCTCGCGAGATCGCTCTGGACGTCGAGTACGCGGACTGGCTGCCCGACGGCGAGGACCTCGCAGTGGCGGTGTACCGCAACGAGCGGAGCCGGCTGGAGTTCCCCGTAGGGACGGTCGTCTACGAATCGAGCGGCTTCATCTCCCATCCGCGCGTCTCTCCTTCGGGTGACCGGGTGGCCTTCATCGACCATCCGCTGAGCCTCGACTCGGCGGGCGAGGTGCTGGTCGTCGACCGGAAGGGAGCGGTGGAGCGCTGGGGACCCCACTTCAGCGATGCGCTGGGGCTGGCCTGGTGGCCCGACGGGCGCCAGGTCCTGGTGACCGCCAGCGAGGACGGCGAGCCCGCGAGTCTCTTCAGGATCGGCAAGGACGAGGCGCGGGTGATCTACCGCGGGACCGGCGAGCTCCTGCTGGACGACGTCGCACCGGATGGCCGGGTGCTGCTGACCGAGCGCGTCTGGCGCCAGGAGGTCGAGATCTCTCGAAGCAGCGCAGCGGTCGAGTCGATCGGGCACCTCGACTGGGCGACGCTGGTCGGGGTGTCCGACGACGGCCGTACGATCCTCTGGGGAGAGTCGGGGCTGGGTGTGGACGGCAGCTCGGAGGCCCTCCTGCACCGGGCCGGCCAAGCTGCGCCCGTCGAGCTTGGTCCCTGCCACCCCCTGGCCCTCTCGCCCGACGGCCAGCGGGTGCTCGCCTGGCGACGTGGGCCGCCCGGAGCTCTCTGGCTGATCCCGACCGGTCCCGGCGAGGCCCGCCAGGTGCCGGTCCCCGGCGTCGTCCAGGTCGACAGCGCGGCCTTCTTCTCCGACGGCCATCGCTTCGCGCTCGTCGGCCGGCCCGACGCCGTCTCGACCAACCGTCTCTACGTCCTCGATGAACGGCTGGGGACGGTGAAGGTCCTCTCTCCGCCGGGCATGCCTCGCTTCACCCAGAACCTCGCCGTCTCGCCGGATCAGCGCTGGGTGAGCTCCGTCGATCCTGAGGGGCTGATCACCGCCTATCCGGTGGACGGTGGAGAGGCCGTCCAGGCCAAGCCTCTGGGCCCGCTCCATCTTCCGGCGGGCTGGCTGGCGGACGGGACGCTCCTGGCATTCGAGCGCTTCAAGGTCCCCAGCCGGGTGGATGCCTTCGACCTGCGCACCGGCCGGGTGGTTCCCTTCACCTCGGCGGAGCCCCGGGAAGCGGCCGGGGTGACCCGGATCGTCCGGGCGCAGGTGACGCCGGACGGGCGCACCGTCGTCCTGAACCACCGGCGGATGAGCGGCACGTTGCTCCTGCTCGACTGGCACCAGAAGCGCACTGCCCGAGCCCCGGACGAACCCACCAAGATGAGCCCGCCCGCGCTCTTCGGGTCCTGAGCGTCGCCGGTCACCGACCGGACAGGCTATCCCCGCATCTCTCGGGCGAATTCGGCGAACGCCCGGTCGATCGCCCGCCCGAGAGTGACCTCGAGGGGCTCGAACGGGAGGCGGCTGAGGCGACGCACCCATCGCGCCACCCAGCGCATTCCGAGGCTCCGCTTCCTGGCCGATCCTGCATTGAACCCGAGACTGCCCAGCCCGACTGCCAACCGCATTACGACTTCCTGACTGGAGAGAAGCGTCCCCTGAATCGAGCTCACGCTCGACCTTCTGATGGATGGCGCTCGGGGCGAAGCGGTGCAGCGGGGCCATGACCCCGGCTCGGGTCGAGGCAGCAGCCCGGCTCATCCGACACCCAGTCCTCAATGGACGCGCGGGGTTGGCCTCGGGCCCGGGGCAGCCTCGGCTTGCACTGCGCTTGCCGAGACGATAGGAGGCCTCCCTCGCTGAATCGGTCTTTGAAAACAGTCAGTGTGGCAACGAGATTCGCTCGCGAATCCCGACACTTGTACGCGCCCTTAGCTCAGTTGGATAGAGCGTCGGACTACGAATCCGAAGGCCAGAGGTTCAAATCCTCTAGGGCGCGCCATTTCTTGGCTCCGATGGAACAGCCCGACGAACGGTTCATGCGCGAGGCGCTCGCATTCGCCGACCAGGCCGGGGCACTCGGTGAGGTGCCGGTGGGCGCAATCGCCGTGCATGAGGGCCTCATCGTGGGCTGCGGCTCGAACCGACGGGAGACGGACAAGGACCCGTTCGCTCACGCCGAGATGCGAGCGCTCTCCGAAGCCTCCCGCGAGCTCGGCCGGTGGCGGCTCAACGGAGTCTCGCTCTTCGTCACCCTCGAGCCGTGCGCCATGTGCGTCGGCGCCATGATCCTGGCCCGGATCGACCGCGTGGTTTACGGCGCACCGAGCCCCAAGGCCGGGGCACTGGGCGGACTGACGGACCTGAACGCCCTCCCGCTCAACCACCGGCTCGAGGTCACCGCCGGGGTGCTCGAGGCCGAGTGCGCCGAGCGGCTGACCCGGTTCTTTCAGGGTCTGAGGCAGCCGGAGGACTGACAACTGAATCGCTGGAGAGCTGGCCGAGTGGTCGAAGGCACCTGACTCGAAATCAGGCGTACCGGCAACGGTACCGTAGGTTCGAATCCTACGCTCTCCGCTCGCTGGAGAGGTGGCCGAGCGGCTGAAGGCGCACGCCTGGAACGCGTGTATATCTGAAAGGGTATCGTGGGTTCGAATCCCACCCTCTCCGCAGCAAACAGCTTGTGGTCGGGACGACGCGGGGACGTGAACCCCGCCAGGTCCGGAAGGAAGCAACGGTAGCGAACCTTCGCGTGTGTCCCGGCCGTTCCATTCGATGGGGGTTCCCCTCCGAGGCGCGCGCCTCGGAGGGGAGCTCGTTCACCGGGAACATCGCCACACGACGGGGGCTCCATGCTGCACCGAGGATCGATTCGCAGCGTCCTTCTGGGCACGCTGCTGACGGCAGCGGCCAGCCTGGGAGCGCCGAGCACGGGCGTGAAGACGGTGCCGGTCACCGTCGACAACTTCATCCGTGCCGAGTCCGACCTGTACATGGGCCGGACCGTCAAGGAGGGCGGCTTCGGCAAGTTCCGTCACAACCGGAGCGTCACGCCGATCGACCAGCAGACCGTGATCCGCATGAACCGGGACACACGACATCACCGCCAGCAAGGCGGCGGATGGTTCGACCACGGTCCAGTTCGGAGGCTGCGACGGGAAGATCCCGAACTGTCTGCCCATCGTCCCCGGCTGGAACGCCACGGTCCGGCTCTACCGGCCACGCGCGGAGATCCTCGACGGGAGCTGGACCTTCCCCCAACCGAAGCCCTGACACGGGCGGCGAGCGGGCGGTTGGCATTCCGGACGGGCCGTCCCCACCTTTCCTCCGCGAACTCCGGCAGCGAGGAACGGAACGTGTCAGACACCAGCGTCACCAAGGTAGATGGCGAGAACAGCCCGGTCGGGCGCATGGGACAGCGGTACCTCGCGTCCGGCGTCCGGCTTTCGATGCGCCTGTGGCTGGACGTGGAGCCGGGCGAGAAGAAGCCCGTGCGGCGCGAGTACGAGACGGTCGGCTACGTGCTGAAGGGCCGCGCCGAGCTCACCCTCGAAGGGCAGACGGTTCGCCTCGAGGCCGGGGACAGCTACGTCGTCCCCCATCTCGCGGAGCACGGGTACCGGATCCTCGAGACGTTCTCGGCGGTGGAGGCGACCAGCCCGCCCGCGGAGGTGCATGGGCGGGATGAGCCGGACGTCCACTAGAGGCTGAGCTCCGAGGCCAACGACGTCAGCGCTCTGGGCCCGCGACGTACAGGAGGGTTCCACGAGCGAGCTCCCACGTCCCGCGACGCGTGGTGACGCGCACCACCGCCCTGCTCAGCGCGCTCATCAGCACCTGCACCTCGTTCGGAACGTCGAGCGTCGGCTCGGTCACGTCAACGATTTCCTCCTGCAGCCGCTCAGGGTGGACGGGCACGATCCAGCACCGTCCGGAACAGGAAGTCGGGCTCGTCCAACGTGCCCGAGAGCTGCGCCTCGTAGAGCACCTGCACTCCCCCGGCAGGGCGAGCGACCACGAACACCGCGCTCGCCCTCTGCGTCCAGCTCGGGCGGAGTGCGATTGCTCCGAGGAGGGGTGGATCCGAGTCCTCGCGCCTGTACGGAAGCATCGTTTGCCCGAGCTGGGTGACGAGGACGAGCGGCAGGAGCTCGCCTGCGGCCTGGCGCACGCGACTGGCTTCCGGTCGAAGGTCGTCGGGCACTGCCATCGGAGGACGTGGCCGGTTGCGGTCCTGGTCGTGCGCGCACGCGGCCAGAACCCCGAGGGCGAGCCAGATCGGCGACCTCATCCTCGTCAACGGTACCAGCCCGAGGGGCTCTCCACGCGAAAAGTCACCGTGCGAGGATCGTTCACCCCTCCCGACCGAAAACCCGGTACGCGCCCGACCCGCGCCACTGGTTCCGGCCGGACTCTCCGGTCATCGAGTACCGGGCTGGCGGATCGCCGGCGGTCATGATTGAGAACTGGCCGCCCGGCACGCCGAGGTGCTGCGCCCCGGGTCATCACCGCTCAGGGGGCTCCCATGCGCCGACTCGTCCGTTTCCTCGGAACCACGCTCCTCGGGGGGCTCCTGGTCGTCTTGCCGATCTACCTCGCAGTGCTCGGCACCCTCGCGCTGGGCAAGAAGCTGATCGGTATTCTGGCTCCGCTCGCGAAGCTCCTCCCCGAGGGCGTCCCCCACCCCGACATCGTCATCGGCCTCCTGGTGGTCCTGGTGTGCTTCGTCGCCGGGCTGGTTGCTGCCGGCTTTCCGCGGACGTCCGTCGGCCGCGGGTTCGAGGAGAAGGTGCTCGAACGGATCCCGGGCTACTCGATGCTCCGGACGGCGACCCGGAGCCTGTTCGGGGACGCGCAGGCGGCCCTCCAGGTCGCCCTCGTGGAGATGGACGGGCTGGTGGTCGGGGTGATCGTCGAGCGGCACCCGGTCGGCTGGGTCACCGTCTTCGTTCCCTCGACGCCCGCGCCCGCGTCCGGCTCGGTGTACCTCGTTCCCGAGACGAAGGTGCATCCGGTGGACGTGCCGCTCGGTGTCGGTCTCAAGGCGGCATCGCGATACGGGCGCGGGGCCGGGGCGCTTCTCGAGGGGCTGCGCGACCGCTCGGTGCTGAAGGCAGGCTGACGAACGGCGTGAAGGGCACCCGACTCAGCGGGCCAGGATCGTCTCCCGTCCTTCTTGCCCGATGACGTGGAACCCGGCCGCCTGCAGCTCCGGCAGCGCCCGCCCCTCGAACGTCACCACCCGGTTGAAGCGCCGGTCACGCATCGCCGCCTGGAACGCCGGCTCGTGCGGCCAGTCACAGACCAGCCACGGGATCCGCTTCCCGAGGTAGAAGAAGCCGCCCGCCCCCCAGATCCCCTCGTTCACGATCAACAGCCCCGTCACCTCCGCTGGGCGCGTCGCCTTCACGATGGCCCGGAACTGGTCGCCCCGGAGATCCCGGTAGGGAGCGGCCGAGAAGACGGTGAGCAGCAGCCCAACCGCCGCGAGGACCACCCGCTGCCAGGTCGCGCGGAGCCGCTCGAGCAGCATCGCCAGCGCTGGCGTGGCCTCGACCACGAGGAGAATGGCCACCGGGTAGAGGAAGCGCTCTTCCTTGTGCGCCGTCCGCAGCAGCGCCGCGAGCATCAACACCGCCATCGCCCCCGCGACCCCGACCCGCGGGCGGAGCCACACCACACCGAGCACCAGCGCAGGCCACACCCAGCTCGGCACCTGCTTCCACAGGAAGGGCCAGTAGTAGCCCGGCGGCTCCGCCCCGAACGTCTGCGCCGCCCCGCTGCTGCCGACGTTGAAGGCGAACCAGGCGCGAACCGAATGCCACGGAGAGCCCCAGCTCGCCCAGTCGAGCGCGCCGAGCGCGAGGAGCACGGCCCCGAGCCCCACCGCGCCCCACCCGAGCAGCGCCCACCGGCGTCGCGCCGCCACCCAGCCGAGCGCCGCTGCGACCGCCGGGAGCGAGCCGTAGCGAACCACGAAGGCGAGCCCGAGGCCCGCCCCTCCAAGGAGCCCGCCGACCCGGGGCCGCTCCTCGCGCGACAGCGCGTCCGCGGCCACCAGGAGGAACGGCACCGAGAGCGCCTCTCCGAGCGTCCGCCCCGACACCACCACGAAGAGCGGGAGACACCCCACCGCGAAGACCGTGGCCCAGCCGCCGAGCGCGCCCCCGCGCCGGCGACCCAGGCGCGCCGCGGCAACAAGCCCCCAAGCCTGGAGCGCCCAGAGCGGCAACGCGAGCAGCCCCCGCGCCACCCAGGGGTCGGTCAGCCCGAGCCAGCTGCCCACCCGAAGCACCGCGGCCAGGACGAGCGGCACCGCCCAGTTCCGGAGCCCGGATTTCCACTCCCAGGCCAGGATCCCGTAGCCGTGCACGCGCGCGTAGGCGGGCTCGAGGAACTGGTACACCTCGTCCGGGTGCAGGCGGCCGAGCACCGCCACCGCCGCCACCGCCGGAATGAGCGCCAGGACCACCCCCCAGCGCTCGGGGGGCGCCCAGCGGCGCCCTCGTGCGGCGGCGAG
>Ga0081540_1000902_pt2 | contig 19409 bp, 19 predicted proteins | sample TabmetS2T1R1_FD_71024 | JGI IMG/M metagenome (GOLD analysis project Ga0081540, IMG submission 71024) | Tabebuia heterophylla rhizosphere microbial communities from the University of Puerto Rico - S2T1R1 | ecosystem: Host-associated > Plants > Roots > Rhizosphere ... | reverse complement strand
GGTCGACGAGATCGCCTCCGTGGTTCTGTTTCTGGCATCCGAGGCCGCGAGCCTGATGACCGGGAGCATCGTTTTGGTCGATGGCGGCTACACTTGCTGGTAAGGTCGCGCCGAAACTTGCGGAGCGACCATGCGGCAAGCGTATATCGGGGTGGATGTCGGGACGACGAGCGCGCGGGCAGGCGTTTTCGATGAGGCGGGCAACCTGCTCGGCGTGCACAGGCATCCGCTTCGGCTCTGGCACGAACCGGGCGATATCGTCGAGCAATCTTCCGAGGATATCTGGGCGGCGTGTGCGGCTTCGGTGCGTGGCGCCATGCACGAGGCCGCGATCTCGGCGGACTCTGTCAAGGGCGTTGGCTTCGATGCGACTTGCTCCCTGGTCGTCCTGGATCGCACGGGCCAGCCGCTGACCGTCAGCAGTTCGGGTGACGCCGTGCGCAATGTGGTGGTCTGGATGGATCACCGCGCGATGGACGAGGCGGATACCATCAACGAGACCGAGGACGACGTGTTGCGCTATGTCGGCGGCATCATCTCGCCGGAAATGGAAGTACCCAAGCTGCTCTGGCTGAAGCGGCATCTGCGCCCGACCTTCGATGCCGCGGGGCACTTCTTCGACCTTGCCGACTATCTGACGTACCGCGCCACTGGCTCGCTGGCGCGCTCGACCTGCACGGTCACCTGCAAATGGACCTATGTGGCGGGCGAGGGCGGCTGGAGCGACCGTTTCTTCGAACGGGTAGGGCTTGATCAGTTCGTGGCCGAGCGCTATGCGCGAATCGGCACCGACATCGTTCCGCCAGGCGCGCCGTTGGCACGCGGGTTATCAGAGCGGGCGGCCGGCGATCTCGGACTTCAGCCGGCCACCGCAGTCGGCGCCGCGTTGATCGACGCACATGCCGGCGGGGTCGGCACGATCGGCGGTCGAGACAGCACGGGTCTCGATGTCGACGTGTCGAGGCGGTTGGCCTACATCATGGGGACGTCCGCCTGCATCATGGCCACTACGGTAGACCCCTGTTTCGTTCCTGGGGTCTGGGGACCGTATTTCTCGGGGATGGTGCCCGGCTTCTGGCTGAACGAGGGCGGTCAATCCGCGGCGGGCGCGGCAATCGATCATTTGCTGAGGTCGCATCCGGCGCATTTTGCGGTCGAAGCCGCCGCGAAAAGTCAGGGCGTCGATATCATAGAATTGCTTGAGAAGCAGATTCTGGCGCGGGTCGGCAGTGCGGACGCTGCAGCGCTGCTCGCGCGTCAAGTTCACGTACTGCCTGAGTTCCTGGGTAACCGTTCACCCTATGCCGATCCCGGATCGCGCGCGGTGATCGCCGGGCTCGATCTCGACACCGACATCGGCGTGATGGAGCGGCTGTTTGTCGCCGGCCTGTGCGGGCTGGCCTATGGCCTCGCAGATGTCATCGACGCATTCCAGGCGCACGGGGTCGACGGCAAAACCATCGTGATCGGCGGCGGTGCCAGCCGCAGCCCGCTGGTCCGGCAGATCATGGCCGATACGACCGGCTACACCGTAGCGCTGCCGCAGACGCAGGAGCCGGTACTCTTGGGGGCAGCAATGCTCGGAGCGGTCGCAAGCGGGGCGCATCGCACGATCAACGCGGCGATGGCCGGCATGTCCGCGCTCGGGCGCCGAAGCGAAACGACGAAACCCGAGATGGCCGACTTCCATCGCAGAAAGCGCGCGGTCCACAAGATGCTTCGCGATCTCGACCGCAACAGCCGGGAGGCCATGAAGGTTGCGGCCGGCGACGTGCTTTTGACGTAGGACGCTCCAGGGCATGCTTTTGAGCTGCGGCGATGCGCTGATCGATTTCCTGCCGTCGAAGACCCCCGATGGCCGCGAGGCCCTGACGCCTGTGGTCGGCGGTTCCTGCCTCAACGTTGCGATCGGAGTTGCGCGGCTCGATGTTGCTGCGGGCTTCGTCGGTGGCATCTCCACCGACACGTTCGGCAAGATGATCGCCGACCATGCATTGAGCTCGGCAGTCGATCTGCGCTATGCGACAAGGAGCGATTACCAGGCAACGCTTGCCTTCGCGCGCGCGATCGGGACCGAGACCCAATACGCATTCTATGACGCTGGAACTGCATCGCGAAACTGGATCTATCGGCGCGACGCAGTCAGGCTTGACGGCGTCGAATGCGTTCATGTCGGTTCGACAACGCTCGTCAACGACAAGGGCGCAGCGGAGGCCCTGGCACTGATCGCGGACGCCAGGCCGAGGGCGACGATCTCCCTGGATCCGAACTGCAGGCCGAACCTTGTCAAGGACAAGGACGCCTACCGCGCGCGCATAATGTCGTTCTGCCGCCAGGCCGACATCGTCAAGATGTCTGACGTGGATTTCGCCTATCTTTTCGAAGGCGAGTCGTACGCGGCGAGGGCCGCCATCCTGCTTTCGGACGGCGCGTCACTCGTCGTTGTGACGCGCGGAGATCTGGGTGCCTGTGCCTGGGGCCGGTCAACGGAGATGATCGAGGCCGAGGCGCCGGCCGTACGAGTAGCAGATACGATCGGGGCCGGCGACAGTTTTCAAGCCGCCTTGCTGGCTGCGCTGCATCGTCTCGGCCGAATGGAGCGGCCGCGATTGCGGGAGATTACCGCAACAGAGCTCGAGCGCGCGGTGTCATTTGCGTGCAAATGCGCCGCCTTCACCTGCACGCGGCCGGGTGCCGATCCGCCCCGTAGCCGCGAGCTTCCCGCCGGTTCCTGGTGATGCGCGATCATGTGGCCTTTTGCCCACTTCGACTGGCGCCGGCGGGAGCGACCCGCTCGGGCTCTGCTGGCGTGGAGGCCTGGAGCATGATCCGGAAAAGTGTGAAGCGGTTTTCCGAAAAGATCATGCTCCAACAAAGGGCTAGAGTGAGATGACGATTCGAAGAAAAGTCATCTCGCTCTAGCGCGATCCGCCGACGAGGCTACGTCGTATCCACCCGGGGACAAAATTAATTTTGGGCCGGCGGCTATTACCGATCGCGACATGGATGGCCACATTGGCAATGTCGCCTGGGGCCGGGATGAGCAGGCGGGGCGCTCCGAGGGCGACGGAAACAAGCAGCGTCGCGGGAGTGACGCCATGATCGACACCGTACTGGCTTATCTCATTTCTCTCGGGATCATCGGCGCCGGCGTCATCTGGATTGTCGCAGGTATGAACGCGGCAACATCCGTATTGTGCATCACTGTCGGCGTCCTGACGCTCGCTGTTGGCTGGATCAGTCTTCTGGCTGAACTTCGCCACGGAAGATCTTAGGTCGCTTGGGTGGCGAATTCCCGATCTGAGCAGCGGCGCCGACGATGGCTCTCCGGTGCTGCCCTCTCCGCCGCGCGAAGTCCGCACACCGTAGTCGTTCAGGTGAGCTGTTGACGAGGGTGGCTATCAGACACGCTTAGGCTAGACTGGACTGCAGCGACCACGAAGCTTCATGTCGTCACCGTGATGGCTTAGCAAAGCGAACGCTCGCTTCAGCAACAAGCCTAATTGCAGCTACTGCGCCTGTTGTGTCTGAGCGTTGGCTGGCTCTGGCGCGACAGGCTTTGCTTGATCCTTGGCGACCAATTGCAAATAACTCTCGTCGAACAACTTTTTTATCAGTCCGGCCGAAACTGCGTCGGCGGCGATGCGACTGGTGGCCACCGCAGAAGCAAATGCCTGCATGACCTGAGACTTCCCGTAGAAGATCGGCTCTCGACCCTTGAAGGCTTTAGCCAGCTTAATGGCATCCCCACTGTGTTGATCTGGATCACCCAATGCTTGCCTGCATTGTTCAGCTTTGAATCCAACGACTCGCCCTTTGTTTTCCTCATGGCGAGATTCAGACCTTTAACTTTCCATCCGCTTATCACTCTAAGAGTAACATCAGACAGGTTTCCAATGCCGCGAGGATGTAACGCCGCGACAATTGCGTCTAGTTCTTCCTGCGTTGGGGGATCGCTGACTTCCCATACAGATATCTCATTCTCGTTATCGAGAATGTCCGCCAGAATATTGGCTGGGAATTCCAGGTTCTCTGGAGTCTCATCTGTAACCTGATCCCAATCACCCTTCCGGCTTTTTCGCACATATAGCGAAGCCATTGAAGGGCTTACCGCAGCAGCGCCGCCGCGAGGAGCGCGACCTCGCCCATTTCCTTCCGTTTACTCACCTCTTCCAATGCGCGCTTAGCAGTCGAGGATTTCATTCGGCCGAGCGCTCGGACTGCCGCCTTCCTCACACGATAATCCGAATCTTGAACAAAGCGCCGCAGCATCTCAGCACGAAGCAATTCAGTGTCCCTGTGCCGAGAACTCCCTATTGCAAGCAGTAGCGGCTCGAAAGCTGACGGGTTGTCTTTCAATATACTGGCTTCGAGCATCGCAGTACACGATGCAGGTTCCCCCACCAGATCAATCACTCGCGCGATACTGTCGACCACTTCCTCGTTCTGATCATCGTCGGATCGATCGAGATTGTCGAGTTGCCCGTGGATATACGAATGAACGCGATCGCACTGGCCTGAGAATATCTTCTGGTACTGATCGAACGAGCTTACGAAGGTGTAAGATGGCGGTGCAACCGCCCGATTGTATGCCTTGTTGATCACACTACTCGCGGTCGATGAGTTAACTGGCACCGACGCAAACGTTCCGTCATCAACCAGGAGGCTCGATCCCGCACTTGGAAGCGCGTAGTGAAGGAGGTTGTTCATTTAAGCAACTCCGGCTTCGGCGAGCTTGACGGCCTGCCCCCGCAACTCGCTCACGATTTCTGATAAATTATTTAGGGGAGAACTTCTTTCAGCATCCGTACTTACATCGATGTAAATTTGTGCAGCCGTGACAGGCGGGCGAGATGGCACAATCGGCATAGGAACTGCCCCCACACCGACTTGGACGGTCGTCACCTGTAATGCCTCCCATTTGGCCAGCCGATTGATTAACAGCCCTTGGGCATTGTGGGTTGGCCGGTTGATTTGGAAGATCAAGTCTAGATCATTGTTCGGATCAATGGGTAGATTTGGAGCAAGTCGATGCAAGCAGCGGATCGACTCTCGAGCATTCGTAGTCTCGCGGATAAGCGTAATGGCAACAGCCATACGCAGCGCGCTGCTCACTAGGGGGATTGCTTGAGCGACCAGTGAATCAAACAGCTCAAGATTCTCTCGGTACGGTCCAATTGAAAAGAATGCCTTGTAGCCGGGAGCATTCGGATCGAGCGTATTCAGCGTTGGCTTATCGCCCAGCACTAGGTCGACGCGGTTAGCCTGTTGCACTATGTTCAGATGCGCGTGAGAAACGCTGCCCGCCTCTTGGTGCAATAGCACCATAGGTTGCGCTGTGATCAACGCCGGTTGAACACCAGAAATCTCAGCAAAGACGGCGCGCTGGGTCCAATTAGACAACCCAATGAAGCTGAGCCGGAAGCTTTCCGCGAGCCAACCGTCTAGCGCGTCAGGCTGCATGCTTCCCTCAGATGCTGAACTAGCGAATTTTGTGGAATTATGCATCTTTGTCTAAAGAAATCACTCCGGCAGTCGCACCGTGCCTACATTTGTTAAATCCAGTCAAGTTGGCACATGATCCTTGGGGCGGCCGCCGGCAAGGGCTTGCGGCATCGGGGCGGAAGTAACTTTCTGGTAAGGATTGACGCTGTGGGGCGCAGGCCACCGCCGTAGGTGAACAAAATCTGAACTCACGGTTCCATGGCCACCGCAACGGGGTCGGCTGCGCTCTCCCGCTGCGACAGACGCGACGCGCACCCGAGCCTTGACGAGCACATTTCGGGGCGCTACGTGGCGGGCTTTTTCGACGGATATACCGAAGCCGGCACGATCGCACCGCCGACGGTCGCGAGCCGCACGAGCAACATCGAAGAAACGTGGCGAGTTAGGGCTTACGCGCGCGATGCCGGTTGGACCTGATCTCCTGCTCACCAATGTCTACGTGGGCGCGCTTGGCGTCGAACGGCTTGGCGACGTCACGGTCAACACGGTGCTGCTCGGAGAATGGCGCGCCAAATCCACGACGTTGCACCCGCTCCCGAACGCCCACGCTCCTCGACACTGATTGATCGCGCACACATCAACGGGTTTGTCACTTTGCGCGGTCACAATTTGTCAATTCCGACGACCCCTAACCGTGGGGATTGATCCGCCACCAATCTCGCTCTTCACCATCGAAATCATGAAAGAGAGGTTGACCTCGTCGGGACTTCCGCCGCTCGCGCTGGCCCAGACCAATTGCCGGAGGATGCCATTTCGCGGCTATTTCCCCTTTCCCCTGCAGCCCCCAGGGAATGCCAAAGTCGGGAGCAACTCTGGATGTTCGCGCGGTGACAGATCGGAAAGCCGGCCTCCGGCAGACCGCCGCGCGTACAGCGAATTGAGCCAAGCAGCAGAATCTACGGCTTGCAAACGGCCGCACGGCCGGGGGCCGGTTCCGGCTCCTTGTGGTAGCGAGCGAGGATCGGTCCGAGGGCCTCTCTTGACCAGAATTTGGGAGCGCCGATTTGCTTCAGGCAGACGGCGTTCCAATAAGGGCTGTTGGACAAATGCGGCTGGCGAGCCGAGACGGCTTGCGCAACCGCCTTGATGTCCCCCGATTCCGGGTAGATGTAGATCGTCGTCGGATCCTTGAGCAATGGAATGACTTGTTCTGCGCCGGATCGCGACCAGCTTGTGCATCCATTGCTGCGTCCGTCGGCGTAGTCCTCGAGACTGCCGACCGGAACACACCCGTTTTCATTTGCGTATGGACTGCGCGGCATCCATCGAAACCGTATCTGCCTCAGCAAGACCGCCGGATGCCCGCCGATGTCGCGCTCTCTGGCATTGGCGGTCTCTCCCTCGCCGTCAAACTGAACGAACGAGCGCATCAGGACGGCATCCTGTTTCGCGGAGTTGCGATAATAGCCTTTGAACAAGGTTTTTGTCTCAGCTGTCAAATAGGCGCCGCCGGTCGTCAGATACGAGTCCAGCGCATTGCCGAAATTCTTCGCACATTCCTTTCCGTTCGCGAAGTTCGCGACACCCTTGATGTTGCGACCACTACCATGACCCGAGGAGACTGCACGAAACGACCGGTCAGCTTCGCAGATCGTGTAAAATCGCTTCCCCAATCTGCCGACATGGGGACGCGTCGCGTCCATGGCAAAGTAGCAGGGATTTTTGACGACGCCTGCGGCCACCTTTTTCAGATAAAGTGCGCGCGCCCGCTGCAAAACCACCTGGGCGATCTGACCTTCGCCTTCGCCAATGTGGCTCCGCAGCCAGGCCGGAATGTCGGACGGTTGCTCCGTTGCAAGGGATGCAGCCGTCCCCCAAACGGCAATTGTGCCGACGAGAAAAAGGTTCCTGATAAGGTGCATTCCTGACGGCAGCAACGGAACGTCTCCACCTGCTTTGAAGAGTGGAGCGTAGCGCCTTCATTTCATCTCTTCCAGCAGCTTCCGCGCTTCACCCAACAACGCCTGAATCTGCCTGCGCTCGGCGATCGCATCCCCAGTGAACAGGCCGTGCTTGCGCGCGTTCTGGTTTGCCTTTGGCGCGCCGGATCCCGCAGCACCCCCGTGCATGCGGCAGCGCTTCTTGCCGTGCACCGCCGGCGAGCGGCACGCGCCACTGCTGCGGGTTTTGGCGCCACAACGCGGGCTCGCCAGCATCGGGCCGGTATTTCTCATGTGATCGCTCATGCCTGGGCTTCCCGCTTGGCAGCAGCGGAAGCGTGCCCTCGCCTGGAGCCCGAGGCTTTCGGCGCCTTCCGCGCCGCCGATGCCGCCTTCTTGTCGGAAACGATCACGCTCGCATGCTGCGTGACGTTGCCGACAATGGCCTTGCCGCCGTCCCCGACCGACACGTTCTGCACGGTGATGGCGGGCTCGCCATGGCTGCGGTAGCGGTTGAGCGCCTCGATCTGGGCAGGAAACGTGCGGGCAAGCCTGCCCAACGCGCGCGCGGCGCTGTCGTGCTGAGCGATGTCTTCCGCATTCGCCAGGTGCTGGGCACATCGCATCGCCATCACATGAAGGCAAACCATCTGCGCCACCAGCATGGCCTCGACGCAATCCCGGGGGCGAATGCTCTTCACCATCGAAATCATGAAGGAGAGGTTGACCTCGTCGGCACTCCCGCCGCTCGCGCTTGCCCTCACCAATTGCCGGAGGATGCCATCCATCGCGTCGCGATCGGCAACCCCCAGCGCGTTCGCCATGAGCTGTTCGCCGAGCTCCGGATCCGGATGGTCGATGGAAAATCCGTGCGACGAGAGTTTTATCCGCGGGGCTGCGGCCGCTTGGGTCTGGCCGGTTGCGGCGATCGTGGTTGGCATAGCGAGGTCAGGAGAGGTGTTCATGTCGGGATTCCCTGGCAGGCGAGGCAAGCGCGCAATCCGGCCACGCGACGTTTCGCTGACTCGTGCAAGCGCGGAGTCGGGGGACGAAATAGGCTCCGTCATTGCGGGGAGCGAAGCGACGAAAGCTGGGCCGTTTCTGATTGAAACAATAGGCCGGAGTCTTGCCGTCGGTCGGCAGCGTCGGTGACAGCTACGACAACGCCCTCGCCGAGACTGTCAACGGGGCTCTACAAAGCCGAGGTGATCTGGCGGCGCGGGCCACTCCTGAGCGGATAGCCCGTCGTTCGGTGTGTGTAGGCATTCACGCAATCAGCGCTTTGCCAAGAATGCCAGGATGAGCTGTGCGATTTCCGTGGCTCGCTCCTCAACCGCAAAGTGCCCCGCATCCAACAGATGAAGCTCGGCGTTGGGCAGGTCACGGAGATAGGCTTCCGCGCCCGCCGCGATGAACGCAGGATCGCGTTTTCCCCAAGCTATCAGCGTTGGATACTGATGCTTGCGAAGCGTGGCCTGCCACGCCGGATACGCGTCGATGTTGGTCTGGTAGTCTTGAAACAACTGAACTTGAATCCTCTGATCTTTCTCCGATTGCAGAAAGGCCAGGTCGTGGGTCCAGCTATCCGGACTCATAATATCGCGCTGGTCCAAAGGGATGTCGCGCAGGTACTGGCGGTCGATGACGCCTTGCCGGCTCACAAGGGAGTAGAGGAATCCCACATGCTCCGGCGACCTGTCCTCGTGGGCCTTCCGGAAGAACGCCTGTCTCGCAGGTGTCAACCCGTCAAGGTAGGCGTTGGCATTCTGGATGATGAGAGACCGAATCCTGCCCGGGTGGCGCGCCATGATGCGGAACCCTACCGGCGCGCCGAAGTCCTGCACATAGAGGCTGAAGCTCTCGATCTTCAGCACGGCCAGAAGGCCAACGACGTGATCGGCCAATTTGTCGAAGGTGTACCCGAACTGGTCTGGATCTGGCCGGTCACTGTAGCCGGAGCCGAGGTAGTCAGGTGCGATGACGTGGTAGCGGGACGAGAGCAAGGGGATCAGCTCTCTGTACGTGTGGGACGAAGAGGGGAATCCGTGAAGCAATAGAAGTGTCGTATTTTTCGGATCCCCTGCTTCTCGATAGAAGATGGAATGACCATTCACTTGCACGGTCCGATAGTGCGTCTTGGCTGGCATGGGATGGTCGACGGCGCCAGCAGGCTTCGCAAGGCACAGCAGCACAAGCACCAGCCATAGTAGCGCCAATCCGGCCAGTTTTCCCCGCCAAGAGGCGGCGCAGATTGCGGACGAACTACTGCGCTTGATACTTGTTCCCGTCAGCTTTGAGGCCGACGAATAATGGACGAGCTCCATTAGAGATCACCTCCTGAGCGAGCGGTCGCGATTGGATTGCAAAACGGATAGTGGAGATTCCCGGCTGCGCCACCGTGCTTGACAGGCGCGACAGTTAGATGCTGCAAGATCTCCCGTCGAGACCCAAATCTGCGCCAGGAAACTGCAAAAATGCAGCCAAAGAATTGGACTGATCTGTCTTACTTGGTCGTGCTGGCACGCACGGGACGCCTCGCCCTGGCGTCAGAACATCTGAAGGTCGATGAGACAACGATTTCCCGGCGCGTCACCACGTTGGAGAGGGCGTTGGGGGCACGGCTCTTCGATCGTGAGAAGGGCCTCTTCTCGCTCACTGCGGCCGGACGGCAAGTCGTGCTACGGGCTGAGCGCATCGAGTTCGAGATCGATGAGATCAAGCGGGAAGTGGTTGGTACAGACGCAGAGATCTGCGGTGTGGTCCGCATCACCGCACCGCCGTGGATGGTCAGTCACGTCCTGATTCCGGCGTTACCCGGATTGAGGGAGACGCACAACGAACTGACAGTGGAGATGATGGCAGAGCCAAGGAACCTTGATGTTGCGCGGCGCGATGCCGACATCGCCGTTCGGATGTCCCGACCCGTAAAGGAGCAGCGCGCGGTTGCACGCCGCCTCGCTACCTTGGACTTCGCCGTCTATGGGCCTGCCGGCGCAGACCCTCGTCGGCTGGGATGGATCAACTTCGAGTCCAACATGGCCGGTCTACCGCAAAGCGCCTGGATCGCGGACGCGATGAGACGCGAAGGCTGGGCGCAACCAGTGTTGCTGGTAAACGATTCAGCTATCGCTCTGCACGCTATCATGGCCGGTGTGGGCAAGACCGTATTGCCTTGTGTGTTGGGCGATCGGGCGACGAGCATCGTTCGCTTCAGCGGCCGGCGCCCGGTGCTCAGCCGCGATGTTTGGCTCATGACACACCCCGAGCTCAAGAACCTGTCGAGAATTCGTGTCGCGCAGAGCTGGCTTGAGGCTGCCATTCTCAGCGAAAAGAAGAAGCAATAGCAACCGACGCGCCTGCTATTGCGGGGCGACGGGCGTTCACGCGATTTCGGAATAATGGAAGAATACCCCTGATTTGCCCGACGTGTCAAGTTGCATTTTCGAATGCCGGCGGCCGCCTGCTACTTTGCATGGGGTTGTTTTCGATATTTTGGCAGCGCGCATATCGGAAGCGCAACTTCCTAATCTTTCTCCGCCACGTGCCTCAGCTTGAAATGCCCGAACGCGGTGGCGATCGGCTTTGCCGCGTCGTCCTGCCAAGCCTGCGCCTGGAAGGCGACGACGCGCTGGCCCTGCCGGACGATTGAGACATTCGCAAAACTGTCCAACGCGCGTCCCGAACGCAGATAGTTGATGGTCAGCCCGATCGGCTTGGGCGGCGTCGAAACGCCGAGTTCGCGCGCGAGGCCGACAATCGCCGTCGTCTCCAGGAAAGCGCCGGTGATGCCGCCATGAATGGCAGGCAGGATAGGATTGCCGATGATCTTTGTCGAAAAGGGCATGTGCAGCACGCCGGCCTCAGTGACGCGGATGCCGAGGCAGCGCGCGAACGGGCTTCTGGCGAACAAGCCAGAGGCGTCTTCGGGTGCATCGAGCGTCGGCACCTCGTAGGCCTCCCTGTCCCTTAGCATGTTGGTGCGGTTGGCGCCGACCATGAAGCAGGCGGCGGCGGTGGCGACCGGGTCCTGCTCGGTCTCCTGATAGGCGGTCGCGCGCACGAAGGCGATGGAGCGCGTGACGTGATAGCAGATCGCATGCGCCTTGATGTCGAGGCCGGGCTTTGCGGGCTTCTGGTAATCGATGCGCAGGTCGAGCGTGGCGATGGCGCGGTTGCCGTCGAGCGCGAGCTGCACGGCCATGCCGCAGCTTTCATCGAGCATGGCGGTGACCACGCCGCCGTGGAGCACACCTGACTCGATGTCGCCGACGAAAACCGATTGGTAGGGCAGGCTGGACCAGGCTTCGCCGCGTTCCGCACGATCGATGCGTAGCCCGCTGGCGCGGCCATAGAGCGAGCGGCGTTCCGCGATCGCTTTCGCGAGTTGTTCGAACGGCAGCGGCTGTCCGTCAAAGGTCGAGATTTCAGACATGGCGGCGGTTTAGCACGCCGATGCCTTGAATTGTCCAGCAATACGCATGAGGCATCAGCATCGCTGGAGGTGGTTGTGGTAGCGAAAATCTGCCTCTATTGCAGTCGGGACGGCTACGGAGTGACGATATGAGTGGCTTGGTAATCAGTGGCGGTCGGGTGGTGGATCCGGCAAGCGGAATGGACGCCATTGGCGATGTGGCGGTCGTGGATGGACAGATCTCCGCTGTCGGCACCGGGCTCGGCGGCGCCGAGCGGGTAATCGACGCGACGGGGCTCGTGGTGGCTCCCGGCTTCATCGATCTGCACGCGCACGGCCAGTCTATTCCGGCGGACCGCATGCAGGCATTTGACGGGGTGACGACGACGCTTGACCTCGAGGCGGGCGTGTTGCCGGTCGCATCCTGGTATCGGCGTCAGGCCGACAAGGGGCGTGTGCTCAATTACGGCGCCGCCGCCAACTGGGCTTTTGCGCGCATTGGTGCGATGACCGGCTCCAACGCGGAGAGCTCGCTGGAAGCGTTCGGCAATGCCATGCGCGATCGCCGCTGGGTCGATAACGTCGCAAACGATGCGGAAGTCGCCGGCATCCTCGGCCGCCTTGCCAACGGACTGAACGAGGGCGGCATCGGCATCGGCATCCTCAATGCCTATGCCCCGGGCGCCGGCGTGCAGGAGCTGACCGCGGTGTGCCAGCTGGCGGCCGCGCATAACGTGCCGACCTTCACCCATGTCGCCTACATGTCGCGCGTCGATCCGGAAAGCGCGGCCGAGGCCTATATCCGTCTGATCGGCTATGCCGGCGCTACCGGCGCGCACATGCACATCTGCCACTTCAACTCTTCCAGCAAGACGGACATCGAGCGTTGTGCGGCGCTGATTGCAAAAGCGCAAGCACAGGGGCTGCCGATCACGGTGGAGGCCTATCCCTACGGCACCGGCTCAACCGTGCTGGCCGCGGCCTTCTTCAGCGACCCCGACTTCGAGGCGCGCAATGGCACCGGCTACGATTCGGTGCAGCGGGTGACCGACGGGCGGCGTTTTCGCGATCGGCAGGAATTGCTGGCGGCACAGGCGGAGGAGCCGTCCACGCTGGTGCTGTGGCATATCCTGGATATCGAGAACAATCCGCACCATCGCGACCTCCTCGACATGTCGGTGCTGTATCCCGGCGGCGCCATCGCCTCCGACGCGATGCCCTGGACGCTGTCGGACGGCAAACCTTACACCGGCGACGCCTGGCCGCTGCCGAAGGACGCCACCTCGCATCCGCGCTCGGCGGGTTGCTTCACAAAATTCATCCGCGAGTGGGTGCGCGATCGCCGGGCGGTCTCGCTGATCGAGGGCATCCGCAAATGCGCGCTGATCCCGGCGGAAATCCTTGCCGCGAGCACGCCCGCGATGCGCGCCAAGGGAAGGCTGCAGCCGGGCGCCGACGCCGACATCGTCGTGTTCGATTTCGAGACGCTGAGTGATCGCGCGACATTCTCCGCGATGAACCGCCCGTCGGAAGGCGTGCGGCATCTGGTAGTCAGCGGCCAGCCGCTGATATCAGATGGCGTGATGGATGTGGCGGCGCGGCCCGGCCGGCCGGTGCGCCGGCCTGTTGTCGCGAGCTGATTGTGCCGGTCCCGATCCTGCTGGTGACGGGTTTCCTCGGCGCGGGCAAGACCACGGTCGTCAATCGCCTGCTGGCGCATGCGGAAGGACGGCGCATCGCCGCCGTGGTCAACGATTTCGGTGCGATCAATATCGATGCGGAACTGATCGCGGGCGCCAGCGACGGCGTGGTCAGCCTCGCCAACGGCTGCATCTGTTGCTCGCTGGAAGGCGATCTCCTGCGCACGCTCGCCGCTCTGCTGCGGCGTGAACCACAGCCGGAGTTCATCGTGATCGAAACCAGCGGCGTTGCCGATCCCGCCGATATCGTGCGCAACCTGATGGATCCCCTGATCTGGCGCGAGGCGCCGCTGGAAACGGTGCTCTGCGTGGTCGACGCGACCACGCCAGTGGTGACGCTGAACGACGACGCGCTGTTGCGCTCTCAGCTGCGCGCGGCCGACGTGGTGGCGCTGAGCAAGTTGGACCTGGTGGACGCGGCAGCTTGCGCGCCATTGCGCGATGCCATCCGGCTGCTGCGTCCGGGCGCCGTGGTGGTCGATGCCCTGCATGGCGAAGTCCCGGCGGAGCTTTTGTTCCCCGTGGACGCGGCTAGCGCGCCGGCGCCGCGCGAGGTAGCGCCGCGACGGCCAACGGCTGACCGCTTCGAGACGCTGAGCTGGACATCGGAGCGGCCGGTGTCGCTGCCGCGCCTGCAGCAGGCGATCGGCCGGCTGGCGCCAAAACTCGCGCGGGCGAAGGGATTGTTCGAGACAGTGGAGCAGCCCGGGCGGCTGACGGTGTTCCAGCTCGCCGGCGGGCGCGCGACGTTGGCGCCGGGCGAACCGCTACCCGCCGGGGCGCCGCGGGCGCGGATCGTCTTCATCGCCGAGATCGGCGTTCTCTCGAGCGCCGAGGTCGACAGGATCATGCAAGGGTGCGTTGAAGCCGGGTGAAGCGAGCGAGGCCGGTCCGTTTGCCGTGCTGCGGCGTCACTCGTCAGCGTTGGCCGACGTACGGTAGCGCCGCCAATTTTCGATGACAGCTTGATATCTGACGCGTTCCTTTGGTCTTGGCGTCGATATTGCTGAAGCGGTTCCAACCGTGTTTTCTAAAGCCGCTTGCGGCTTTGCTTGCCCTGAATTTCCGGTCAGGCGGACCGCGACGAAAGTCATGACAATCAGGGCTATTGCGCCGCCCACAAGCCTTAGTGCACCCAGGCGATTCTTGGGAGTGACGGACATTTTCGTGACTCCGGATGGTTGCGCATCACCGTTCTTGCCGCGAAACCCTCAGATCGGCTGTGAAGCCGTTCACATGACGCCAGACAAATTACTGCGCTTCTGGTCATCTTTCTGTGAGCGATCCGGCCGACGTCACTGGCGCATGCGAAACCGGCGACTTAAAATTCGGGCCGTCAAGCTCTTGGTTGCTGCGGACAGGCAGTGACCTTAACAGGCCGCCTGGAAGAGATTGCATGAGCGGTGTTCTGACCCGCCGTGATGCGCTGCTGCTGACTGCGGCAGGCCTGGTTCCGGCCGTGCCTGCGCTGGCGGCGCGAACGGCGCCCGGCAATGACATCGGCAAGTCGTTGCAGGCAGCCGTCACCGCCCATCAGATCCCAGGTGTCGTGGCGATGGCCGCAAATGCGGACTCGATCCTCTACGAGGGCGCGATCGGCTCGCGTGGCGCCGGCGGCGAAGCGCGCATGTCGCCAGACACGATCTTCCGCATCGCCTCGATGGTCAAGCTCTTGACCTCGGTCGCTGCGATGCAGCTCGTCGAGCGCGGCAGGCTGAAGCTCGACGAGCCTGCGGCCAATGTCGATCCGATGCTGTCGGCGCCGCGCATCCTCACCGGTTTCGATGACAAGGGCGCGCCGCTGCTGCGCGAGGCGCGCGAGTATCTCACGCTGCGCAATCTGCTGACGCATACTTCCGGGTTCTCCTATCCGCTGTGGGATGCGAAAGTGCTCCGCTACGTCCAGTTCAGGCGCGGCAAGAAGGACAAGGACCTGCCGCGTGTGCCGCTGATGTTCGAGCCCGGCGAGAGATGGGCCTATGGCGGCAGCATCGACCGCGTCAGCCGCATGGTGGAAATCGCAAGCGGACAGGGCATCGACCGCTATTTCCGCGACAACATCACAGGTCCCTTGGGCATGAACGATACCGGCTTCACCATCACCGAGAAGCAGCGCGCGCGCCAGGCGCGGCTGCACCGGCGCGGGCCCGACGGCAAACTGGTGGCACAGCCACTCGAGAAGCTGGAAACGCCGACCGCCTTTTCCGGCGGTGGCGGCATCTACTCCACCGCGCCGGATTATCTCAGGCTGCTGCAGGCGCTGCTCAACGGCGGCAGCCTCGACGGCGCGAAGATCCTCAAGGCCGAGGCGGTGGCGCTGATGGCGGTCAACCAGATCGGCAATCTCGAGGCCGGCATCATGAAGACCACCAACCCGGCGCTGTCGAACGACGTCGATTTCTTTCCGGGCACGCGGCTGCGCTGGGGGCTTGGCCACATGATCAACGCCGATGCCGTGCCCGAGGGTCGCAGGGCAGGCAGCCTGACCTGGGCGGGGCTCTATAACACCTATTACTGGGTCGACCCGGCTACCCGCATTGCCGGCGTCATCATGATGCAGATTTTGCCGTTTGCCGACCGGCCGGCGCTCAAGGTTTATCGCGAATTCGAACACGGCATCTGCCGCGCAGTGCGGCGGGCCTGACCCGGACGACTGGGGGGCATCCATCGCCATCCCCCGCTTTCGCCGATCACATCCTTGAGATAGAAGGCCGCGACTGCCGCTCAAGGTAATGGCCTTTGTGAGCCCCAATCAGACACGGCCACGTGTCACTTCGCCGGGCTCCCGTTGTTCCCTCACAATTGCACCGGTCCGGGCGCAGAACCTTTTGGCGCGTCCGGCGACTTATCGACAGCGCTACTTTTGGGGACGCCTGCCGCATGACAACCTTTTGCCTGACGGAAATCCATCAACTGGCCATTCAGGCCAAGCTTAATTTCGCCCTCGGCGCCCGCGTCTATGACGACGTTTTCGCCGGATTCGAGGTCCTGGAGATCGTCGGCGACGAACTCCGGGGCTGGGCCACGTCGGAATATCGGGCGGCGGTCATCGATATCCATTTTTCGGCCGAGGTGGCGCGGATCGCGCAGGCCGTGTTGAAGCGGCCGGTACGGCGCACCAGCTTCCTGCTGCGGGGGATGAGGCACGAGACCGACGAGCAGCCGGCGTGGGGTGCCGAGGCGTCCGCCCCGATCGCATTCTTCGCCACCACCTCCAAGCGCCAGGCGATCATCGCGCGCCGCAAGGGCGTGAGGTCGTTGCGCGGGATGCTGATGCGCTCGCGGTCATAGACGTTCTGCACGTCCGAAAGGGCGCGGATTACGCGATCTGGCTTTGCTGCTAGAGTACCGGCGGCTGGTGAACCCGGTCTCCGGCGCCGTCGCGCTCGGAACAATGCTGGCCGCCGTGACGCTGCCTCTCATCGTGGTGCTGGTGACATCGGTGCCGCGCTGACACCAGCCACCCTCACGGCCCGATCGCATTCTTCGCCACCACGTCCCGGTAGAACGCGGCGCTCAGTTTCGGCGTGCGCGCCTGGGTCTGGAAATCGACGTGATAGACGCCAAAACGCTGCTCGTAGCCGAAAATCCACTCGAAATTGTCCATCAGGCTCCAGAGAAAATAGCCTTTTACGGGCACGCCTTCCGACGTCGCCCGCTGCAACTGGGTCAGGTAATTGCGCAGAAAGCTGATGCGGTCGAGATCGAACACCTTGCCGTTGTCGCGCAGCTTGTCTTCGGACGAGGTGCCGTTCTCGCTGATATAGATGGTGTCGATGTTCCAGATTTTTGCGGCGATCTTCGGCGTCCAGTAGATCACTTCGGGACCGATGCGCAGCCATTCCGAATTCATGTGCGGGAAGGAGGAGGGGAAGGGCAGCACGGCCCAGCCGGGCTTCTTGTCGGAGGCCGCAATGTAGAACTGCGGCGCGTAGATGTTGAGCCCGACGAAATCGGTTTTGGCGCCGATGATCTTCAATTCCTCAAGCGTGAATTTCGGCGCATCCTTGCCGGAATATTCAAGATATCCGTCGGTGTATTTGCCCTCGAGCGTCACGCCGAGCAGCGCGGCGTTGAGCTCGCGCGTCGCCATTTCGGTGGCGCGAATATTGTCGGGCGTGGCGAAAGCCGGCACGCAGGCCGCGATGTTCTCGGCCATGCCGACCTTGGTGCCCTTGCGCGCGGATGCGCGGATCGCCTGCACGGCCAGTCCATGGCCGAGCACGACATTGTGCCGCGCCTGGTTCAGTTCGCCGGTCGGCAGCTTCAGCCCGGGCGCATCGATGCCCCAGCCATAGCCGAAATTGAGAAAACGTCCGGCTTCATTGAGGGTAAAGATGTTCTTGACGCGGTCGCTGATGCGCGCGGCGACATAGCCGGAATAATCGCCAAACGCCTTTGAGGTCTCGCTGGAGCGCCAGCCGCCGACGCGGTCCTCCAGCGCCTGCGGCAAGTCCCAGTGATAGAGCGTCGCATAGGGCTCGATTCCATTCGCCAGCAGTTCGTCTATCAGGCGGTTGTAGAAATCCAGCCCCTTGGGATTTGGCGCGCCGGTGCCTTCCGGAAAAACGCGCGGCCAGGCAATGGAGAAGCGGTAGGCCTTGACGCCGAGCGCCTTGATCAGCTGAACGTCCTCCTTGTAGCGATAGTAGTGCTCGTTGGCGCGGTCGCCATTGCTGTGGTCGGCGATCTTGCCGGCGGTGTGCGAAAATGTGTCCCAGATCGAGGGGCCGCGGCCGTCGTCATTGACCGCGCCCTCGATCTGATAGGACGAAGTTGCGGTGCCCCAGACAAAACCTTTGGGAAAAGGCGCGGGCGCGAAGCGCAGCTCAGCCTGCTTGCCCTTCTCCGCGGCGACGGCCGGCAGCGACGTGCCAAGCGCAGCAAGGCCGGCAAGCCTTGCAAAGTGCCGGCGTGACAATTTCAACACCATCGAAGGAACCTCGAACAATCAGGGATCGATCTGAAAGGCGGAAATCCGGTCGATCTCGAATGCGACGGTCTCGGGCGAGTCGGCTGCGACAAACCCGACACCTGTGAAGTCTTTTGCGCCCATCGCCAGGTTGACGATCATGTACATGGGATCGACGAAGCTGATGGGCACCTTGATATCGGCGACCGGCTTGCGGTCGATGAAATAGGTGATGCGATCGGGCTGCCACAGCGCACCATAGTCGTGGAAGGAGGTGACGGCGTCCGGCACCACGAAATCGAAGCCGCAAGTGTGTATCTTCTGAGTCTCGAAAATCCGCCAATGCGTGGTCATCACGATATTGCCTGGCCGCTGGCCGCGGCCTTCCATCACGTCGATCTCCGGCGGCCAGCCGCCGTCGTCGGCAAGCATCCAGAATGCCGGCCACACCGCGGCGCCGGCGGGAATCTTGGCGCGCATTTCGAAGTAGCCGTACTTTTGCGCGAACGAACCCTGCGTGGTGAGGATGCCTGAGGTGTATTCATTGTCGAACAACACCTCGCGCAGCTCAGGCGGCGTGCGCATGGCTGTAATCGACAACACCCCGTCCTTCACCTTGAACGGGTCGAGCCTCAGCGGCGTGCTGCCGCGGCCGGCATAGCGTGGATCGACATAGATCTGCTGTTCGCCGTTCCAGGCGGTCTTGCGCTTGAAGTCGGAGCCGGTGCCGCCCCAGTAGCGCGCCTCCGGCCACGCCGCGCCGCCGGCGTAATGCGGCACCCATTTGTCTTTCGACAGCGGATGCTCGTCGAAATCGTCGTTAAAGGTGCGATGGAGGCCGACCTGGGCGAACAGGGTGCTTTGCGGATCGATCCGCCGGCATAACTCGCCCGCGGGATCGCTTGCCACCATCAGCGAGAGCTGCGTCGGCGCAGGCCGCTGCATCTCCTGCGCGCTCGTGGCCGCGGACACGGTGAGGGCGGCGATGATCGGCAACAGGC
>Ga0081540_1001589_pt1 | contig 19424 bp, 17 predicted proteins | sample TabmetS2T1R1_FD_71024 | JGI IMG/M metagenome (GOLD analysis project Ga0081540, IMG submission 71024) | Tabebuia heterophylla rhizosphere microbial communities from the University of Puerto Rico - S2T1R1 | ecosystem: Host-associated > Plants > Roots > Rhizosphere ... | reverse complement strand
GCCGCGGGGGGGATTGAAAAGGCGGTCAAGATGGGGAAGGAGCCGGCGACGAAGGGGCCCGCCCGGCCGCCGATCCGGTCCGTCGCCGTGCGCTTCCGTTGCAACGCCGAGAAGAGCAGGATCGTCGGCGCCGCGCTCGGCATCATCATGCCGACCATCATCACCGCCCACATCAGCGCGACGAGGGCAAAGTTGACGGTCGCATCTGCAAGCGCCGCCGCTCCCGGACTCAGTGCGGTGGCGAGCAGCGTTGATACGGTATCCCTGACCGGCATGCTCATCATCCGCGCCGCCATGCCCTCCATCGTCTCCATCTGCAGCGCCAGATGGATCAAGAAGAGCCAGGACAGCAGGCAGAGGCCGACGAGGCTCGCCGCGACGACGAGCCTGTCGCGCCTCAGGACGGACTCAAACGCGCTGCCTGTCAATGCCCGCGCTCAGTGTATGAGCCCGTTTGGCCCCATGTGCAGCATGCAAAAATGCGCGTGGCGGCCAGTCCAATCATTTTCGATCGTGCCCGTGGTCTTCGCCGTGCTACTCGCAAATTCTGCCTCGATGTATTCGAAGCCGTGCGGAAGCACGACCTTGGCGCGATGCTCTTCGCCGGTGACAGGATTGCGGATCGGCTCGCCTTTGACGTCAATGATACCAGAAACCGAGAAACGGCCTGTCCGCTTCTCTTGGTCGACCTCGAACTCGATCGCCTTGAACAGCGGCTCGTGGAAGGTCTCCGTCATCGCCGCGGCAACGTTGAAGATCGTCGCGAACGGTGCCGTCTCCTGCCCGGTCAGGATTTTCTGGAGGGCCTTGCGCTGTTGCTCGTCGGCCCGCTCATCGATGATGGCCAAGGCTTCGCCGTGACCCTCATGGATAGCCCCCGGCCAGGCAAGGATCGCGGCGGCCTTCAATCCGTCCAGCCGGACGTCGCCGAAATGGCCCTCATCGACGCGTAGCGCCACGACCGCTCGGCAGTTTCCTCTTGTAGGCCGCGCATTGAACTGGCAGGGGCATCCCCAGTCGCAATTGCAGGTGCCTAGCTCCGGTCCCTTGATCATCCAGTCGACGTAGGCCATGGCATTCCTCCTTTTGGATAGCCCAAAGCTGTCGGCATACTCATGAGGGCGTCAAACCTGACACAGGCGGTGGAAGTAATCCAGTGGTGGGTCAAGGTGCCATGGCCGCGTCGACGAGGTGATTGAATAGCGAAGCCTTTGCTGCGGTGCACGAGTCTCCTTGTGCCCCGTAGCTGACCTCCCTGGCCGCGGCCGTTAGGTCCGCTTTCGGGGTGCAGAGCGGACCTGGAGAAATCCAAGCCAAGACTTCCGGTTTTGACCCTGATCGGACATGCAACCCCGCTGCGAGCGCTGCAATAAGTCGGCGCGTATGGTAGACTTTCGGTCCTGTCGGTCCAGAGCGGTTAGCGCAAAATCCGGAGGGGGCCGCGATGCAGCAAATTACCGACTGGCTCGAAAAGCTCGGCATGTCCGAGTACGAGCAGAGGTTCGCCGAGAACGACATTGATATGGCCGTTCTCCCCGACTTGACCGACCAACATCTCAAAGACCTTGGCGTTTCGCTCGGCCACCGGTTGAAAATGCTGCGTGCGATCCGCGATCTCAGCAACGTCTCGGCTGCCGTAACGGCACCTTCTGCACTCTTGGATATCGAGCCAGCTCGACGAGACGACGCCGAGCGTCGCCAACTGACGGTGATGTTCACCGACCTCGTTGGCTCGACCGCGCTCTCGACCACGCTCGACCCAGAGGATCTGCGTTCGGTAATCGGCGCCTATCATAAGTGCGTCGCGGAGACGGTCGCCCGGTTCGACGGCTTCGTGGCCAGGTACATGGGCGATGGGGTGCTCATCTATTTCGGCTATCCCCACGCCCATGAGGATGATGCCGAGCGTGCCGTCCGGGCGGGACTGGCGCTCATCGAGGCGATCGGCAAGCTGGGTATCCAGGAGCCGCTCCGGGTGCGTATCGGAGTCGCGACGGGCTTGGTCGTGGTCGGCGATCTCGTTGGTGCCGGCGAGGCCCAGGAACGCGGGGTGGTGGGCGAGACGCCGAACCTGGCGGCTCGTCTGCAAGGGATCGCTGAGCCGAACACGGTTGTCATCGCCGAAGGCACTCGAAGGCTCCTCGGCAACCTCTTCGAGCTACAAGACCTCGGGCCGAAGGACCTCAAGGGCATCGCCGCGCCAACGCGGGCCTGGGTGGCGTTGCGGGCGAGTTCCGTGGAGAGCCGATTCGAAGCGCTACACGCAACTGGCCTAACTGCCCTCGTCGGGCGGGAGGAAGAACTCGAATTGCTCCTACGGTGTTGGGCTAGGGCAAAGATAGGTGAAGGCCCGGTGGTCCTGATCGCCGGTGAGGCTGGGATCGGCAAGTCGCGGCTCACGGCCGCGCTTCTGGAACGCCTCGCCGGAGAGCCGCATACGCGTTTGCGCTATTTCTGCTCGCCGCAGCACACCGACAGCGCGCTATATCCGATCATCGGGCAGATGGAACGTGCCGCCGGGCTGGCGCACGACGATACACTGCAAGCGAGGCTCGACAAGCTTGATACCCTGCTCGCGCAGACCTCGACCTCGATCGGGGACGCTTCGCTCTTTGCCGAGATGCTGTCGCTTCCGAATGATGGACGCTATCCCGCCCTCGAATTGACCCCGCAGCAGCACAGGCAGAGAACATTCGAAGCGCTCATCTCACAATTAGAAGCGCTTACACGGCAAAGCCCAGTCTTGATAATCTTTGAGGATGCGCATTGGACCGATCCTACGAGCCTACAAGCTTTCGACCGGATCGTGGCCAGGATTCAGACCCTTCGCGCGCTAATGATTGTGACATTCCGCCCGGAATTCGAGCCGCCCTGGATCGGGCGGCCGCACGTGACCGCCATGACGATCAATCGGCTGACGAAACGCCAAGTCGGCGCCATGATCGACGGCGTAGTCGGCAACAAGCTGCTGCCGGCGGGCATCAGGCAGGACATCATCGAACGTACCGATGGCATCCCCCTGTTCGTGGAGGAGATGACGAAGGCAGTGCTGGAGGCGGAGGGCCAGGGCGCGGTCGAACGCACGATTGCCGTCGTTCCGTCCCCGGCATTGGCAGTCCCCGCAAGTTTGCACGCCTCATTGATGGCGCGGCTCGACCGGCTCGGCCCCGCCAAAGAAGTGGCACAGATTGGCGCGGCGATCGGCCGGGAGTTTTCGCATGCTCTCCTGGCGGCGGTGGTGCGCATGCCAGAGGCGAAACTGGGATCAGCGCTAGACCGTCTCATACAGACTGGTTTGCTTTTCAGGTTGGGCTTGCCGCCGAATGCGACTTACCTATTCAAGCATGCCTTGGTGCGGGACGCGTCCTATGGCACGTTGCTGCGCGAGCCCCGCCGCGCGCTTCATGCACGCATTGCCGAAGCAGTTGAAAGCCAATTCGCCGAGACAGCCGAGAGCCAGCCGGAGTTGCTGGCACATCACTGCACTGAGGCCGGGCTGATCGAGAAGGCGGCGGCCTTATGGGGCAAGGCGGGACAGCGGTCGCTAGCGCGTTCAGCGCTAGTAGAGGCGACGGTCCAGCTAATCCGCGCTCTTTCACAGATTGCGACGCTGCCGGGCACACCAGCGCTGCGTGGCGACCAGATCAAACTACAGGTCGCGCTTGTGAATGCTTTGATGCACACCAAGGGCCACGCGGCCCCTGAGACTATCGCATCTCTCGATCGAGCCCGCGCCTTCATCGAGCAAGCGGAGTCACTCGGAGAGTCCCCTGAAGACCCGTTGCTCCTGTTTTCAGTCCTCTATGGGTTCTGGGTCGCGAACTATATAGGGTTCAACAGCGACGCTCTCCTCGACCTTGCGACAGAGTGCTTGGCGCTTGCCGAGAAGCGGGGAACAATGGTTCCACTCATGCTTGGGCATCGTCTTATGGGTACGTCTCTGATGTGTACGGGGGCCCTTGCGGAAAGTCGGGCACATTACGATCAGGCGATCGCGATCTACGAACCCGCCGAGCATCGTGCGCTGGCGACGCGATTTGGCCAGGACGTGAGGGTTGCAGCGCTATCCTATCGGTCATGGGCTCTGTGGCTTCTTGGCTTCCCCGAGGCTGCAGGCAGAGACGCTGAACAGGCGCTCAAGGAAGCGCGCGAGATCGGCCAAGCGGCGACGTTGATGTATGCCCTGTTCCATACATCCTTTACCCATGTCTGCTGCGGAAACTATGCGGCAGCAAGCGCCGAAGCGAATGAACTTGTCCCCCTGGGAGACGAAAGAGGTTCCTTGTTTTGGGGGTCGCTCGGAACGCTGGTCCAAGGTTGCGTCTTGGCCCTCACTGGGAAGGCCTCAGACGCCGTCCATGTGATCACCTCGGGTATGATGGCACGTCGGTCAACGGCGGCAACAGCGCTAGAGCCATTCTGCTTGTCGTACCTGGCGGGCGCTCATGCTGAACTCGGTAACTTCGATGATGCACTGTTCCGCATTCGCGAAGCGATGACCAAGGTAGAAACAACTAAGGAAAGTTGGTTTGAGGCCGAAATCAAGCGCGTGGCAGGCGAAATCGCGCTATTGTTGCCCAACCCAGACGCAACGAAAGCGGAAGAGTATTTCGAACATGCGCTCGCGGTTGCCCGTCAGCAGCAGGCAAAGTCCTGGGAACTGCGTGCGGCTATGAGCATGGCGCGGCTGTGGTACGATCAAGGCAAACGACAGCAGGCCCACGATCTTCTCGCCCCGGTCTATGGTTGGTTCACCGAGGGTTTCGACACGCTGGACTTGAAGGAGGCCAAATCGCTACTGGAGCAGCTCAAGGCATGAGCGAGAACCGCGAATGGAAATCGGCGTTGGCCAATGCCGATGCCTTCGGGCCAATCAAATCGGTATGGACTTGCTCGGCCAGGTTGATGATCAGATGCTGAGGGACATCGGCATCTCGTTCGGCGGCCATCAACTGGATATCCGGGAATGCGATCGCCAAATTGACAGCCGCGCCCGCCGCCGAGGCGAATTTAGACAGCACCATATCTATGCATGAGACTATTGCGGCGTCGGCCGAGCGCCTCCAGCTGACTAAGGGCGTGTACTCATAAAATTGTCCGCGGACATCGCCGGAGGTCCGAGAAAGGCCAAAGTCGTACATAAAACTACCTGTCGATCAGGAGTTTTGGAGGATGTGACCATGCAGCGGATGAAGCAAGCTTCGAAAGCGAAGCGAGTGGCCAAAACCGCCGTACCGGCGCTAGGAGCCGCCGGGCTAACCTTTTCGCTAGCGGGAGGCGCATCGGCATCAGCCGTGCCGACGGGCGACGTTCAACAAAGGCCGAGCTTCGCGCCTAGTCCGGTGATGACGCTCAGTGAAGAAGAGCTCGCCGACGTCAGCCTCGCCACCTTCCATCTCATCGACAAAGAAGACGTCAGTGGTCGCGTGCTGATCGCGCGGGGATGCGGCGGTTGCCGTGGCTGTAGAGGCTGTAGAGGTTGTGCGGGATGCCGAGGCTGCCGCTGCGGCGTCGGTTGCGCCGGATGTGGCGGCTGCAGCGGGTGCGGTGGCTGCGGGGGCGATGCCTTCTGGTTCGGTAATTTCTCGTCCGCCTGCTGCGCATCTTGGGGAAGGTGCCGCTTGTGCTAAGTCCCACGACCTAACGGCCCGCCTCAGTCGCCTTCGGGTCAAAATCCGAGGAACTCACCTTGAGCACAATTAGTCTGCTGCGTTCCCAGAATCGGACTTCTCATCCGGGCCCGTTTATGAGTACACGCCCTAAAACAACGCCGCCGAGCGAGGACTGAGAGGCATAGCTCTTGGCCCGAAATCCTGGCTGTTCCGTGGGTCGCGCCCGCCATGGAAAGGCCGCCGGTGCGTTTTTCGGCGCCCAGGGTTAAAAACACGCGAAAAATACATCACCGGAATCACATAGTGCGCAGCAAGCGCGAACCGACTGCTGCCTTTGCGACAGGCCCTAGCAGCTGACGAACGGGCCTCGCCTTGCCGTCCCAAGTGGCCGCTGCTTGCGCAACTTTTGCGAACATCTCGCGGATACGGGGCTGGTACTCGATCAGTTCTCCGATCTCGCAACCCCCGGCGACGGAATTGCGCACTGCATTTGCTTTTTCAGGCGCCACCTCTTCGAGCCGTTCCACCGCAGAACCGACGCGAGCAGGCAGTAAAAAATAGGCGAAGCGGGCGCCCGAAAAAGACATCATCTGCTGGATCGTCCCGCCAGACGCCTTGGCCTGCGCGACGGACCGCTGGTAATCGCGCGGCTCGACGCAAAAACCGCAGTGCTGAAAACCGCTCCTTCCGGCCGCGAGGAAGGCGCGCCAGCTTGACGGCTCATCGTCGAGCGGCTGAATAAGCTCCAGCTGCACCCCGCCGACCTGACAGAAGCCGAAGCTGATCAGCGGGCGTGAGGGCCTCTCCAGATACTTGTTATCAGTGACCACCACGGGACCGAGCGTGAGCCAGGGCCCGATACCCTGGTCGATCCAGCTCTTGATGGCTTGCTCAAGATCGGGCACCACGTAGCCGAGCTGATCGGCGCTTTTCCCGAGCATCGGATTGCCCGCGTCGATTAGCTTGCTGAGGTGTTCCATACGATTCTCCGATGCTGCGGAATGTTGTCGCGCAGACACAAGTTTCCTGAGGGACTACAATCAAGGCATTTAAGAGCAATGAGGTTAGGATGTCCCAATGCATTCCAACCTGAACCTGATTACACGTCGCGCTGGATCAGGAAGTCTATGCAAGTGCGCAGCCATTCGAGGTCGGGACTTGCAGGCACACTGGCGAATGCTGAGTTGTGGAATTCGTGCGCCGCAGCCTCTGCAAATTCGGCTGCCGCTCGCTGCGCCCACTGGATGCTGCCGCCGCTCGCGAGAATCTGATGGAGTCGCAGGATTTCGCGCGGCAGGCGGCGCTCACGCGGCCGCATCAGGAACCGGCTAATCCAGGCTCGATCAACTTGATTGGCGTGAGCGAGCGCGTGCGTAAGCACGATAGTCCGTTTTCCCTCCCACAGATCGCCATCGATCTCCTTGCCGTAGCGCCCAATGTCGCCAATCAGATTAAGAACATCGTCGGTGATCTGGAAGGCCAATCCGAGCAGATAGCCAAACCGATCAAATCGACCAAGATCCTGGTCCTCGCCGTTGGCAACGAGTGCACCAATCCGCATGGGGTGAATGAAGCTGTACCAGGCCGTTTTCTTGAGCACGAGCCGCAGATAATCGTCTGTCGTAACGGTGAGATCATTGTCTCGCACCCATCCGAGTTCGATGGCTTGCCCCTCCAAGGTCTCGACGAGCATGTGATCGACTTCGTCGAAGAGGCGCAGCGCTGCCACCGGTCCAAGCCGCTCGCCGGTCTTGCGGAAAAAGCGCATGGCGAGTGCGTTCATGGAATCGCCGGTATTCACGGCAATTGGAATCCCGGCGCGGCGATGCATTGTCGCAACGCCACGCCGCCAGTCGCTACCGTCTTCAATATCGTCGTGCACGAGAAATGCATTGTGCAGCATTTCCAGGCCGGCGGCAGCAGGAAACGCATCCTCCGCGCGACCGCCCAGCGCTCTCGCGGTCGCGATGCAGAGGGCGGGGCGAAGGCCCTTGCCTGACCGGTCCATGAAATCCTTCACGAGCCCATAAAGGTGCCGCTGCGGTTCCCACGTCGGTACGCCTTCTGCAAGCAGATCGGCGAGCATTTCGCGATACCAGACCAGGCGGTCCAGGAAGCCGCCCGGGCCCACGATCTCGCCGGCCACTGGCACAGTGTCCGCGACCTTGATCAACGCATCCTGCAGGGTGGGGACATCAACCAGGCGGCGCCCTATCGCCGCCGGGTCGACCGTATCAAGCACGCTGACATCATCCGCGGCGGCACTGCGCGGGTCGAGCGTGTCGGCGATGGCATGGGTGAACGGCGATACCTGCTCGAGCAGGGAGCGCGCCTGCTCTAGGAGCGGCGACGCATCGCGTAAGGCGTGGGCAGCTACCTGCACGAGTGAAGCGTCCCACGGCAGGCCGGCCTGGTATCGCGCTGCATCATGCAGCCGCCATGGCAGGAGGATTTCAGGTTCGTGCAGCGGCCACAGCTCACAGCGGCTTCCGTCGAATTTCACGGCGTCAAGCAGCCCATTCACCGCGCGCCGAGCTGCCTCATTGGCTCCCTCCATCGTCGCGAGGTCGGTATGCGTGCGAACGTAGTCCGACGCCAGAAAGAGGTTTGGAATGGCGGTGGTCGCCTCGGGACGCAAGGCCCAGGTTTCGACCTGATTCACCAGCAGTGGCTCGGAATTCCGCAGCCAGCCCGGGCGTGCAGGATCGGTCTCGATGTCCGCGTCGAGGAACCACGAATGCAAATCCTCATCGCGCAGCACCTCATTGTCGGCATCATTGAGCGAGCGCTTGAGTTGATTCCATGTCTCGCCCACCACCTCTTCACGCGAGCACCTCATGGCTGGGCGTCCGTTCGCCCCCGGGGCCGTCCAATCGGAAAGATCGACCGAGAGAATGCCGTGCACCTCGCTGTCTCCGAACAGCTCGGACGGCACATTACGCCAGAACTGAAGCTGCGAGATGCTCGTGAGCGCCCATTCGGTGTCGATGTGAATCGCGTGCCCGTGCGCCGACGGCACCGCGCGGTGCAGATAGAACTGCACGCCGTTCATCCACTCCAGGTTCGCAGCCAGCGCGCGCAGGTTGGCGAGCGTCGGGTCGGCTGCCGCCAGGCGGCCGCTCACCAGGGGGGCAATGTCCTCGAGCGGGAGCGCCGCCACGTAGTGGTCGCCATGCACCATAGTGCGCTGGCCTTGCTGGCGAGCGACGACGCCGGTGATCCGCCCGTTCTCGCAAAGGATCTCCTCGACCTGCGCGTTCTTGACGTACCGCACCCCGCTCGATTCGAGATACGCAAGCCACGGATCGATCCAGACGAGATTCGTTGGCCCGTCGAGCACGCGATCAGTCGATCCCGCAATCGGGTTCAGGATCGTGAGCACCAGCTGCACAAAGATGTCGCCGATGGTGCGCGCACTGGCCTTGCGCGCTTTGGCCGCCACCAGCGAGCGCGTTATGCCGGCGGCGAAAAACTTCTGGTATGAGGCCGACCGCTGCTCGGCGCCGACGAACTCCCACCAGCTCGTGCGCTCGTATTCTGCGAGACGGCGCTGGTGGCACGAAGTGAGTATCTGCCAGACGCGCGCGCCGAAGAATGCCAGATCGTCGGGAGTGGGGTCGGCGGAGTGCTCGAACAACAGCAAGATGTCCCGCAACATGGTGCCGGCATCGCGGGGCGAGAGCGGAAAGCCCGCCGGTACGACGAACGTGGGCTTGTCGTATTGCGTGAATTCCAGTCGCGTGGTCGGCACCAGGTGATCTGCCACCTTGCTTCCGTCAAACGACGGTATGCGGCGCATGGTATCGATTACGTGCTTGTAGAAACCCGGGAAGAATCGAAACCCGTGCTCGCCGGGCACCCGGTGCTGGATCGAATCCCCAGCGCCATCGGCAAGCTGATGTCCGCTGGCGTCCTCGCCCTCGTGGATGACGGGAATGCTGCGGGCCTTGCCTCCCGCAATATCGCCGCTCTCGAGCACCACGACATCGAGGCCACGCTCGACCAACTCGTGCGCGACACTCATGCCGGCGATACCGCCGCCCAAGACGATAACCCTAGTAGGCATGCTTCACCGAGCCATGACCACTTAGCCCGCTTTTAGCCAATTTTGGAGGCGTCATCGAGCGCGCGGGACGCGATATATCGGATCATTCTCGACGATCTCACGAGCACTTTCAAGCATGAGCTTCATTCGCCCAAGATTGCCAAACGTAGGCCAGCGGCCATCTGTATTTGACCGGCTCGAAGCGATCCGTATTAGAATTGGGCATAGCCGTGCGGTCGGATCTGAAGTGCGGCGGTCAACTATCACATAAGCGTCGCTTCGCTGTTCTCTCTCACGACGCTTGTTGACAATGTCCGTCAAAACTCGCGCGCAAAATCTCGTTGAGGCATCACGCTGGAAACCGCCGATGCACAGTTTTTGATTGCGCTGTCGGCAAGTTTGCCGATTGGCCTTAACGATTGCTTCGTAGGAGTTATTCTTCTTCCTCTTCTTCGTCTTCATCTTCTTGCTGACGGAATTTTTTTTCTTTCAGATCATATGCGATGGTGATGGTCCCCCCGTGTTCGTCAATTAAGTCAATGACCAATAGACCGTCACCGAGGTTGGTCGGCGCTTCCACAGTTATTGTGTGGTTGTCCGGTTTCTTCGGGACGATTGGCGTGTCCTCGTCGATCCTCACTCCTCTGGTTTTGTCAATTATCTGCTGGGCGGCCTTGTCATCGATCGAAAGGGCAGATTTCAAAACCTTGACGTCTATTGGGATTTGCATTTGCATCTCCTCCTTAGTTTTGTACCGAGGTGAATTAGCGATCAACTGAGCTTAGCCCCGAGACATTTGTCCGTACACGCCGCGATCGCCGGAAATGTCAATAGCTACGGTGCCCCGAAGTTTCGTGGCGCCTATCCCGCCAACCGGATGATCGCTTGGGGTTCCTTGATACGAAGCGCCATCTTCTCGCACACACGGAAGACGAAATTCGGCTCCGCCGTGACCTGCAGGAACTGGACGCACGCGTCTGTGGCGATGACTAGCTCGACTGGCTCGCCGCCAAGTGCCACAACAACGCCGGACCGCACGCCGGGAGCGACGTTAAGCGTGGACGAGCGGAGCAACGGACCGCCGCCCAGGAACGGGAGGATGCGATCTTGCGGCAATACAAGAGCCGCCGTTGGAGTCTGAGCGAGAAGAAACAGCCTCTGGTCAAGCACCACCGCGAACGGTCCGAATTGGCCCTGCGCTTCCAGGAGGCCAATGGCCCTGGCTATCGCCCGCACCAGCTGCGTGCCTCTGCGTCGGGCCGGCAGCCATGGAATAACAACCCGCTGCGACGGACGGGTCCAAAGTCCACGGCTTGCCTGCCCGCCGGTGATTTCCCAGACCGTTTGCGGGGGCGGTGGGCCGACCTGTATAGGGGGGGCAAAGCTACCCGGGATTGATAGGCTTGGCACCAATCCCCTGAAGACGACGGCGTCCTCAAGACGAGCCAGAACGTTGGCAGCGCGCCGGAATAAGGCCAGCACGCTGGTCATCTCTGGATCGGCCATCTGCGCACCCCGCACGGGCACTCTTACCTGTAACGTCGCCAATTGGATGACAGGTTTGTCCTGGATACCTAATATTATCGGCCGCGGAATGGGCGGCGGCGGAGCAGCCCAACCAGGCGGAGCAACCTGGTACTGGATAACTTCCTGCCTCACGAAGTCGGTATCCCCGGGCAACGGTCCAAGCAACGGAAGGAACGTCGCCGCCATCCGTGCGCGGCTAGCTTCCTCTTGAACGACTTTGTTGACGCGAGCCCACTGCTCGTCGGTCCACGGCACTTGCGGGTTATCGGTTGTCATCTCAGAGGCCCCCATAGTGGTACATCGGAAATGAGATGCCGTTTGTGCTTGCGCACGAACGAATGCAAAGTCCTCAGTCTACATGTTTTGCCGCCCCTGCCGTTACGAGGTATACGTCGTAGTCGGCGCGTAGCGTCTTCATGTCCACCCTGCCAACGCCAATACACTGGGCGCGGTTGAGCCAGGCTAGTCCTTTGTCAGCGGTCGCGTAGGTCGGAGCAAGAATGAACGGCGGCAGTATACCGAAGTCGCCGCGGATGGCACGTGCGTAGCCGGTCTCACCCAGGTCAAGTATGCCTTCATGCAAGCAGTCGATCAGCGCACCAGACCGCGTCTGCAGACACTCCGTCACGTTGACTATGCCAACACCGTCCTTGCGGATGCGCAGCCAGTTGGCCCCGCCGGGTCGGACGATCCCCTCGAAGCGCGGTCCAACGAAGCGTCCTTCCGTGACGTGCCAGTTGATTCGCAGGCCATCCGGCATAACGCCTATCACCTCCGTACGGATGGCGGCCGTGCCGGCCCAGAGGAACGTGGTATCCCAGTCCCAGCGAGGCTTGCCTGCGCATAGACCAGCGGTCTCGACCGGTGCCGCTCCGCAACCCACCTGATACCGGGGACATTCGGCGGACTCCCCTAGGCGCGGAGAGATCGGTTGGCCGGCGAAGCGAAGCACTGGTAGAAACTCTACCGTTCCGCCGGATTGACCCGGCAGGAGCGCCCGAAATACCTGCCCGTTCGTACCGTGGACGCGCGGCACGGGTTGCCCGATTGCCTGGAATACCGGGCCTCCGTTCACCCGGTACTCCACCGTGACGGCGTGACCCGGCCGCACTGGAGAGACCGCTACCGTGACCGATGCTGGAGTTCCCGGCGAAATCACTGCGGGGGGGACAGGTGTATCCGCCTCACCCCATCGCAGCGCCGAGCCGTCCCGCGCGCGCTGCATCGAAGGCATACATGATGCACTAGCTGCGGGGGCTTCATCCGTTTGTGGCGCCAGGGAAGTGGTCATCGCAGGCGCGCTGCAAGACATCGGCCACACGCCGGGATCGGTGAAGCCGTTGCGGCAGCTTCCGCGAAAACGCACGGCCGTTTATTGACGAATCCGCACGGCGAGCAGTTCATCGGACGCTCCGCGGCGTGAGATCGAAGCCCCCGCGCGCCCGCCATGCTTCCTCCCCCTCGGCGAGGATGACGAGTGCGCGCGCGATGAGATCGCTGGGATCGGTCGTCAGGAGGGGTGCGCGAGGCGCCGCCTGCTGCACCGCGGAGTCTCCCAAATGCGCAGCTTTTTCGGGTGCTGATCGAGGCGCGTCATAAAAGGGTCGCCGAGGAAGGCCGCGCTTTTGGGCCGCCCCTGTTTGGACGCCAGCCGTGTCGGCAAAGTTCGGTAGATGCGACGGCGGCGGCGCCCCCGAGGTAGGAAGCCTCAAGTCCCCGTCCGGCCTTTTCGATCCATAGCATTTGCCTTGCATTTGCTCGACCGACCTCGCATCGTGGGGCAATTTAAACCTGCACTATGATTTAAAGCCTACACTACATTGTGTATGCAAAACAGGGCCATCATGCAAGCTGCTGCAGTGCGGTAGTTGGGAGCGAGCATGGGACCACCACAACACAGCGCGCCGTCTCCCTGGATCTCCACAACGCCGAGAAACTCGCCTCGCCCATGGATACCTGAATCGCCGCCACCGCCTTTGCGGGCGAGAGCTCAATTCGCACGACGGCTTCACGCCGGGGATTTTCCGCAAACCTATAGTCATGGAGGCAATCTGTCGCGGGTAATGAGCCTTTTGCGGAGCAAGGCCGGGACATCGTGGATCTCCCTCCGGCCCCGTGTCGACGACGAAATACCGCTTGCCAGCGGCGCGATGCCCTATCGCAATGCGAATCTGTTGAAGCCGATATTGTCTTGGATCACCGCGTTCGGCCCGACTGGTACTCGAGCAGGATTCGCCAGATCAAGCTTCCGAAACACGATCTTGTCACGCCAGACCTTTCGCAAAAAATCCTCAAAGACGAGAATTGTCAGTTTTTCACCTGGACATCGTCGGTATCCAAAGCCGAACGGGGCAAAGCCGGCATAGTCGCAAACTGGGTAGCTTCGTCCGTCCGCAACGACAAATAAGGTGCCGAAGCCGCTATTTGTAATACTGGCCTTTCGTCCGTCCTTAATCTTGAAATTGGTGATGTCAAACGGACACCGTGCCAGGCCGATTTGCCGACATTTGTCATCGTTGATTTGTGCGCTGGTCGGGACGCGGAGATACCGTTGCGGATCGAACGTATTTGGATCCGTCCAGTGAACCGGATCCAGGCTGGTGCTGGTATGCGGCGTGCATACATAGCTGTGCCGTTCAAACGGTATGTCGAACTTTTGCTGCGGAGACGCCCCGTGGACGCTTGATCCCGCATCATGGATGGTGGAGATGCTGCCGCCGTTTGGCGAAATCACGCGGAACAATTCCATTACCAATAGTTCAAGTGGCGAGAAAGACGTGCCCCCGGCAGTGTCGAAATTTCCGCTCATTGTCTTCTGAAATGACGCTCGCACGGCCTGATCGCCGCAGTCTTCCGACAAGAGCGACATGACCCCGAAAATCGCATTGGCCCATTGGCTCAGCGCGACGAAATTGTGCAAGCACTCAACGGCCATGTCCTTCTTGCTGAAATGACTGCCGTCCTGGGCATTCTTCAGCCAATGCCAGGCCATCGTTTTCTCGGGATTTTTGGTTTTGCCCGATTGGATATCGCTGATGCGTTCGTCGATCCATGATTTGAGAAAATCCTGAAGCTCACGAACCTTCATATAGTTGTGGTACGTAATTGGCAGCAAGGGATTCCGATAAGCAACGACTGTATTGAACGCTTCTCCGATTTCACGAACCTCACGGGGAATATCGCCGCCAGTAACTCCAAGGTGAAGGTCCCAATAGAGGTCGAAATAGTGGTCGAGGTAATGCCGCATAAATGGCCTGTCAGCGAATTGCTGATCTAAAAGCTTGTCAAAAAAAGCTGTAACTTTGGCGCGGTACATCGGCTTATAGAGATCGGGCGACACAGCCGAAAGATAAATTCGCTTGCGAAGATTATTGTCGCCCCGCTTCTCGAGACCTTGCAGGAAGACCATCACGCCCTCTTCAGGGGTCGGTTTCCAGTCACGATAGATGAGGCCAAAAACATCATGAGGTAGTGCATTCTCCTTACTGAAATTAGGGTCAATCATTGGCAACAGCGGCCGCTCCCCTTCGTAAACGTTCGTCAGGAAGAACGGTATGACGACTTTCTCGACGTAGTTCGAATCGAAATTGGCAGGAATCGCGGTGCGAAAACGTTCAATCGCGGTGATGATCTGCTCCGGTATCGGTGACTGTGCTGCCGCGCTGGACGCCTCTTGTGCTCGCTCCCCCACCCCCACCTGGTATATGTCAAACTGAGCGCGAAGCGTGGTCATGTCCACCCTGCCCACGCCGATGCACTGGATGCGGTTGAGCCATTCGAGCCTCGGATCCGCAGTCTCATACGTCGGTGTGATCACAGCGGGGATTTGCCGATCATCATACTCGCCGCGCAGCGCGCGAGCGTAGCCGTCGGGACCAAAATCGGCGACCCCGCCGTAGGCGCCGTACACGCGAACACGTTCCCGCGTCTCGAAACACGCCCGGACGTTGACGATCGCAATTCCATCCGGGCGGATATGCATCCAGTCCGCCGCGCCGGGTAGCACGACTGCTTCGTGACCCGGCCCGACGAAGGTCCCTTCCGTGACGTGCCAATTGACCCGTAGGCCGTCGGACATTGGGCCGACGAGTTCTTTGCGGAGCACCACCTTCAATGATCCGAGGAAGTTCGTGTGCCAAGCCCAGCGGGATGGAGCAGGGGCGGCCTCTTCGGATGCCCTCGAACGAGGGCGCGAACTGGCATTCGCCATTTCCCGGTATACGGCCGAACTGTCGCGGGCGTAACGCGGCGTCTGATCCACCAGGCCGGTGATCACCCCCCGCACCTTAGGGAAAAAGCCCAGCACTTTGGGCGTGAAGCCCCATGCGAGAAGGGTCCGACCTTCTTCCGAACTCCGGTCGAAGAGCACAGACCCTGGTATCACCGGCTGCAGCCGAGGGGCGACATCGCTTCGCCACTGCCAGCAAACGACCGCCCCCCGCCCGATGCGTGCGACCGCCGGGTAGACGCATTCGGTACCGCGCGGAAGCGCCTGCAGATTGATGCCGGCTGTTTTGGCCGCCTGTGCTACCGCGGACCCGTATGCCGTCGGATCCCTGGTAAGCTCCAGGTCTCCCTGGACGACGCCACGTCTATGCTGGTCTTTGATCGACAAGTGAAGCCGGCGCCCGTTGCACGCCATGTCGATGGTCCCCGGCCGTTTGTCGGTGCCCATGCGCTCGCGGCCAACGTCGATCGCAACCTGGGTTGTATCGAGCAGTCGGAACATGTACATCCGCGCTTTGTTCTCGTACACCAATGTTGCGGGATCGAACGATCCATCGAGCATCACAAGCACGCTCGACGCGTCGTTAGAGGCCGCCCTCAGGCACGCTTGGCTTTCGGGAGCGTTGTCCGCCACGGCAGCAACCACTATAAACATGGCGGCATACGGCCAGATCGAGGTATCGGTAAACTTATTCGACCAGAGCTGTGCGATAGCCACGCGCCTGCCGTCCGCGTACTTCAAGGTCATCGGTCTGTAGCCACTGCCGGCCAATGCGGCATTCACCAGAGGCACATTGGAGCACTCGCCGTAGAGGTGCACCATTTGACCGCTATAGTACTGAAGCTCATTCAGCACGACCGCGCCGCTGGCGGTTGTATAGGTCTTGCCCGTGATGATGTACCTGTCGAAGAGCGGTTCATACCGCTCGTTGTCGACATCGGACGGTGGCGGCACGAACGCGTCCAAAGTTAACTTGCTCTTCGCTTCTCGGGACAGTTGCTGCTCGAAGGTGTGAAGGACTTCTTGAACATCTTCTTTGCTGTGAGGAATCTGCAAGAGTCGAATGGCATCCGAATTTCCGAGCTCGCCGGCTGCGGCGAGCCTGGAGGCCTCGCGGATCATTGCGCTGCTGCGAATAGCTGTGCCCACGCTGGTCTCCCTTGAATAGAATAAACCGCACCAGGAGCCGCGCCGAGTGTGTCCGTTCGGACCATTATTCCTGAGCGCGAATGTCGGAATTCATGATATCCTGCCGGTCCTTGCGAATGCCACACTTATCCACCTCCTGGAAGTGATCCGACCTGAGCGCATCGCCAGGGGAGTCCACATGCAGCCCATTCCCAAAGACATCTTCACCGAGCCCGACAACGTATCGCCGGACGGTCTGGCCAATCTCGGTCCGCTGCGGCGCCTCGCCGGCGTGTGGGAGGCTGACAAGGGCATCGATATCAATCCCAAGGCTGCGGGTCCGGAACGCCGCGTTTTTCGCGAGCACATCCGCATGGACCCGATCGATCCGCAGGCCAATGGCCCCCAGCTGTTTTATGGCCTGCGCTATCACATCCACATCAACACGCCGGAGGAAGACATCACCTTTCACGATCAGGTCGGCTACTGGCTGTGGGAGCCCGCCACCGGCCTCATTATGCAAAGCGTGACAATCCCGCGCGGCCAGGCCCTGCTCGCGGCCGGTCATGCCAAGCCCGACGACAGAAAAATCTCCGTCGCCGCCAAGCGCGGCGAAACCAGTTACGGAATCTGCTCGACGGACTTTCTGGAACAAGCCTTTCGCACCGACAGCTACCGCTGCGACATCACCTTCAACGACGACGGCAGCTGGACCTATCTCATCCATACCGAGCTTCTGGTGCACGGCCGCCCGTTCGATCACCACGACACCAACACGTTGAAGCTTGTCGAGGCGCCGAAACCCAATCCGCTGGCCGTCATCGTCAACGACCGCGCAGGGCAGAAATAGGTTGGACGGCTGGGCAAGCGCTGCGGGTTGAGGTTGCACCGGCCATGGATGCTTGCCGAATTATCGAGGACGGCTTTGTCGTCTTCCTGATCGGCATGCGCATGCCAGAAACAGGTCCTGGACTTGCCGGTCCGGCGCATGATCTCAGTGTGCCGAGCCCGGCAGGACCTCGCAGGCCTCGCGCAGCCAAGAGAGGTTCGCCGAAATCCTGCGGCGCTCGCAATGCTTATCGCAGGGGAGATGGCCTGTACGCATTTGCGGGCTTCATCCGCTGCGGGAGCTGGGTGAAGCGAAACATTAAGAACCGGCAGTTAAGCTAATTTTTACCTTGTAGGCGTAAAATGATGATGCCGAACACTGTTTCTCTTGCAGTTTCAGAAGCCTCGATGCGCGAATCAAACCAAAATGTCCAAAAACTTGACGTCCAATTCTTGGACAAAATCCCCGCAGCTATCGCGAAGGGCCGTCGCATCATCGCTCGTCGCAGCTCGTTGAAGTTCAACTTCTTGACGGGATCAGTGACGGCGGAAAAGACCGAGACCATTGTGGAGCCGACCGATGCTCGGCACTGAACTACCGGAGTGGAGGAAGCGTAACGGCTTCACCCAGGACACGCTGCGGATGGCGCTGGGCGTGAAATCCCGGCAGACGATCATCACCTGGGAGAAGTCCACCGATCCGCTGCCGCGCCTCGTGCAGCTTGCACTCTTCGCTTTGGAGAGCTTCCCCGAGGAACGAAAGGTAACGGCACGGCGGACGGCGCCGTGGCATCCGATGCCTGGCTAACGCTTCGTCTTGCTTTCCTGCTCCAGCTTCATGGTCGCGACAAACGATGAAGCTGCCTGCTTGATCGAACGCGCTGCCGATCATCTGGGGCAGTCGGAGAGCGACAACCACAACCTCACGAGTGACATCGTTACGCCCGTTCCAGACGGAAAGCGGGTGGCGGCCGCGATGTCGCTTGTCTAGCGTCCAGCCCCGGAAGCTCGAAGCTTCTTTCCGACAAATGGGAACAAACAGAGAGACAAGACATGTCCATGGAAGATGACAACAAGGCCATCGTCGGTCGATGGTTCACGCATTTCTGGGGCAAGACCTGCAATCTCGGCATCGTCGATGAATTGGCTGCGCCCGACATGCTGTTGCAATATTCGCTGCACGAACCCCGCCGGGGTCGCGATGACATCAAGGCCTTCATGACCGACTTCAGGAAGGCGTTCCCGGATCTCAACTTCTGGGGCGCAGCCGACCTGATCGCGGAAGGCGACTTCGTCGTCGGTCGCTGGGAGGGAGGCGGCACGCATACCGGTCCCGCTTTCGATGATTTCCTGATCGGAGGCCTGCCGGCCAATACCGGCCGGAAGATGAAGTTCACGGGAACGACCGTGCTGAAGCTCAAGGATGGTAAGATCCTCGAGGAAATCGGTCTCGACGACGGCGTCACGGCCTTGACGCAACTCGGCCTCATCAAGAATGCGGCCTAGTTCGCCAGGTCGCAACGCCGCACACACCGTGCGGAACATATGAGGCGGCACCCCGAGGGAGTGCCGCCTCACATTGTATGCACCACTGTTCTCGATTTGGCGCGACTTGGTCAACTGATCGTGCAAGGCGGTCGGACGTGTTGAGTGCGGCGAAAACCGTCGTTCCGCGGCAAGGGCGATGGGTTTCGCGCGGCTCAACATATTCTGCTTATCGGAGATATTTCGGAAATACAAAATACGCCTTGACATTTGCGTAAATCAGAAGTATCTTGCGATGCATCCCGTGCCCGCTGAGGGACGTATCGCGATCGTCACGGCACGTTGGGCAAGGGATGCGATGGACGCGGTGATCTCAGGTGTAACGGCTTGATTTCCGAAAGGGATCAAGGTCCGCCGCCGGACGAAGGAAAGCCGCGGACGGCGAAGTCGTGTGGTCCTGGCGCCGCGACCCTGGCGCTACGTTGGCGGGAGTCTTCCCACTGACAACGGGGGCAAGAAAGGCCGCCTCCCCGGGGAGAGCACGTATAAGCCGTAAAACCATCGCGCGGGG
>Ga0081540_1001588_pt1 | contig 19426 bp, 17 predicted proteins | sample TabmetS2T1R1_FD_71024 | JGI IMG/M metagenome (GOLD analysis project Ga0081540, IMG submission 71024) | Tabebuia heterophylla rhizosphere microbial communities from the University of Puerto Rico - S2T1R1 | ecosystem: Host-associated > Plants > Roots > Rhizosphere ... | reverse complement strand
CTGGGGGAGCTGAACGAGGGGTTCAAGCTGATCATGGCCAACTTCCAGTGGGAGCGGCTGCCCATGGCGCTCGGCGCCGTGGGCGGGATGCAGCGGGTCTTCGAGCAGACCCTCGAGTACGCCAAGGAGCGCGAGGCCTTCGGCCGCCCGATCGGCCGCTTCCAGGCGATCCGCCACAAGTTCGCCGAGATGTCCGTGAAGATCGAGGTCGCGCGCGCCCTCACCTACGCCTGTCTGCGCAAGTTCGCCGCGGGCGAGGACGCGACACGCGAGGTGACTCAGGCCAAGCTATTCACCCAGCGGGCGATGTGCGACGTCGCCGACGAGGCGATCCAGATCCACGGCGGATACGGCTACATGCGCGAGTACGGCGTCGAGCGCGCGTACCGCGACGCCCGACTCGGCCCGATCGGCGGCGGCACGGACGAGGTGATGAAGGAGATCCTCGGCCGGCAGCTTGGGCTCTAGCCGAGCCGTCCTCAGAGGGTGAACCGTCTCGCCCGCGGCTCGTCGGCCTCCCGGAAGAGACGAACATCGAAGTTGACCCTGGGCGACGTGGCCGCCGGCGGAACGTACGCGGTGTGGGGTATCGCGCCGGAGAAGATGGCGACGTCCCCCGTCCGCAGGCGAGGCCTGAAGAAGTAGCCCTCGGCGAGCTCCGGGCTCTCTTCCGTCATCGCGTCGCTGAGGCTGCCCAGGAAGGCCTCGACCTGCTCGCGATGCGGCTGCGACATCTCCGCGAACCAGGACAACCGGCCGACGTAGAACTGCAACCCGGGGCAGTCGACGTTGGTGACGACCCCGAGAGGGGTGAGCGGCGTCCAGATGTTGTGGAGGCCGACCAGATGCGGAATCTGCGCCAGCTCGGTGTGGAGTGAGAGTCGACCGTTCGCCTTCCCCTCGTTCCCGGGGATGCTCACCCGAGCCCTCGCCACCCACCAAAAGGCCTCCGGTCCCAGGAGGTCGATGAGGAAGTCCCTGACGAGGTCGGTCATGATCGCCGCGTAGAGCGACGTCTCGGTCCAGTCGTTGGTTCGCCCATCGGTCCACGGGTCGAGGGCCGTCACCTCGCATGCCAGGTTCCTGGTGCTGAATTCGTAGCTCTCGGGGAGGTCGTAGTCGGTCTCTCCTGCGGTCGCCTTCGCCGTCACGTAGTCCGCGTGCGCCACCGCGCGCTCGAGGAGACCCACGATCTGCTGTGGGTCGAACACGTTCCGCAGGATCACGACGCCGAAGCGGTCGAGCTCGGACCGAGCGTCCCCGAGGGAAGCGGGCTGGAAATGCTCCCGTCCCTCGCGCGCGGCTTCCATGTCTTCGACCAGCAACGTCATAGAGATCGCGACCCGGCCGCGAACCTACCGGAAATCCCGAGCGCCATCCGAAGCCTTTTGTCGGCCCACGCCCGGCGCCAGATCTGCCAGGCAGGTGGGCTGGTCGGTGCGCCTAACCCACCTCTAGGGAAGGGCCAGGCAACACGAGTCAGGGAACCCTGAGGGCGGCTTCAGGGTCATTCCCGATTGAAGGTGCGGGTCCCGGTGTCCATCCTGCGATGCCTCGTACGTCGTAGAGGCAGATCGACAAATTCACAGGAGGGAGCTTCGTGGCATCACTCACCCGGTGGGTCTTGGCCCACAAGAAGATCGTCGTCGTCAGCTGGGTCCTGCTGACGATCGCAGGGATCGCCGCCGCGGGTCCCGCGTCGAAGGCGCTCAACCAGAAGTTCTCCGTCCCGCACAAGGAGGGCTGGGACACCAACCAGGAGATCGCCGCCAAGTACAACGGCACCGGTGGGGACTCGAGTCCCCTGCTCGCCGTCTCGACGCTTCCGGCCGGCGAATCGGTCGACTCCCCACGGGTGAAGAGCGACCTCGGCGCAGTTGACCAGCGTCTCGCCAAGGCGCTGCCCGGATCGCGGATCGCCTCATATGCGTCCACTGGAAGCAAGACGTTCGTCTCCGACGACGGGCACACGACCTACGCGATCGCGTATCCGACGCCCGACAAGGACTCGGCCTTCGGGGACAACCCGGAGGCTGAGAGGCACGCGCGGGCGGCGATCGCGGGGGCCACAGTGGGCGGCGCCCCGGTTCACCTGACCGGCTTCGACGCGCTTCAACAGGAGAGCAGCGGAGGCGATGGCCCCGGTGTGCTGCTCGAGGCGGTGATCGGCGGGGTCGGCGCTCTGATCGTGCTCAGCTTCGTCTTCGCATCTTTCCTGGCGGTCGTCCCGATCCTGATGGCGATCGCCTCGATCATGACCACCTTCCTCTTGCTGCTCGGCCTCACCGAGTTCACCGATGTGTCGCCGATCGTGCAGTTCCTGGTGGCGCTCGTCGGGCTGGGCGTGGCGATCGACTACTCCCTCCTCGTCGTCTCGCGCTGGCGGGAGGAGCGCTCCCACGGTCGCAGCGGCGACCAGGCGGTGCAGCGGGCCATGGAGACAGCCGGGCGAGCGGTGGTCTTCAGCGGATTCACCGTCGCGATCGGTCTGCTCGCGCTGATCGCGCTGCCGCTGCCGTTCCTGCGCTCGATGGGCTACGGCGGGATGCTGATCCCGCTGGTCTCGACGCTGGTGGCGATCACGCTCCTGCCTGTGATCCTGGCCAAGGCCGGCAACAGGCTCGACTGGCCGCATCGCCGGACGGACGAGCGGGCGAGCCGCGCCTGGACCCGCTGGGCGCGGGCCGTCTCGCGGCGGCGCTGGGTCGCCGCGGGCGCGGGCATGGCGGTGATTCTCGCTCTGGCCCTCGCGGCGACGAACCTGCAGCTCGGCACCTCCGACGCGAACACGATCGCCAAGCAGGGAGACGCGAAGCAGGGCCTCACCGCCCTCGAGAAGGCGGGGATCGGGGAGGGCTCGATCCTCCCTCACGAGATCCTGGTGACCGGCAGCACGGACCCCGCCAAGGTCGCCAGCGACCTCGACGAGGTCGACGGGATCCACGGTGCCGTCGCCCCGAGCGCTCCCGAATGGAACCGCGGCGGAACCCACATCGTGGAGGCGATTCCGGTTCCCGACAGCGGCACGAGCGCGGGGCACGAGACGCTGACCGACGTTCGCGACAGCGCCCACTCCGCGGGCGCTGACGTCAGGGTCGGCGGAGGTCCGGCCGCGAATCAGGACTTCATCGACGCGGTCTACGGGAGCTTCCCGCTGATGATCGCCCTGATCGCGATCACCACGTTCATCCTGCTGGCGCGGGCGTTCCGCTCGCTGCTGCTGCCGCTGAAGGCGATCATCCTCAACATCCTCAGCGTGGCGGCAGCCTGGGGCGTCCTGGTCCTGGTCTGGCAGGAGGGCCACGGATCGGAGGCGATCTGGGGCATCCAGGCGACCGGCTCGGTCCAGTCGTGGATGCCGCTGATCATCTTCGCCTTCCTGTTCGGCCTCTCGATGGACTACGAGGTGTTCATCCTCTCCCGGATGCGGGAGGAGTACGACCGCACCGGGTCGACGGATGTGGCCGTGGTTCAGGGAATCGGGAGAACCGGCAGGCTGGTGACCAGCGCCGCGCTGATCCTGTTCCTGGCGTTCACCTCGATGGCGTCGGGCCCCGACACGAGCGTGAAGATGTTCGCGACGGGCCTGGCCGCCGGAATCCTGATCGACGCCACCATCATCCGCGCGCTGATCGTCCCGGCGGTGATCTCGCTGATGGGCCGCTGGAACTGGTGGCTACCCACTTGGCCCGCGCGCCTGCTCCGCGTGGAGCCCTCCCTGCCCCGGAGGGTCGCCACCGGGAAGGCCGAGGGCTGAGCAACCGGCGGATCTCTCCTCCGCCGTTCCCCATCACATGCGCCCGGCCGGCCAAGCCGGCCGGGCGCTAGCTTGGCCGCGTGAAGCGCGTCTTCCTCGCCATCGCCGCCGGAATTGCGCTGGCGGACGCCTCGATCGTCACGCTGGGGCTGCCCTCGATCCTGGTCGACCTCCACGCGACCGTCGAGGGCGTCGCCCTCGTCCTGGGCATCTACACCGCGGTCCTGGCGCTGGCGCTGCTGCCCGCGGCGTGGCTCTGCCAGCGCTTCGGTGATGCTCGCGTCGGCGCGGCCGGCTTCGTGCTCTTTCTGCTGGCCTCGATCGGGTGTGGAGCGTCGGACTCACTCGGTCTCCTGCTGGCTCTCCGGGGCGTGCAGGCGCTCGGCGGCGCCGCCGGCCTGGTTGCCGCCTTCGCCCTGCTCGACGGCGGGCGGCCGGGCCCCGGGCGCCGAATGTGGGTGGCGGCGTCGGTCTTCGGGATCGCGATCGGCCCGGCGCTGGGCGGGGCGCTGACTCAAGCGTTCTCGTGGCGGGCCATCTTCTTCGCCCAGGCCCCGATCGTGCTGCCGGGCCTCATCGTCGCGCTCCAGGCGGCGCGAGCCGATCCGTCGGACTGGTTGCCCGCGGAGTCCGAACGGATGCACTCCCCGCTCCCGTGGCGCCCGGCGGTGGCCCTCGCCCTGGTCTCGGCCTCGCTCACCGCCGTCGTCTTCCTGGTGGTGCTGCTGCTCGTCACCGGTTGGAGCGTCGAGCCTCTGACCGCCGCGCTCGCCGTGAGCGTGCTCCCGGTCGCCGCGATCGCCTCTTCGCGTATTCCCGGCGACCCGCTGATCCGGGCCGTCTGCGGCTCCCTGCTGGTGGCGAGCGGTGTGGCCTGCCTCGCCCTGCTTCCCGGCGCGTCGGCCTGGTGGACGGTCATCCCGCAGGTCCTGGCCGGCGCTGGGATGGGGCTGGCCCTGACCTCGCTCTCGGGCGAACTCCTGCCAGAGCGCAATCGCCGCGAGGTGGCCAGGCTGCTGGCGATCAGACACGCCGGCATCGCCATCGCTCTGGCGGCGCTCGCGCCGCTGATCTCCTCGCATCTGACCTCCACGATCGACACGGCGCGCGAGCAGGGGACGGCCGTCGTCCTCGACGCGAATCTGCCGCCGCAGGACAAGATCGAGATCGCCCCCGATCTCTTCGGGAGCATCAACACCGATGACCCCCGCGGCCAGCTGCAGCAGGCGATCACGAAGGCGAAGGGCGACCTGGGCGAGGACGAGGCCACCGAGCTCGGTCACCTCGGCGACCGGCTCGACGACGTCGTCACCAGCGCCGTGCGCTCGGCGTTCCGGCCGGCGTTCATCGTCACCTCCATCCTCGCGCTGGTGGCCGCGCTGCTCCTGCTGACCGGAGTCGGCCGAGTCGCCTCCGCCCTCGCCCGGCCGGCGGTGGCGACGGCAGCGATCGCCGCCCTGCTGGCGGCCGGCGGCTACGGAATCGCCTACGCGAGCTCGACCAAGGACACGGTTCAGATAGCCGATCCCTGCCACGATCGCGACCTTCCCGATGTCGGCGGAATCACCGGCGCGCTGCAGAACCTCTCGCTCGAAGCGCTCGACAACGCCGCCTGCAAGTTCGGCTCGAGCCGTGAGGAGCTCCTCCTCGCTCTGTTCGACGACCGGCTGCAGCACAAGTTCGAGCAGGAGCACGGCGTCAACCCTCGCGATGTCCTCTCCCTCGGGCCTGCGATCCTCGGCTTCTGAGCTGATGCCGAGCCGGCGCGAGATCATCGAGCAGTTCATCCCGAGCTCGCCGCACGCCTCCCAGCTCGGGATCAGGGTGGTCTCGCTCGGCGCCGACGAGGCCGTCCTCGAGCTCCCCTTCAAGCCCGAGCTGGCGACGATCGGCGAGGTCGTTCATGGGGGAGCGATCGGCACCCTGGTCGACACCACGGCCATGGCCGCGGCCTGGGCCACCGACGACGTCCCCGAGAGCCCCGCGGGCTCGACGGTTTCCCTGTCGGTCAACTTCGCCTCAGCGGCCGAGGGGGTCGACCTGCGCGCCGAGGGTCGGGTGGCCAAACGGGGCGGTCGGCTCAGCTTCTGCGAGGTGACGGTCACCGATCCGGAGGACACCGTCGTCGCCCACGGGATCGCGACGTACCGGTTTGGGTAAGAATCCCGCCGGCTCAACCATCGAATCAGGAGGCGACGACCTTGGGATTGCTTGACGGAAAGAGCGCGATCATCACCGGCTCGGCGAGAGGGATCGGGCGCGCGACGGCGGAGCTGTTCGTCGCAGAGGGGGCGAAGGTGCTGATCAACGACCTCGACGGCGACGTCGCGCAGGAGGCCGCGGACGAGATCGACGGAGAGACGGCCGTCTTCTCCGGGGACCTGACGAAGCCGGGCACCCCCGACGACATGGTCAAGGCCGCGATCGACGCCTTCGGCCAGGTGGACGCCGTGGTCAACAACGCGGGCTACACGTGGGACGGCGTGATCCACAAGATGACCGACGAGCAGTTCCAGGCGATGCTCGACATCCACACGATCGTTCCCTTCCGGGTGATCCGCGCCCTGGCACCGAGCTGGCGAGAGGCCGCCAAGCAGGAGGCCCAGGAGGGCAAGGAGGTCTTCCGCAAGATCGTCAACGTCACCTCGATCTCGGGCACGATGGGCAATGCAGGTCAGGCCAACTACTCCTCCGCGAAGGCGGGTGTGACCGGACTGACGAAGACCGTCGCCAAGGAGTGGGGACAGTTCAAGATCAACTGCAACGCCGTCGCCTTCGGTTTCGTGGAGACCCGCCTCACCCAGGCGAAGGAGAAGGGCGAGACGATGCAGGCCGCGGGCGAGAGCACCGAGGAGGTCTCGCTCGGGATCCCGGAGCAGATGCGCCAGATGGCGCGCCTGACGATTCCGCTCGGGCGCCCGGCGGATCCCTCGGACGCCGCCGGCCCGGTCGCGTTCCTCTGCTCCCCGTTCTCCGACTTCGTCCACGGCCAGGTCATCAACGTGACCGGCGGTCAGTTCACCGGCATGTACTCCTGAGAGGGGCGGCGGCGATCGCAGCGGCCGTCGCCATCGGGGCGGCGGCCGGGTGCGGCGACGGGAGTGAGCCGAGCGCCCGTGCCCAGCGGCTGGTCGCCGCGATCGGTGACTCGATCACCGCCGGGAACCCCGGGTTCGACCCACACCCCCGGCTGCGGAAGCAGCTCGGCCTCGGCGACGACCCAAGGAGCCAGTGGGAGTACTGGGCGCGGAAAGAGCATCCGAGCCTCGAGTTCCGCAACTGCGGGGGTCGCGGCGAGCGCACCGACCAGATCGCCCGGCGCCTCGCAGACTGCGTGCGCGGAGCGGATGCCGTGGTCATCCAGGGCGGGATCAACGACCTCGCCACCGGGGTTCCGCCAGAGGCCGTCCTCGCGAATCTGCGCGGGATGATCCGCACGGCGAACGACGATGACCTCGATGTGGCGGTTGCCGACGTGCTGCCCTACGGGCCGGCCCCGCAGGCCGACCCGGTGATCGGCGAGCTCAACCGCCGCATCGCGGCCACCGCGCGTGGCCTCGGCGCCACCGTCCTCCCCTTCCACCGAGTGCTCGAGGACCCTCAGCACCAAGGGGTGATGAAGCCCGAGTGGACCGCCGACGGAATCCACCCGTCCGTCGAGGGCTACCGGCGTCTGGGCGAGATCGCGTTCCAGCCGCCCGGCTAGAGCAGGGGCTGCTCGGCGGGCGCACTGCAGACGGCCGCGACGGCGCGCTTCGCCCGCCGCAGCTTTCGCCGCAGCTTCGCACGACGGCTCTTCTTCGTTCCCCGCAGTCGGGCCTTCAGAGCCAGCTTCCGCAGCTTCGCCGACGCGCAGCGATCGTTCGGGAAGTAGAGGTCGAGCCCGGTATCGCTCCCCTGCGCCGCAGCCCGCCCGAACATCTGGGTCGCGGTGATCCCGCCGCTGCCGCCCGGGAAGCCCGGCGCCGCCCCGAGACCGATCGCCGAGTAGGAGCCGAGGATGTTCGCGTTGTGCCCCGGGCTCGAGCGCCAGAGCGAGAAGACGGAGATCGCCGTCCCTTCGCTGCTCGCCGCGATGTTCTCGCCCGCCCCTCCCGGGTACCCGGCCGCCTGCGCCCTGTCGCTCGGCGAGCCGCCCTCGGGGGTGGTGTGGCTGAAGTAGCCGCGCGCCACCATGTCGGCGCTGTGATCCCGGGCCGCAGCGTTCAGCCGTCGATCCGCGTCCAGGAGGCTGAGTCCCGCCCGCGCCCTCACCGCGTTGGTCATGCAGAGCAGGGAACGCTCGACTCGCGCCTGATTCGCGCCGCCGACCACCTCACCCTGGTAGAGACAGCCCTCGGCCGAGGCCGTTCCCTGCCCGAGGACGAGCACTGCGGCCACCGTCGCCAGTGCGAGAAGACCCCTCAGTCCTTCCGCCTTTCCTCGGCCAGCGGCTCGCCGCCGGCGCCCGCGGCACCGCCCGGCGGCCACTGGCCGAACCAGTTGTCGCGCGCGCCGTCGACGGTGATCACGCATCCCGAGAAGAAGTCTCCCGCCGGCGACGCGAGATAGGCGGCCAGCCAGGCCATCTCGTCCTCGGTTCCGAGACGGCCGAGGGGCACGGTTCCCGCGACGTTGTCGACGATCGCCTGCGGGTACTTGGTCCGGAGGGTCTCGGTGTCGAACTGACCGATCGCGACGGCGACCAGCCTGATCCCGAAGCGCGCCCACTCCACCGAGAGCGTCCGCATCATGTTCTCGACGGCCGCCCTGGCGGCGCCGGTGTGGACCATCCCGGGGAAGCCCATGTGCGGCGAGACGGTGATGGTGACCACCTTGCCCGCCTCCTGCGGGATGAACGCCTTGGTCGCGGCCGCGTGGGTCATCTGCCAGGTGCCTTGGACGTTGAGCTCGATCACCGTCCGAAAGCCCTTCGGCGTGATCGCCTCGGCCGGGCTGAGGAACTGGCCGCCGGCGTTGTTGACCAGCAGATCGATGCGGCCATGTCGCTCCACCACGCCGTCCATGAACCCGTCGACCGCTTCGTCCTCTCGAATGTCGAGCGCCTCGAATTCGGCCCGGCCGCCGCGCGAAGCGACCTCGTCGACCATCCCCTGCAGCGGCTCGGAGCGACGCCCGCAGCCGATCACCGTGGCGCCGAGCGCCGTCAGCTCGAGCGCCGTCGCCCTGCCGAGCCCGGTCCCGGCGCCGGAAACCACGCAGATCTGTCCCTCGAGCAGCCCGGGGGCGAAGATGCGCGATTTCGTGCCATCCGCCATAGCGGCTGAGCATATGCTGGCTCCCGTGAGCGTGAGTGCGGAGCCGATGCCGCTGCGGGAGCCGCTCGAGGGGGGCAGCGAGGGCGCGACCGTCGTCATCGAGCCGCTGAAGACGGGCGAGACGAGCTGGCCCCCGACGTTCTTCGACCGAGCCGGCACCGGCCTGATCAAGCGCCTGCGCGCCGTGGGGTTGGGCTCATCCCCGGGCTCGTGGGAGAGCCGGCCCGTCCCGGCCTTCCTGGTTCGCCACCCGACGCTGGGCAACATGCTCGTCGATACGGGGCTCCACCCCTCGGTGGTCAGGAACCCCCGCGACAAGTTCAGCCGCTGGACCGCCCGCCACTACCGCATCGAGGAGGGCGAGGACATCGTCTCCCAGCTGCGCGACCGGGGACTGGAACCGACGGACATCGCCTTCGTCGTCCTCACCCATCTGCACGAGGACCATGCCTCGGGGATCGAAGCCTTCCCGGACGCCCAGTTCGTCTTCAGCGCGACCGAATGGCACGGCGCGACGACCGGCTCGTTCCCTCAGTTCCGTGGGTACAACCGCGCTCAATTCGACTACGCGTTCGAGTACTTCACCGTGGACTTCGACGCCGACTTCATCGAGTCCTACGGCCCCTTCGGCCGCAGCTTCGATCTCTTCGGGGACGGCTCGGTCCGGCTTGCCTACACGCCGGGCCACAGCGCCGGCCACACCTCGGTGATCCTGCGGCTACCCCGCCGCGACTTCGTGATCATCGGCGACGCCGCCTACGACTGGAAGCAGTTCGAGGGCAGGGCGGAGCCGACGCTGATCGACGACGAGCACAACTGGCGCCGCTCGCTGCGCGAGCTGCAGGCCTACCGGCGGACCTACCCCTACGCGTTGATGGTGCCGGGTCACGACCCGGAGTTCTGGGAGAAGCTCGAGCCCCGCTACGAGGAGTAGCGGGAGGCGTCGGGCTCCGGCGACGCCGCCGGGAGACCTTCACGGAGCCGGCGCAGGACGTCGCGCCGGCCGTTCTCCTCGAGGTCGACGTACATGGCGCGGACCCGGTCGAAGACCTGGTCGGCGGCCTGCTGCTGCTGGTCGCGGTCGGGATCGGCCACGACCGGGAATGTGATCGGCTCGCCGTACTGGATGGTCACCTTGGGAAACTGGAGCCTCCTCCAGCCCCGCACCCGAGCCGAGCCGTGGATGGCGACCGGCACGACCGGCACGCCGGACTCGAGCGCGATCTTGCCGATGCCGCGCTTCGGCTGGCCGAGGTCCCCGGTGCGAGAGCGGCCGCCCTCCGCGTACATCAGCATCGTGCCGCCGCGGTCGAGGATCTGATTGGCGCTGATGAACGCCTCCTCGTCGTGGTGCCCGCGCCGCACGGGGAACACGCCGCCGTGCTTGAAGATGTACTTGATCGCCGGGTTCTTGAAGAGCTGCGACTTCGCCATGAACTGAACCTTCCGCTGCAGGTAGACGGCGGCGAAGAAGTGGTCCCACTGGCTGAAGTGGTTCGGGGCGAGGATCACGGGCCCGGTCCGCGGCACGTTCTCGACCCCGATCGCCCGGGCGCGGTAGATCAGGATCGTCGGCAGGGTGAGGATCATCCGGACGAAGTCGTAGATCCAGCCCACGCCCTTTCGCGCGCTCTGGTGGTACTGGGTGAACATCTCAGCCGGCCGCGGGTCCTTGTAGACCTGCGCCTTCATGTCCTTTGGGTTCACCTGAGCCATATCCCTCTCACAAAAAACGCCGTCGAGGACGGCGGTACGTGTTGATTCCTACCCGTCTCGGGCCGGCAGGTTACGCCTCGTCTCGCCTGCTCCACGCCCGGGAGCGAGCGACCGCCTCCCGCCAGCGGCCGAGGAGCTCATCCCTCTCGGACTCGCCCATCCGTGGCTCATAGCGCGCCGCTTCCCGCCACATCTCGCGAACCTGCTCCACGCTCCAGAGCCCCGTCGCGGTCCCGGCCAGATAGGCCGCGCCCAGCGCCGTCGTCTCCGACACCTCGGGGACGATCACCGGAGCGCCGAGCACGTCGGCCTGGAACTGCATCAGCCAGGCGTTCGCAACTGCCCCGCCGTCTGCCTTGAGCGCGGGGACCATCTCACCGGAGGCCTCCTCCTGGGCGCGCACCGCATCGACCGTCTGGTAGGCGATCGACTCCAGCGCTGCCCTGGCGAAGTGGGCGCGTCCCGACCCACGGGTCAGCCCGACGATCGTCCCGCGGGCGTACGGGTCCCAGTGGGGCGAGCCGAGCCCGGTCAGCGCGGGCACGAAGTAGACGTCGTCGTTCGACTCGAGCGAGGCCGCCAGCGACTCGGTCTCGGCCGCCTCGGCGATGATCCCGAGCCCGTCCCGGAGCCACTGCACCGCCGCCCCGGTCACGAACACCGCCGCCTCGAGCGCGTAGTCCACCTCGCCACCGATGCCCCAGGCCACGGTCGTCAGCAGCCCGTCTCCCGGATCGGGCGCCTGGTTCCCGGCGTTCAGCAGGACGAAGCTCCCGGTGCCGTAGGTGTTCTTCGTCTCGCCCGGCCGCTGGCATGCCTGGCCGAAGAGCGCCGCCTGCTGATCGCCGGCGATCCCCGACACGGGCACCTCGCTCCCGAAGATCGAAGTCGTCCCGTAGATCTCAGCCGACGGGACCGGCTCGGGCAGCGAATCGCTGGGCACGCCGAGCAGCGCGCAGAGCTCCTCGTCCCAGGCGAGCCGGTGAATGTCGAAGAGCATCGTCCTGGAGGCGTTCGAGTAATCGGCCAGATGGCGGCCGGTGAGCTTGAAGACGAGCCAGGAGTCGATCGTGCCGAAGACGGTGCCCTCCGGGAGCTCGGCATTCCTGATCAGCCACTCGATCTTCGTCCCGGAGAAGTAGGGGTCGATCACCAGGCCGGTCCGCTCCCGGATCAGCGGCTCATGCCCCTGCTCGCGAAGCTCGTCGCAGCGAGCCGCGGTGCGGCGGTCCTGCCAGACGAGCGCGCGGTGCACCGGCTCGCCGGTGCTCGGATCCCAGGCGACGACGGTCTCTCGCTGGTTCGTGATCCCGACGCCCTGCAGGTCGGAGCCCTGGAGCGAGGCATCGGCTAGTGCCTCGCTCGCCACCCTCCGCGTGACCTCCCAGATCTCGGCGGCGTCGTGCTCGACCCAGCCGGGCCGAGGGAAGTGCTGCTCGAACTCCGAGTAGGCGCGGCCGCGCGGTCTCCCCTGCTCGTCGAAGACGATGCAGGTGGTCCCGGTGGTCCCCTGGTCGATCGCCAGGATCATCGGGCCGGGACGCTACCTGGCCCGCACGGCCCGGCGGATGTCGCGCAGCTGGCGCGCCCGGTGAGCGAAGCCCGACGGCGTGCGCGCGGTCACCCGGTGCTCCAGCGGCAGCTCGAGCTCCAGGACCCGCAGCCCGGCGCGAATCGCGTCGATGGTCATGCCCGTCTCGAGGCCCCAGCCGTCCGCGAGCGGGAGCAGCCCGCTCAGGGTGGAGACCCGCATCGCGCGCTGGCCCGAGAGCGGCGCGCACAGGCGGGCGCCGGAGGTCCTCTCCACCGCCCGCCGCGCGTATCCGAGCGTGATCCCGAAGCCTCCCCCGCGCGGCTGGGCGAAGCCGGCGATCGCCAGGTCGCACTCTCCGCCCTCAATCGCCTCGATCAGTGCGGTCAGTCTCCCCGCGCTCTCTCCCAGGTCCGAGTCGCACATCAGAGCCGTGGCCTCGGCGGCGAACTCGCCGATCGCCGCCCGCGCGGCGGCGGTCACGTTGGCTCCCTTTCCGTGCGGACGGCGCCGGCTCACGACCCAGGCCCCCTCCGACATCGCGATCGCGGACGTCCCGTCGGTCGAGGCGTCGTCGGCCACCAGCAGGCGTGCCTCGGGCAGCGCCCTCCTGAGCGCCGTGAGCGTCGCGCCGATTCGCTCAGCCTCATTTCGTGCCGCCACGATCACCACGCGTCCCGCCCCGCTTTCCCGCATCACCGCCGGATATTGTCCCGGCGGCGCGTGGCGGACGTAGAGGCGCACATCACGGGGACCGTCTGGAAGGTCGAGGTCGCGGTCGGCGACCAGGTCGACGAGGGCGACACGGTCGTCATCCTCGAGTCGATGAAGATGGAGATGCCCGTCGAGGCCGAGGATCCGGGAAAGGTCTCCGAGATCCGCGTCGAGGAGGGCCAGTCGGTCTCCGAGGGCGACGTGCTCGTCGTCCTCGAATAGCCTCGAGACATGGCGACTGAACTGGCGGGGGGCAAGCTGCTCCTCGACGAGCCGGCCGAGGCGGTGGCGAGGCTGACCCTCAACCGGCCCGACTCACGGAACGCGCTCGATCACGAGACGCTCAACGCGATCGCGGAGGCGATGCCCTCGCTCGACCGCGGGATCGAGGTGCGCTGCGTGATCCTCACCGGGGCGGGCGGCATCTTCTCCGCCGGCTACGACATCGGCGGCTTCTCCGAGGACGAATTCGAGTCGGAGGCGGAGTCGCTGGTGGCCCACCCGTTCGCCCGCGGCCTGGACGCCGTGGCGAGCCATCCGTGGCCAGTGGTCTGTGCGATCAACGGGCACGCGCTGGGCGGCGCTCTCGAGCTGACCCTCTGCTGCGACCTGCGGATCTGTGCGCGAGGCGCCAAGCTCGGCATGCCCCCGGCCAAGCTCGGCCTGATCTACGGCCACACCGGCCTGCGGCGCTTCATCGACACCATCGGCGTACCCCGGACGAAGGAGCTCTTCCTGACCGGAGACAACCTGACGGCCGAGCGGGCCGAGCAATTCGGCCTCGTGAACACGGTCGCGGGCGACGACGAGCTCCAGGCCCTGGCGGTCGAGCTCGCCGCGGAGATCGCCGGGAACGCTCCGCTCTCGATGCGCGGCAACAAGCACGCGATCGACACCCTCAACTCGTATCCCCGGCTGACGGAGGAGCAGGAACGCGAGCTGATCGAGCTTCGCGAATCGTGCTTCCGCTCGGAGGATTTCCGCGAGGGCGTGGCGGCCTTCGCCGAGAAGCGGAGGCCGGTCTGGAAGGGCCGCTGACAAAGCGGAGCGAAGACGAGATGGCCCGCGAGCTGCAGCCGCGGCAGCGCTAGCCGGCCTCGGCCGGCTCCGGCACCCGGTGCTCGCCGGTCTCCTCCCGCAGGCGACCGCCGGCCTGCGCCGTCGACGGCCACCAGATCTTGTCGCCGATCACCTCGACGGCGGCCGGGACCATGATCGTCCGCACGATGAAGGTGTCGAGCAGGATGCCGAGCGCCACCATCAGACCCAGGTCGAAGGTGAAGCTGACCGGGAGCGTCATCAACACGGAGAACGTCCCCGCGAGGATCACTCCGGCACTCGTGATCACCCCGCCGGTGGCTGCGAGCGCTCGGAGCATGCCCTCGCGCGTGCCGTGCGTGCGGGCCTCTTCTCGGACGCGGGCCATCAGGAAGATCGTGTAGTCGATCCCGAGCGCCACCAGGAAGATGAACGCGAACAGCGGAATCGAGGAATCGAACCCGGCGTCCCCGACGACGAAGCGGATGATCAGGATCGAGATTCCGAGCGAGCAGGCGAACGACAGGACCACGCTCAGCAGGAGTACGAGCGGCGCGACCAGCGCCTGCAGCAGGATCGCCAGGATGACCGCCATCACCAGGAGCGCGAGGGGGACGATGATCTCCATGTCCCTCTGGTTCGCCTTGTCGACGTCATAGTTGATGGCGCTGGTCCCCCCGACCAGGGCGGTCACCCCGCCGGGCAGGTCGGTCAGGGCATCGCGCATCCTCGGCACGACGTCGAGCCCGGACTTGTCGAGTGGGTCCGCGCTGAGAACTGCATCGACCTCCCCGATCTGGCCGTTGGTCGATCGCACCCCGGTGTCGCTGGCCGTCGCCACGCCATTCACCCCTCGCAACCGGTTCTCGACCTCCGAGATGTCGGCGGGCGTGACCGGTCCGCTCCCGGCTTCCACCAGGACGGTTGTCGGCGCCAGGGTGCCCGCGGGGAACGAAGACTCCAGCACGTCGAAGCCCTCGACCGCTTCGACCGAATGCTTGAAGAAGCTGGTCGTCGAGTAGTCGACCTTGTAGGCGAGCAGGCCGAACGCTCCCGCGATGAAGAGCGCTCCTGTGGTGATCAGGGCAGCCGCCGGCCGTTTCAGCACCCAGTCGCCGAACCGTCGCCACGGGCCCTGGCCGCCCACCGAGGGATGCTCGGGGTCGTAGGCGACCACGGCGCGCCGGGGCCAGAACCCCCGGCGGCCGAAGATGGTGAGCAGCGTCGGCAGCAGGGTCAGGCCGGCCACCATCGCCGTGAAGACCGCGATCGCCGCCACCGGACCGAGGGAGCTCGTGTTCTTGTTGTCGGCGAGCGCCAGGGTGAGCATCGCGAGCGACACCGTCATGCCGCTGGCGAAGATCGCGGGTCCCGCCCGCCGCAGGGCGCGCCCCATCGCCTCGTGCTTGTCCTCGGCCCGGCGCAGTTCCTCGCGATAGCGGGAGACGAGTAAGAGGCAGTAGTCCGTGCCCACACCGAACATGAGGACGATGAGGATGCTCGTGCTGTTGGAGGAGACCGTCGCGCCCGATTTCGCCAGTGCATAGACGAGCGCCTGGGTGATCGTGTAGGCGAAGAAGACGACGATCAGGGGGCTGAGCGCCACCAGGACCGACCGGTAGATCGCTCCCAGGAGCACCAGCACGAGCAGGACGGTCGCCAGCAGCAGCTTGGTGTCGATGTTGCTGAAGACGTCGTGGGCGTCGGTGGCGAAGCCGACACCGCCGGTGACGAAGACCTGCATGCCCCGGGTGTCGCTGTGGGTGATGTCGCGAATCGCCTCTCCCCAGTCCGCCTCCTTCTCGAAGTCCGTGGGGGTGGTGTAGATGGCCGTCGCGACGTCGCCGTTCTTGGAGACGAGCCCGTCCGGCGGAGTTCCGGGTGTGAAGGGAACCTGCTGAGCTCCGACCACGTTGATCTTGGCGGAGCCGGCCGAGTTGATCGCCTCCTGATCGGCGGCGATCTTCCGCTTGTCGGCCGGCGTCAGGCCGCCGGCGCGCTTGTAGACCACGATCGCCGTATCGGTCTCCCCCTGCTGAAAGTCGCGATCCTGCTTCCTCACGACCTCGGTTGATTCGGCGCTGGACGGCAGGAAGGACTCGGTGTCGTCGGTGGTGACGTCCGTGAGCTTCGAACCGACCGGGAAGAGCGCAAAAGCGGCGACGAGCCAGATCGCCAGCACTACCCACTTGCCGCGCCTACCGGCGACTACGGATGCAAGTCTGCGCACCCGGAACACAGTAGCGAGCCTCGTTTTGGCACCCTGTATGGAGAGCAAACGTGCCCGAGGAGATGGAAGCGACAGCAGTCGAGCTCGACCCAGCCGTCGAGGAGCGTGTCCAGGGCCTGATCGAGGCCGGGCGCCCGATGGGGTGTGTCGATCTCTCGGAGGTCGATTCGTTGGTGCAGGAGATGAACCTTTCAGAGGAAGAGGCCGATCAGGTCCAGGAGCGGATCGAAGCCGCGGGTCTCCCCGTGGAGGACGACTGCGGCCGGGAGGCCGATGAGCCCGCCGGCTACAAGAACGGCGAGCTCGCCGAGCAGACCACTGACGCTCTGCAGCTCTTCTTCAACGAGATGCGGCGCTACCCGCTGCTGACGAAGGAGGAGGAGATCGAGCTCGCGCAGGCGATCGAGCGCGGCGATCTCGAGGCCAAGGAGCGCCTGATCAACTCCAACCTCCGGCTGGTCGTCTCGAACGCGCGCCGCTACATGCGCCAGGACCTCAACCTCCTCGACCTGATCCAGGAGGGAATCCTCGGGCTGATCCGCGCCTCCGAGAAGTTCGATTGGCGCAAGGGCTACAAGTTCTCGACCTACGCCACCTTCTGGATCCGACAGGCGATCCAGCGCGCCCTAGAGTCGAAGGAGCGCACGATTCGCGTCCCCAACCAGGTCGCCCAGCGCGAGCGCAAGGTGATGCGGATCGAGCGCGAGCTGGCGACGAAGCTCGGCCGGGACCCCACGACCGAGGAGATCGCGAAGGAGGCGGAGCTCGAGCCCGCCCAGGTGGAGGAGATCCGCGACCTCACCCGGGTCGTGACGAGCCTCGACCGGCCGGTGGGTGAGGAGGATGGCTCGGCCATGGGAGAGTTCGTCCAGGATGAGCGGATTGGCCCCTCGGACGAGGTCGCCCTCAGCTTCAGGGATCAGGCGCTGCGGCGCGCCGTGGAGGACCTTCCCGAGGACGAGCGCAGGGTGATCCAGCTGCGCTACGGGATCAATGGCGACGAGCCCACGCCCCTGCGTGAGACCGGTCGCCGGCTCGAGCTCCGGCCCAGCGAGGTCAAGAAGCTCGAGGAGAAGGGGCTCAACCGCCTTGCCGAGGCCCGCGAGGTCGAGGCGATGCGCGAAGCCGCCTGAGGCCGTTTAGCGCCGACAGAGCCGGGTAGGGGCGACCCAAAGGAGGGTCTCATCAGCGTGCCGTCGTGGGGCGGCTAACAGGAGGAACGATGATGAAGAACGCACGGAAGTCCCGGGCGCTCGGTCTGGTGGTGTTGGGAGCGGGATTGCTCCTGGCGGCCATCCCGGCGTCCGCCGGGGCCGCGAGCAATTGCGCGGGCGCACCGGGAATCGGCGACACCTACTACCCGACATACGGCAACGGTGGGTACGACGTGTCGCGCTACAAGCTCAAGGTCGCGTACAACCCGACCACGGACAGGCTCGACGGCAGGGCGACGCTGCTGGCGCGCTCCACCCAGCGCCTGTGCAGCTTCAACCTGGACTTCGTCGGCATGGACCTGCACCGCGTCACGGTCGACGGCGAACGGGCCGGCTTCTCCCGCACCGATCACGAGCTGACCGTGGTGCCGCGCGATGACCTGAAGAAGGGCAAGGACTTCCGTGTCACCGCCACCTATGACGGCGTCCCGCAGGAGTTCGCCATCCCGGGCACGGACATTCGCACCGGGTTCATGGCGACCCCGGAGGGCGCCACTGTCGCCGGCCAGCCGGAGGTCGCCGCGGGCTGGTATCCGGTCAACGACCACCCACTCGACAAGGCGTCATACGCCTTCGACGTGACGGTCCCGAAGGGCTACGAGGTCGTGGCGAACGGGTTCCTGCGGGGCTTCAAGAAGAAGGGCAAGCAGGCGACCTGGAGCTGGCGCGCCAACGAGCCGATGGCCTCCTACCTGGCGACCATCGACATCGGCCACTGGGACGTCACCGAGGGAACCCACGCCGGGTTGCCCGGCTACGACGCGATCTCGTCCGAGATCGCCGGTGGTCTGCGAGCCGAGATCGACTCCTCGATGGCGCGCCAGGGCGAGATCCTGGACGTGCTCTCCAACGCGTTCGGCCCGTATCCGTTCAAGACCGTCGGGATGATCGTCCCCAACCAGGACGATCTGTTCTTCGCACTCGAGACCCAGACTCGCGTGGTCTATTCGAAGCTGTTCTGGCTCGACAACGAGGGCAACCCGGTAGATGACGACGGCGTCGTCGTCCACGAGCTCGCTCACCAGTGGTACGGCGACGACGTTGCGGTCGGCCGCTGGCAGGACATCTGGCTCAACGAGGGATTCGCGACGTATGCGGAGTGGCTCTGGGAGGAGCACCTCGGCCATGCCACGCCGGCGGAGATCTTCCGCGCGACGTACGAGTCGATTCCGGCCGACGACCCGTTCTGGCAGGTCACGATCGGGGATCCGGGCATCGAGGACCTGTTCGGTGACCCGGAATACGTCCGCGGAGCGATGACGCTGCAGGCGCTGCGCGAACGGGTCGGCGATGACGCGTTCTTCGCGATCATCCGCGGCTGGGCGGCCAGCAAGAGCGGTGGCAACGGCACGACGCCGGAGTTCATCGCCCTCGCCGAGCAGATCTCGGGCCAGCAGCTCGATGACCTGTTCGACGCCTGGCTGTTCACGGCCGGCAGGCCCGAGCTGCCCGCGGCGGAGGCCGCGAGGGCACGTGCCACCACGCCAGACCCGACGTGGCTGAACCAGGTTCGCCAGCGGCTGGCGGTTGGGCGGTATTGACGGTGGCCGGCGCACAGGCCCAAGAGTGCGTGCTGCGCCGGGCCGGTAGGTTCCAGGAATGGACTACACGATCAAGAACCTGAGGGAAGTGGATGACCTGGCGGCCGGCCACGGTTTCGGCGAGATGCAGGAGGCGCGGTTCGCGCACGGAGACCTGGATTCGCAGCAGAGCGGGATCTCGCTCCAGAGGGTCAAGCCGGGAAAGCGACACGCCTTCGCGCATCGCCACCACGACGCCGAGGAGATCTACGTCGTGGTCTCCGGGTCGGGCCGGGTGAAGCTGGACGACGAGATCAAGGAGGTTCGCGAACTCGACGCGATCCGGGTGGCGCCGTCGGTGACCCGCGCGTTCGAGGCGGATGACGGCGGCCTCGAGCTGATCGCGTTCAGTCCCCGGGCCGAGGACGACGCCGAGATCGTCAAGGAC
>Ga0081540_1001587_pt1 | contig 19432 bp, 18 predicted proteins | sample TabmetS2T1R1_FD_71024 | JGI IMG/M metagenome (GOLD analysis project Ga0081540, IMG submission 71024) | Tabebuia heterophylla rhizosphere microbial communities from the University of Puerto Rico - S2T1R1 | ecosystem: Host-associated > Plants > Roots > Rhizosphere ... | reverse complement strand
GACGGTCCGGCAGATCGCCCGGCTGGTCGGTTACGAGAACGAGGCGTCGCTGTCCAAGGCGTTCCGGCGGGCCTTCGGGCACCCCCCGGGTGGATACCGCCGCCAGCAGCTGGCCGCCCACGGGGTGCGGGCGACAGCGCTGACGGCGGACGCCCCGCCTAGCCCGGCTTGATCCGGCGGAGCCGGAAAGATGAGTCAAATTTGATGATCTTGAGTGATGGTCATGCGGCGATGTGCAGGCCGGCTCGCGTGGTGAGGTCGTCGAGGGCTGCCTGGTAGGCGCGTGAGGCGTGGCGGATCCGGCTGGTGCCGGCTGGTTCGGTGAGTTCGGCCAGGCCGGTTACCAGGAGGCGGTCGTGTGCCCGGGCGAGGAACATGGCCCGGGCCAGCCCGGTGTCGGTGACGCGGTAGCGGTGGCTGTGCGGGATGCGGTGGATGAAGCCGTGGTCTTTGAGGCGGCGCAGGTCGTAGGTGGCTTGGCCGGGTGTGATCGTCCCGGGTGGCCGGCCGAGGTAATCGGCGAGCAGGGCGCGCAGGTCGGCGTTGGTGAACCCGCGGGGTTGCAGCCGGAAGATGAGCACGATGTGCAGCAGGGCCTGGGCGCGGGGGTCGGTAAAGCGCAGGCCGGCGGTGCGGGTGCCGTCCTCGCGGATGACCGGGTCGCAGGCCAGCTGGAAGGCCTGGGTGCCGCTGATCGGGTCGTGGCTGAGTCGCTGGGCGTCCAGCAGGCGCCGGTTGGCAGTGAAGCCGATCTCCCGCAGGGCGGGCAGATTAGTCAGCCGCCGGCCGATCGCGAAGTCGTAGCTGTTGTTGATGGTCGTCTCGGTCCGCAGCGCACGTCCTTCCTTGTGGTACTGCTTGATCCGGGTGCTCTTGTACTCCACGTGCAGGCTCGGGGTCACGCCGCTGGTGATGACGCGGGTGCGGAACGTTCCCGGGGTGGGGTGCCGCTTGCGGGTCATCAGGCGGCGGCTGAAGACCAGCGCGATCTGGTCGGGGCGGCCGATGTCGAGGTTGTCGCGGATGACCTGCTCGAAGAAGACCCGGCCCGAGACGGGCCGGTCGAGCATCTGGGTGAGGGAGAACTCCGCCTGCAAGATGGAGATGTCATAGCGGTAGCCCGCGGCCCGGTCGGCCGGGCTGAACGGATGCGGCAGCCAGGCCAGCCACTTGCGGGCCAGGGCGTCAATCGCGGCGGCATCCATGCCGTCGCAGATCCGCTGCACCGCGCCGGCGTCGCTGACCGCGGCGAAGGCGTTATCCAGCGCCTCGAACGCGATCCCGGCCTTAGCGGCCTGCCGCTTGGCGTACTCGTTGCCATTCAGGCACAGCTTGGCGTTGTAGGGGAAGTAGCCGCAGAACTTCACGAAGAACGGGCCGAAATCGTCGTCGTACCCGTAGAAATACCAGTGGTTCACCATCGCCGTGGCCTTGACGATCCACGGATAGGTGCTGCCATCAGCCCCGCGGCGCTTCTCCGTGCGGAACACCGGCGTCCTCTCCTGCGCCCGCCCGATGAACAGCACTCCCTCACGCCGCCCGCTGGCCAGGAAACCCTTCAGGTACTCATGCGCGACATCGTCTTTGCGCTGCCCCTTCACCAGGGGCACCACCGGGATACCCTGCGCGGCAGCGAACGCACCGATGGCCTTCTCGAACCGGGCAGAGACCCCGCCAGCGGGGCCGTCGAGGCAATCGGCAGTCCCAGCTGGGCATGCACGTAGCCCACCAGCGCCCGGGGATGCTGCAACGTCGGCACATACAGGTTCAGCAGCAGCCGGTCGATCGCCTCGATCTCGAACAGCGTGTGCTCAGCAACGACATCACTGACAGCCCGCGATAGCGTCATGACAAGCTCCGGTCGGAGACCCGGCCCCGCAAGGCCAACCACCGCTAGATGCGGCCCATAACGGGACACAGCGTGTCACCGTCTATCGCCGGCCGGAGCCCAAACGCCAAACCCCAGCCCGATCACCCACGGCTCGTCGGGCTGGGGCGGAGCCCCGTTAGATCGTTGACCGGTAACTCTGCCCAGTTGGCGGCGTGGTGTGAGGGGCCTTTGACGGAGAAGTGAAGAGTGTCCAGGATCGGCGTTGTCACACACGCCGGACCCTGGAGCCCGTCATGATCGCCGACCTGGACACCCTCCTGACCGCACTCTACGTCGAGCTGACTGACTGCATCATCCCTGCGCTGGGCCTGGGCCGCCGCGGTCCGGGCAAGCCGCCAGAGGTGACTGACGCGGAGCTGGCGTGCCTGGCTGTGGCGCAGGTGCTGCTGCGCTTTGACGACGAGCGGCACTGGCTGCGAGCCGCACGCCGGCTGGTGGGGCACCTGTTTCCCCGGCTGCTGCGGCAAAGCGAGTACAACAACCGCCTCAAGACCGCGGCGCCGGTGATGGAGGCCGCGCTGCGGTGGCTGGCAGATCACACGCCCGGCTCGGCGGAGCTGCTGCGCCTGATGGATGCCACGCCCATCGCCTGCGGCCAGTCCGCCGTCACCGCCCGCCGCTCTGATCTGTTCGGATACGCCGGATACGGCTACTGTCCCAGCCATTCCCGCTGGTACTGGGGAGCCAAGCTGCTGCTCATCTGCACTTGCGACGGGACCGTCACCGGGTTCGGCCTGGCCAACCCCAAGCTGTACGGTGAGCGCGAGCAAGCCCGGCAGCTGCTGAAGGACCGGCCGGCCAACCGCCCGGCGCCCGGCACGGCAGTCGTCACCGATAAGGGCCTGTCCGGCCGGGAGACCGAGGAGTTCTTCGCCAGCCCAGACCTGGACCTGGCCCTGATCCGCCCGGCCCGCACGGACGAGAAGGAACCCCGGCCATTCCCGAACTGGCTGCGGCAGCGCATCGAGGCGATCATCTGGACGCTGAAGAACCAGCTCGGCCTCGAACGCCACGGCAGCCGGGTCCCCGCCGGGCTGTGGGCCCGGATCCTCCAGCGGCTGCTCGCGCTCAACGCCGCCATCTGGCACAACTCCATGATCGGAGCGCCGGTCAGGCGCTCCTTGATCGCTTACGACCACTGCTGACCAGCTATCAAATCCCGGTCATCGATCTAGGTGCCTGTTGAGGCTGCCTGGTTACCGGACCCATATCTGGCTGAGCAGGGGCCCGTAGATCGCGGATGCCTGGTAGTTCCCGGCCCGGGAGGAGACGAGTCCGGCCAGGCCTGCGTTGAAGACCGGGACGTTTGGGGGCCTGGTCGGTGACGATGCGGTCGATCTGGGTCCACAGCCTGCGCGCCGTGGCGGGGTCGGTGAGTTGCGCGGCCCGCGCCTGGCTGGCCAGCTTGTCGACGTGGGGATCGCAGAACTCGGCCCAGTTCTGGGTGCCGGGCTCGTCAGCTGACTGGCAGCTCAGCAGGGGGTCGAAGAACGTCGATGAGCGGGGGAGGTCGGGGCCCCATCCTGGTCCGAAGCTCATCTGGATTTTGGTGCGGGGGTGGCCGAGATCGGCGAAGAACTGGTCGATGGGCACTGCGTGCAGGCTGGCCCGGTATCCGAGTTCGCTGAGGAGCTGAACAAGGTACGAGGCCGCCGCCTTCTGCACGGAGTCGTTTAGGCTCCAGACGGTCACCGGCATGTTCGTCGTGCCGGACTCTTTCACCAGCCGGAGCGCCTTTGCCATTTCCGGGCCGTGCCAGGCCCCGTCCTTGGTGCCGGCCGTGTTGGGGCAATACGGCTGGTAGCCGGGGAAGTCGGGCGGGAGCATCTGGCACGTCGCGGCGGCCTGGCCCGGGGCGAAGCGGAAGAGCTGGATGATCCGGGCACGGTCGATGGCGTAGCTGATGGCCTGCCGGGCCTTGGCGTTGCTGAACGGCGGCTGGCGGGTGTTGAGGGAGACAAAGGAAGTGTTCATCTTGAGGCCGGGGTGGACGCGGGCCGGGTACCGGATGGCGAGCGACCGGTCGTCGCCGGCGAGAAGCGTCAGGTCGGCCCGGCCGTCGATGACCGCCGATGCCGCCGTGCGCTGGTCTGCCATGCGCTGGTACCGGATGACGGACGGGTAGCCCGCCGGCTGGGCGGCGTATGACCACTGGCGGAAGTACGGGTTGCGCACGAGGGTCATGGATTTGCCCGGCTTGACCTGCGAGATCATGTACGGACCGGTGCCGGGCAGGAACGGCGCGTGGCTGATGGCATGGTCGGGGGCGCCGGGCGGGGCCGGGACGGCGAGCGTCAGCGCGAGCTTGTACAGGAAGTCGGGGTCCGCCTGGGTCAGGTGGAAGGTGACCGTCCCAGCCGCGTCGTCGGTGAGGATCCCGGCGGACAGGTCGCACCGCTGCGGGTGCTGCTGGCAGGCTGGTGCGCCCAGGATGCCTTCGTAGTAACCCGGGACACCAGCCGCGGGCCCGATGAGGAGCTGGCGCTGGATACCACGGCGGATGTCGGACGCCCGCACCAGCGCGCCGCTGGAATAACGGATCCCCCGGCGGAGCGTGAAGGTGTATGTCGTGCCGCCGTCGGCCGGTCGCGGCAGCCTGGTGGCCAGGTCCGGGACGAGCGTCAGCCCTGCCGTACCGCCCGACCGGCGCAACGCGGTGAGACTGTCGTAGACGGTGGCAAGCATCGGAATGTTTGCCGGGTCGTATGCCAGCGTCGGGTCGGCAACGGGCGGCGGGTCGCTCACGAAGGTAAAGGTGCCGCCGCGGTGGCTGGCCGCGGTGAACGGGCGGGCGCCGACCCACACGCCGGATCCGGCCACCACCAGGCCCCGTGGCGAGCTTCCCAGGTGTACCGCGCGGTCGACCCGCGCGGTCTGCGGGTCGATGCGGCGGAGCGTGGCGTCGAACTCGTCGCTCACCCAGACGCCGTCCCTGGCCGCGACGATGCCGCCCGGCCCGTCACCGACGCCTGTGGTGGCCGTGACCGTGCCGGACGCCGGGTCGAGCCTGGAGACGGTCTGATCCAGCGAGTTGGCCACCCACACCGCGTCGGGGGTGACCGCGATGCCCGCCGGGCCGGAGCCGACGTGCACCGGGCCGCCCGACTGATACGTGGCGGGGTCGATACGCTGGATCGTGCCGTCCTCGCCGTTCGCGACCCAGACGGCGCCCGCCCCGGCCGCGATGCCGTCCGGGCGCGCGCCAACCTGGATACCCCTGTTCGTCACCTCGCCGGTCACGGCATCGATCCGGTCCACGGTGCCGTCACCCTCGTTGGCCACCCAGACGCCGCTGCGCCCGGCCGCGATGGCGACCGGGAGGTTGCCGACCTGAATCGTATCGACCGCCCTGTTGACCACGGTGCTGACGCGTGACACCGTCCCGTCGCCGCTGTTGGTGACCCACGCGTCCGGCCCGGTGATGGCCACCGCGGTCGGCGCAGATCCGACCGGGATCTGCTGCACCACGGAATGGCTGGCCGGGTCGATCCGCCACAGCATCCCATCCGCGCTGTCCACGGCCCAGACCGACCCGTCGCCGTAGGCCAGGCCGGCCGGGCTGCCCACGCTCACCGGGGCGCCTATCTGTTCCCCGGACGGGCCGATCAGGCCCACGCTGTCGCCCGGCAGGCCGGCCGGCTCGCCCGCCCACGGCCGGGCCACGGCGACGATGCACGCGGCCGCGGCGACCGCCAGCGCCGAGCCGGCGACCAGCAGGCGCCGGCCGCGCCACCGCGCCCAGGCCGGCGTACGCCTCGGCACGGTTGGTCGGGGAGGCGATCCAGCCGCGGCGAGGGCTACCGGGGCCCCGGCGCCGGGACGGTGGCCGTCGGCCGGGGCGCCGACATCCGGGCTCTGACCCTCGAGTGCCGTCTCCCGGTCGCCGCGCCAGTCGAGTGCCGGGTCCTGGGCCAGCACGGCTGCGTGCAGTCGCCGCAGCGGCTCGCTCGGGTCGATGCCAAGCTCGCCGGCGAGCAGGTCGCGGAGCCGCCGGTAGGCGGCCAGCGCGTCGGCCTGCCGGCCGCTGCGGTACAGCGCCAGGATGAGCTGGCCGTGCAGCCGTTCCCGCAGCGGATGTTCCGCGGCTAGCTGGTCCAGCTCGGCGGTCAGCGCGTCGTGCCGGCCCAGCGCCAGGTCCGCGTCGACCCGGGCCTCGGTCGCGGCCAGCCGCAGCTCCTCCAGCCGGGCCGCCTCCGGCCGGGTGAACCCGTAGTCGGCCAGGTCGGCCAGCACCTCGCCCCGCCACAGGCCCAGCGCCTGCCGCAGCGTCCCGGCGGCCTGCTCGTACCGGCCCGCCTCCAGCGCGGCCCGCCCCGCAGTGAAGCTGTCCTGGAACCGCGCCGCGTCCAGCCGCCCGCCGTCGACCCGCAGCAGGTACCCGCGGCCCCGGGTCACCAGGACCTCGCCCGCCGCGCCGCGGGCCCGGCCCGGCTCCAGGGCCTGGCGCAGGTGCGAGACGTAGATCTGCATCGTGGTGACCCACCCCTCGGGCGGGTGCCCGTCCCAGAGGTCCTCGGCCAGCCGGTCCAGCGACACGACCCGGTTCGCCTCCAGCAGCAGCAGCGCGAGCACCGCCCGCTGCCGCGGGCCGCCCAGCGGCACGGCACAACCGGCCCGCCAGACCTCCAGCGGCCCCAGAATGCCGAACTCCGCCAGCTCCGTCTCGCTGGCTAACGTGTCAGCAGCCATCGCACCCACCCCGCCCGGCTATTCCAGCCGCCCGGGCCTGCGGCTTCCCCCTATTCCACCACCAGGCTCAGCGAAGTTCCAGGCCTTTCCAAGCCGCCGGTCCAGGGATATCCCAAGGTAATTCCAGGCCCCCCGCGCTGCAGTACCAGTGCGGGCGCACCAGGCCCGGCCGAGAGGGCGGGCCTGGTCCCCAAGCACCCGCGCACCTGTCCTCACCCACCGCCCGCCCAGGAGGGCACCATGAAACACCCCCGACGCATCCTCGCCGCCGTGATCACGCTGGCCGGCACCGTGCTGGCCCTGGCCACCGCGCCCGCCGCCTTCGCGCATCCCCTACCGCCGGCCGACTGCTGCACCAGCGGCGCCGCGACCGGCATGACCTTCGTCACCGGGGGCGGCATGCCCGGATGGCAGATCACCCTGATCGCGGTCGGCGCGGCCCTGGCCGGAGCCGCCCTGGCCGTCCTGCTCGACCACGCCCGGGCGGCACGCAAAACGCATCCCACCACCGCCTGAACCTGCTTGCCAGCACGCCAGACCGGGCCGCGGGCCGGCCACAACCGGCCACGCGGCCCGGTGCCGCTCAGTCAGGTCCGTACCAGCGGACGGGCTGACCGGTGACCCGCGCGATGACGCCGAAGTCGCGGTCGTGGTGCAGCAGCGTCAAGCTGTGCAGTTCCGCGGTCGCGGCGACCACCAGGTCCACCGGGCCTGCGCCCCGGTGCTGCCCCTTGGTCGTCAGTTCGCCCTGCACCTCCCAGGCCCGGGCGAACGCGCGGTCGTGCACCGGCACCCAGCCGAATAGCGACCGGAAGTCCGCGATGCCCCGCTCCCGGTCGGCCGCGGACCGCGCGCTGTAGAAGAACTCCAGCTCGGTGATCGGGCACACCGCGATCAAGCCCGCCGCCGCGGCCTGGTCCCAGCCGAAGGATTCGGCGCCCGGCCGCATCAGCCGGGCCAGCGCGCTGGTGTCGATCAGGAACTGCGCCGCGGTCACCGCCGGTAGTTCCGCTTGTCCTCCAGCGCCCCCAGGTCGAAGGCGCCATCGGCGGCCGCCTCACGCAGCCGGGTCAGCGCCACCGCCCGTCGTCGGTTCTCCAGCACCTCGCGCAGCGCCGTGTTGACCGTGTCCTTCTTCGTCCGGGTACCGAGCGCCCGCGCCACCTCGGCGACCAGTTCGTCGTCCAGGTCAATCACGGTCCTGCTCATCGGCATCCTTCAAGATATCATCTAATACATAGATGATATCACAGATGATAGCTATGTGATCGTGCCGCTACGGGACCGGGATCGGACGAAGGAGCAGGGCGTAGTTCTCCGCGCCCAGGTACGAGGCGAATAGCGTCCTGGCGCCGGTCGCGGCGTCGACCTTCAGCACCCTCCCGTCCGGCTTGGCCGGGGTGAAGCCGGTCTGCAGGACGTAGAAGGCCTTCTCGCACGCGTTGTACCGCACGGCGATCGGGGTGTCGAACTGCTGGCCGCCCGACGGCGTGGCGTTGTCGGACAGCAGCGTCCGCTTGCCGCTGGCCAGGTCGACGCGGATCAGCGCGCCCCGGCCCAGACCCGTGCCGGCCGAGTGGTCCATGTCCAGCACGACGATCGAGTCCGGCGAGTCACTCGTTACGCTGACCGGCGAGACGAAGGCGGGGCCGGTCCCGCGACCCGGCCCGGAGACCAGCGTGCGGGCCCCGGTGGCGGGGTCGACGGACATGATCTGGTCGCCGACGACGTCCGTGACGTAGATCACCCCGTTCTCCAGCCCAACCGCCGCCACGGTCACCGCCGGACCGCTGCCCACGAGGGCCCCGGTCAGCACGATGCGGTTACCGGTGGCCGGGTCGATCTGCAGCACCCGCTGGTTCGCGGTCCCGGCCGCGATGTCGGTGACCAGGATGTAGCCGTTGGCCTCCACCGCCACCGTGCCCGGCATCACCAGCGCCGGCCCCGAGCCCCGGCCGTTGCCGGAGATGAGGGTCCGGACGCCGGTGCTCGGATTGACCTCCACCACGTCCGGGCGGCCGGCGGTGAAGCTCTCGTCGGTGACCACGATGTCCCCGTTGGCCAGGAACGCCATGCCGTCCGGATCGTCCAGGTTAGGGTTGCCCATCGGCGCGGTGTTGGTCGTCAGCGTGCTCTGGCCGCCGGAACTGACGCGGAGCACCTCACCAGCCCCGATACCGGAACCGGAGGCTCCGTCGCCGACCAGCGCCTCGATGGCCACACACGCCTTCGGCAGACTCGGTGCCTGCGCGGATGCCGGCTGCGCCAGCGCCGCGGGCCCTGCCGCGCTCAGCACGGCGGCCATCACCCCGCCGGCCCCCAGCGCCGCGACCACCCGGTTCCTACGTGTTCTTCCCATTGCTTCCCCCGTTGACGAATGCCGTCCGCGCCAGACCGCGCGGCCACGTAGAAGTACGCCGCCCCCGCGACATCGGTTCTCGGCGGCGCTCGCCCTATCGGCGCACCCGCCCTGGCACCAGCGCCGCCCCGGCCTGAACCGGCAGGTTGTCACACTGAACCGGCCAGCTGCCCACCCGAGTAAACCCCTCTGGCATCGCGTGTCACTGCCGTATCCACGCGCCTCTCAGTCAATGGGGTGAAGGGGCCCCTGCCCCCATGTGCCTGTCAGCCAATGGGGTGAAGGGGCCATTACCCCCAATAGGCGGGGGCAAGGGCCCCTTCACCTCGGACAGCCAGGGCCGCTCAAGCTTGGGCGGATTCCCAGCCGGCACCCATTTCACAGCAGCATCGCCGGTTCTCGGCGGTGCTCGCCCGGGGTTCGCCTAACGGCGGGCACACGGCAGTTAGGGCTCCGGTTCGGCCGGCTCGTCGGGGATGTAGAACATCCGCAGCTGCATCAGCCGCGCCCCGGGCGGGGCGTCCTGGCGGCCGTGCCCGTACTTGGCCAGTAGTTCGGAGTACTCGTCGAAGAACGCGTCCAGGTCCTCGGCCGTGTAGTAGCCGCTGGCCCGGGAGGCCTTGGCCCAGCCGCCGTGCTTGCGCACGTCCCGGACGAACCGGTTCACCAGGGCGAGCTCGCCGGGGATTTGCCCGGCCCGCCACTCGTCCAGCGCGGCCCGGTCCGCTGCGCTGAGGCTGTCGTAGTCGGGCTCGCGCAGGTCGACCGCCCGTGTCGGGAACGCCACCGCACTCCGCTAGCAGGCACCACCGCCTGGGCCGGCTGGTCGCGCTGGCCGTCGGCGCCTTCCTGCTGCCGTGGTGCGCCGTGCTCGGCGCCACGCTGCCCGCCAGCGCACACGTGCCGAACTGGTCGCTGGCCTGGGTGGGCCTGGACCTGGCCGAAGCCGTCGCGGCGCTGCTCACTGCCACCTTGCTCACCGGGGGCAGCCCGCGGGCCGCGATCCCGGCCACCGCCGGGGCCGCGCTGCTGCTCGCCGACGCCTGGTTCGACCTGTGCACGTCGCCGCCCGGCCTGGGCCGGCTGCTGGCCGTGGGGGAGGCGGTCCTGGTCGAGCTGCCGCTGGCCGCCGCGGCGGTCTGGTTCGCCGTCGCCCTGACGAGGGATACTGGCCGCGGGAGGCCCGAGCATGCCCGTTACCGTGACCGAGGCCGAACGCGCCTCGTTCCTGCGCCGCGGCCGGCCAGGGGACGTCGCGGCCGGGATGCGGCAGAACCCGGAGCCCGCGAGCCCGCGTGATGCCCCGGACCTTGACCGGGCCATCCGCGACGCGCTGGCGGTGTACTACTTCCCCGGCATGTGGGACTGGGATAACGGCGTCCGGCTCCCGCTGGTCGGGCAGGAACTGGACCGGACACTCACCGGAGCAGCCCGCGCCGAGGCTAGGGCCCTGATCGAGCGGTACATCCGGTGGGCGCCCAGCGTGGACCGGTTCGCCCCGGTGCTGGTCGAGACGGACTTCGAGGCGACCGTGCTCGACCCGGACGGCGCCGCCGTGGTCACGGCGGGCGGCGAGCCGATCAGGTACCGCGGCCGGATCGACCTGATGGCGGTGGATCAGCACGACGCCTACTGGATCGTGCGCCACCGCCTCGTCGACGGGGACTGGCCGGCCACCGAGGAGCTCATCACAGACGAGGAGGCCCTGGCGGCCTGCTGGGCCTGGGCGCAGTTCTACCTCGGCATGGCCGTCACCGGCACGATCTACAACGAGATGTGCCGAACGCCCGGGCGAAGCCGGCCCTGGCACCGGCTAGGTGCCGCGCGGCGCGCAGTTCGCCAGCACGAGCCGTCCGGCGGCGGCCGCTCCATCCCCCAGCACCGGCGGATGTACGCCCGGGCCCGGGAGCCCGCCCGGGTCAAGCCGGTCGAGCAGCGCATCGGCCCCGGGTTCCGCCGCACCTGGCTGCGCCGAACCCCGGGCGACGTGGCCGCGGCCGGGTTCCGCCTCGGCGCCGACGTGGCCGAGATGGCCCGCTCAGACGGCTTCTGGCCGCGGCCGGCCGACAGCCCGGAAGAGGGCCGCCTCGGCGGCCGGTCCTGGGCCATGGGCCGCGGTGCCGCCCCGCCGAAGTTCCGCCGCGACAGACGCGGCTAGACCTGCTTGGCCACGGTCAGCAGCACGGCCGAATCCTCCAGCGCCTCCAGGCTGTGCGGCGCGTCGGGCAGCATCAGCAGGTCGCCGTGCCGGCCGTCCCAGGAGTGCTGGCCCGCCGTCAGCCGGACCCGGCCGGCCAGGACGTGCACGCTCGCCTCCCCGGGGCTCTCGTGCTCGGCCAGGCTCGCGCCGCTGACCATGGCGATGACGGTCTGACGGAGCACCTTCTCGTGGCCGCCGATGACGGTGGTCGCGGCGCGGCCCACGCGGCCGTTCCGGGCCCGTTCGAGTAGCTCGCGGGCGGTCGCCTCCAGGGAGAACTTCTGCATCCCACCATCATGGCCCGGCCCGGGCGCGCTGACCCGGCTAACCGGGTCAGCGCGCTGTCCGCCGCGCCCGCGTATAGTTCCGCGGCCCGCCAGCAGTACCAGGCCGCCACCGACCGGTACGGCCGGAACGGCTCGCCGAGCGGCTTGAGCTCCCGCGCGGTCGGCTCGGGGACCTGCCAGGCCAGCCCGTAGCCGCGACGGACGCCCAGGTCGCCGACCGGCCAGACGTCCAGCCGGCGCAGCTGGAAGATCAGGAACATCTCCGCCGTCCACGGCCCGATGCCGCGCACCGCCGACAGCCGCGTGATGATCTCGTCGTCGCTCTCCCGGGCCAGCCCGCGCGGGGACAGCACCACGGTCCCGTCCAGCACCTTGGCCGCCAGGTCCCGCAGCGACGACATCTTGTTCCGCGACAGCCCGACCGCGCGCATCTGCTCGTCGGTCAGCGCGAGCAACGGCTCGGGCAGCACGTTCCCGCCGACCGCGGCGATCAGCCGCCCGTGGATGGCGGCCGCGGCGCGCCCGGCCAGCTGCTGGTAGACGATGGCCCGTACCAGCGTGCCGAAATGCGACTCGGTCGGACGGCTGAGCCGGGGCGGCCCGGCCTCGGCGACCAGCCGGGCGATGACCGGGTCCCGTTCGGCCAGGATCCGCGCCGCCGCCCCGAAACTCGGTGGGCTCATGGCGCAACCCTGTCACATCCGGTTCACCGCGATCCGTCAAGGAGGTGACAAGACACGCTGAAGGAGATGTGACATGGCAAGGATCGCGGTAGCGGGGGCGACCGGACGAGTGGGACGGCATGTCGTCGACGTGCTCAGCGGGGGCGGGCACGACGTGGTGGCGATCTCCCGCTCGAACGGCGTCGACGTGATCACCGGGGAAGGACTGGCGGCCGCGCTGGACGGCGTGGAGGTCGTCATCGACACGTCCACCGGCCCGTCGGCCGAACAGGGACCGGCCACGGAGTTCTTCCTCACGGCAACCAGGAACCTGGAGGAGGAAGGCGCCAAGGCGGGGGTGCGACGGCTGGTGCTGGTGTCGATCATCGGCACCGACAAGAACACCGGCGGATACGGCGCGGCCAAGCTGGCGCAGGAGCGGGCCGTGCTGGCCGGGCCGATCCCGGGGCGGATCCTGCGCGCGGCCCAGTTCCACGAGTTCGTGGAGGTCCTGATGGGCTGGGGCCGGCAGGGCGACGTGATCTACCTGCCCAAGATGCGCACTCAGATCGTCGCGGCCCGGACCGTGGCCGAGGCGCTCGTGGCGATGGCCCTGTCCCAGGAGCCGGAGGGCGCGCAGCCCGACGAGATCGCCGGGCCGCGCGAGGAGTACCTCCCGGACCTGGCCCAGCTGGTCGCGGCCAAGCGCGGCGAGGACGTCAAGATCGAGGCGGTCAGCAACCCGGCCGACCCGGACGACGCGCTGAACTCCAACGGCGGCCTGCTGCCCAGCCCGTACGCCATCCTGGCCGGCCCCACCTTCGCCGACTGGCTCGACGCCGGGAACTAGGACCCGCCGGGCCGGACGACCTAGCCGAACCGGAGGGTCCGGTCGTAACATCCGCGCGAGCCCTGATCCGCAGCCAGCCACGCGGAGGGCTCAGGCCTCGGCTGAGCCCTCCGCGCCGGGTGAGGCTAGCCTCCGTGCCGGTTCAGCACGACCTGGTAGGTGAGGTTGTCGCCGTGCTGCTGGGTGTAGAACCAGCGCCACTGCGGGGTACCGAGACGGGGAATCCTGGCGCCGAGAATGCCGTGCACGCCGGGGTCGCCATCCGACACGTGCGCTCCGGTGATTTCGTTATCGCCGTCGTTCTTGCCGAAGCCGTCGAAGGCGGCATCGATGGTAGCCGACGCGTCACGGCCCTCGGCGAGCCAGCGCACCGGCTGATTCGCCTGGTTGGAGTAATCGACGGTGGTGTCCCAGGTGAACCCGGAGTCGAGCGCGTTGGCCTGGCCGTGCAGGAGATCGCCCATGTCCTGGACGAAGGTCACCACGTTGCGGGACAGGAACGCGACGTTGTCCAGGCTGCTGTGGGCCTCGTCGGACTTGTAGAACATCGTGAGGGTGCCGGTGTCAGCGCCCGGCTTGTCGAGGGTGAGCTTCATGATCGACCCCCAGCCGCCCGCTGAGGCGTTTTCCGGGCTGGTGGCGTCGGTGTCGCCGGTCTCGTCGAAGAAGAAGGTCGCGAAGCGGGAACCCGGCTGGAACAGGCCGTTCTCCGGCCGCTTGAACGGCGTCGCGTGCGCCGCCTTGGCGGCCGTGTTCGCGTTGAACGGCGCGGTGCCGTCCGTGGTGGTGTCGTGTATCGTCACCCAGCGGGACTTGAACTTGTTGCCGTAGGTGTGCAACGCCACCTGGTCGGGGTTGTTGAGCGCGGCCTGGCTCTCGAACGTGATGGGAGCGCCCGCGGCGTTCAGCACCTGGAGCGCCTGGAGCTTGCCGTGCCGGAGGTCTCCGGGCCTGGCCGGCACGTACCGGTAGACGAAGCTGTTCGGCTGCTTGGCCTTGGTGCTGCCCTTGAACGCGCCGCCGATGTCCTCGACGATCCAGATGTTGCCCGCCGAGTCGTTCTGGATGCCCTCGTAGCCGCCGCGGCCCAGCGCCCCGGAGACGTCGGTCACCGTCGAGGGGTAGCCGGGGGTGGCGGCGTAGGTCGGCGCGCTCGCGTTCTCGGTGGTGAACAGCAGCCGGTGCGCCCAGGGATCCCAGGTGGAACCGTCGATCGTGGCGATCTGATGGCCGTCCGCGTCGGTGGTCGCCAGCAGGGTGACCCGGTGCGCCGCATCGGCGTCGAGGTTTATCCGGGTGATATACCCGGCGTCGTCCGCCCCGGCCTCATGGCCCTGGAACAGGAAGTGGCTGCCGTAGTCGTAGTTCGGGTCGGCGCCGGGCAGGCCCTTCCTGAACACCAGGTAGGTGTTCTTGTCCGGCTCGGTTTTCTGCGCTTCTGTGGCAGATCCCGGCGTGGGCAGCATCTGCGGCTGACCCGCGGCGTTGACGACATCGTTGTCGTACCCGTAGTACGACGTCAGGGACGACGAATTCTCCAGCTTCGTTGACCCCTGCGCCACGACTGTCTGCGTCAGCTCCGCCGAGAGCCTGCTCGCCGGGGCGAAGCCATCGGACCTGGTGTTGGCCGTAGGAACGTTCGATAGTGTCGGGCCGGGCGAACCGGGAGCCGCGACGGCAGCGGTTGAGACCGCTCCGGCCACCACCACGGCACCCGCAGCGCTCAATAGAACTAGCTTATTTCGACTCACGTGTGATCTCCCTCCACACCTGCCACACAGCAACTTAACTCGGCGCACGCGAACCTATCGGATCTAAACCAAAATGGTGGTGAACTCCAGGTGGAATCTGTGGGAATCGGACGCGCTCAGCCGAGGGTGAAGGGGTCGCGGGTGCCGCCGGTCAGCTCGACCCAGATGGCCTTGGTCACGGTGTACTCGTGCACGGCCTCGATGCCGTTCTCCCGGCCGAGCCCGCTCAGCCCGTACCCGCCGAACGGGACGTCCGGACCGACCACCCGGTACGCGTTGATCCACACGGTGCCGGTGCGCATCGCGTGCGCCACCCGGTGACCGCGGTGGATGTCCTTGGTCCACACCGCCCCGGCCAGGCCGTACCGGCTGTCGTTGGCCAGCGCGACGGCTTCGTCCTCGGTGTCGAACGGGATCACCGACAGCACCGGGCCGAACACTTCCTCGCACGCCACCGTCATCGTCGGCTTGACCCCGGTGAGCACGGTCGGCTGGACGAAGAAGCCGCCGAGCTCCTCGTCGGGCCGGCCGCCCGCGGTCACCGTCGCGCCTTCGCCGGCCGCGCCCTCCAGGAACGACAGCACCTTGCGGTACTGCGGCTCGGTCGCCACCGGGCCCATCTCGGTATCGGCTGCCTTCGGGTCGCCGAGACGGATCGACCGGGCCCGTTCGGCAATCTTGTCCACCAGCGCGTCGTGCACGCTCCGTGACACCAGCAGCCGGGAGCCGGCCATGCAGGTCTGCCCGGTGGCGGCGAACACCCCGGCCAGTACGCCGTTGCAGGCGGCGTCCAGGTCGGCGTCGTCGAAGACCAGGTGCGCGGACTTGCCGCCCAGCTCCAGCAGCACCCCGGTGATGTTCGCCGCGGCCGCGGCCGCGACCTGCGCGCCGACCGCGGTCGAGCCGGTGAACGCGATCTTGTCCACGTCCGGGTGCGCGGCCAGCGCCTTGCCGACCGCGGGCCCGAACCCGGTCACCACGTTGAAGACGCCCGGCGGGAACCCGGCCTCGTCCATCAGCGCGGCCAGTTCGACCGCGGAGGCGGGGGAGTAATCCGACGGCTTGGCCACCATGGTGCAGCCCGCGGCCAGCGCCGGGGCCAGCTTCCAGCACAGCAGCAGCAGCGGCGAGTTCCACGGCACGATCGCGCCGACCACGCCGGCTGGCTCGCGCCGGGTGTAGACGAGGAAGTTCGGCTTGTCGCCCGGGATCGTGCTGCCCTCCAGCTTGTCCGCCAGCCCGGAGAAGTAGGAGAACCACTGCGGGATCGTGGCCAGCTGGCCGCGCATCTCGCGCAGCAGCTTGCCGGTATCGCGGGTCTCGATCACGGCCAGCCGGTCCGCGTCCCGCGCGATCAGGTCGCCGAGCCGGCGCATCAGCGCGGCCCGGCCGAACCCGGTGAGCTGGCCCCACGGCCCGCCCAGGGCCCGCCGCGCCGCGGCCACCGCGAGATCGACGTCGGCGGCGTCGCCGTCGGCGGCCGACGCCCACGCCATGCCCAGGTATGGGTCGACCGAGTCGTACCGCTGCCCGGAGGCCGCGTCGACCCGGCGCCCGTCGATCACGTGCTGGTACCGCGGCAGTTCAACTGTCGTCATGATGATGTTCTCCCAGGTAGGAATTCCGCCAGGACGGCTTCGGTGTGCTGGCCCAGCGCCGGGACGGCGCCCAAGGCCGGCTCGCGGCCAGGCACGGTGACCGGCGGGAGCAGCGTCCGCACCGGGCCGCCCGGGGTGTCGGCCTCGCGCCACCTCTGGGTGAGCTGCGGGTGCGCGGCGAACTCGGCCGGGGTGCGCAGCCGGGCGCTGGCGATGCCGGCCGCGTCCAGCCGGGCCACCACCTCGTCGGGCGTCATCGACGCGAGCACATCTTCGATGATGGCGGTCAGCTCGTCGTCGTGCTTCACCCGGTCCGGGTTGGCGGCGAACCGTTCGTCCGTGATCAGGTCCGAACGGGCCAGCACCGTGTCGCACAGCACGGCCCACTCGCGTTCGTTCTGCAACCCGATGAACACCTCCCCGCCGCGGGCCCGGTACGGCCCGTACGGGGAGATCGACGCGTGCCGCGCGCCGGTGCGCCGGGGCTCCTGCCCGCCGTAGGTGGTGTAGAGGTACGGCTGGGTCATCCACTCGCCCAGCGCATCCAGCAGGGACACCGTGAAGCTGGACCCGCGGCCGGTCCGCTCCCGCTCGTACAGCGCGGTCAGCACCCCGGTGTAGGCGTACATGCCGGCCGCGATGTCGGCCACCGAGATCCCCGCCTTGCACGGCGCGTCCGGGGTGCCGGTGACCGAGAGCAGCCCGGCCTCGCACTGCACCAGCAGGTCGTAGGCCTTCTTGCCGGCGTACGGGCCGTCCGGCCCGTAGCCGGACACCGAGCAGCAGATCAGCCTCCGATGCCGGGCCAGCAGGCCGGCCGCGTCCAGCCCGAGCCGTTCGGCCGCGCCGGGCGCCAGGTTCTGCACGAACACGTCGGCCCGGGCCAGCAGCGCGGCCATGGCCTGCTGCCCCCCGGGGCTCTTCACGTCGAGTTCCACCGACTCCTTGCCCCGGTTCAGCCAGACGAAGTAGCTGGCCTGGCCGAGCACCGACGTGTCGTAGCCGCGGGCGAAGTCGCCGGCCCCGGCCCGCTCGACCTTGATCACCCGGGCGCCCAGGTCGGCCAGCTGCCGGGTGGCGAACGGCGCGGCGACCGCCTGCTCCAGCGCCACGACCAGCAGGCCGTCCAGAGGCCCAGCGCGCCTCATGAGCCCGCCGGGTGGCGCTGGACGAGCTGGCGGGCGATGACGTTGCGCTGGATCTCGTTGGTGCCCTCGCCCACGATCATCAGCGGCGCGTCCCGGAAGTAGCGCTCCACGTCGAACTCGGTGGAGTAGCCGTAGCCGCCGTGGATGCGGACCGCGTTCAGCGCGATCTCCATCGCGGTCTCCGAGGCGAACAGCTTGGCCATGCCGACCTCCATGTCCGCCCGTTGCCCGGAGTCGTAGCAGCGCGCCGCGAACATGACGAGCTGGCGGGCCGCGGTCAGCTTGGTCACCATGTCGGCCAGGTAGTTGCCGATCGACTGGTGCTTCCAGATCGGCACGCCGAACGCCTCGCGCTGCTGCGCGTACCGCAGCGAGTCGTCCAGCGCGGCCTGGCCGACGCCGAGCGCGCGGGAGGCGACCTGGATCCTGCCGATCTCCAGGCCGCGCATCATCTGCCCGAACCCCTCGCCCTCGCGCCCGCCCAGCAGCGCGCTCGCCGGGACCCGGTAGTCCTCGAAGGCGAGCTCGCAGCTCTCCACGCCCTTGTAGCCGAGCTTGGGCAGGTCGCGGGAGACGGTGAAGCCCGGGCCTGGTTCGGCCAGGATGATGCTGATGCCGGCGTGCGCGGGCTCCGCCGCCGGGTCGGTCTTGCACAGCAGCGCGGTCAGCCCGGACCGGCGCGCGTTGGTGATCCACATCTTGGACCCGCTGACCACGTAGTCCTCCCCGTCCCGGCGCGCGACCGTCCGCATCGCCTGCAGGTCCGACCCGCCGCCCGGCTCGGTCAGCGCCATCGTGGCGCGCAGCTCGCCGGTGGCCATCCGCGGCAGGTAGGCGTCCTTCTGCTCGTCGGTGCCGAACGCCAGCAGCAGCTTGGCCACCACCGTGTGCCCGCCCATCGCCCCGGCCAGGCTCATCCAGCCGCGGGACAGCTCCTCGGTGATCCGCGCGTAGCAGGGCGTGCTGACCCGGGCGTCGCCCCACGGCTCGGGGATGGCCAGGCCGTAGATGCCGAGCTGCTTCATCTGCTCGATGAGCTTGTCCGGGTAGGTGTTGGCGTGCTCGAGGTCGCGCACCACGGGCCGGACCTCGCGGTTGACGAAGTCCCTGACGAGCTCGACCATGGCCTGCTCGTCCTCGTTGAGCTCATCGATCATGGCAGGTACCTCCGCAGGATGTCCGCCGCGTTCTCCCAGGTCCACGAGCCCGGGTCGGTGTCCAGGCCGGCTACGCAGTCGGCCAGCTTGGCCGCCAGCTGGTCCGGCGTGGGCGGCCGGGCCGGGGAACCCGGAGGGTACTGCTGGCGGGTCCGCAGCACGGCCCCGTCGGCGGTGTGCACCTCCGCCTCGAGCTCGCCGTCGAGCAGCCAGTCGCCGCCCGGGTCGAGCTTGGTCTCGACCACGCTGACCAGCCGCCGGGCCGCCTCCCGGCGGACCGCCTCGTCGGTGAAGCTGCCGAACCCGGCGTAGGAGTCCAGCAGCGCAGCCGCGGCCGCGTACTCCAGGCTGAACTTGCCCTGCAGCCCGTTCTCAGGCCGGTGATGGATCAGCGGGACCACGGTGGCCTCCGGGGTCCGCAGCACGATCCGGCGGACCGCCGCCAGGTCGGCATGAACCTCGGACAGCGCACTGATCGGCCGCTGCAGCGCGTAGCAGCACGGGTAGAGCTTGATCGCCAGCCCGTTCGGTACCGAAGGACCTGACGGGTCCACCGCGGACGCGTCCCCGCCCACCAGGTCCAGCCACGCGTCCAGCGCCGAGGGGTCGGCCTGGGCCCCGTCGGCTGCCAGCCGGGCCGCCCGGATCCCGGCCTCGACCGCGAAGCCGACCTGCAGCGACTTGGCGTCGGTGCCGAACGCGCGCTGCACCCCGCCCGCGGCGGGCACGGCCAGCGCCATCGCCGTCGCGATCCGCTCGGCGGGCAGGCCGTACGCGACGGCCGCCCCGGCTGCCGCGGCCGGCGCCCCGGCCGTGCAGGGGGGGTGCCCCCCCGCCCCG
>Ga0081540_1001586_pt1 | contig 19433 bp, 13 predicted proteins | sample TabmetS2T1R1_FD_71024 | JGI IMG/M metagenome (GOLD analysis project Ga0081540, IMG submission 71024) | Tabebuia heterophylla rhizosphere microbial communities from the University of Puerto Rico - S2T1R1 | ecosystem: Host-associated > Plants > Roots > Rhizosphere ... | reverse complement strand
CTCGGAAGCCAGCTCCCGCAACCGTTCCCGCTGGGCGAGCATCTTCGCGTCGGTCATCCGCTGCATCGGCAGGTCCTTGGCGTGGTCGGTGACCGCGTAGTACTCGTACCCCCGGGACCGGGCGGCGGCCAGCATCTCCTCCAATGTGGACACTCCGTCGGTCAGCGTCGTGTGGGTGTGCAGGTCGCCCCGGATGTCGGCGACCTGTACCAGCTCGGGCAGGGCACCGCGCAGGCCGGCCGCGATCTCGCCACGGTCCTCGCGCAGGGTCGGCGGTACCCACGGCAGCCCGAGCCGCGCGTAGACCTCCTCCTCGGACCCGGACGCCAGCAGTTCGTCGTCCTCGACCCGGAACAGGCCATACTCGGACAGCTTCAGCTTGGCGCGGACCGCGATCTCCCGGGTGCGGATGTTGTGCGCCTGGGATCCGGTGAAGTACTGCATGGCGGAGCCCCAGGAGGCCAGGGGCACCACCCGGAGGTCGACCTGCAGGCCGGTACCCGTCCGGATGGAGGTCTTGGTCGGCCCGCTGGCGATCACCTCGGCGACCACCGGAAGCGCCACGAACGCGGCCATCAGCGGGCCCGAGTCCACGGCGGCGGCGAGGATGTCCACGTCGCCGATGGTCTCCCGCATCCGGCGCAGCGAGCCGGCGAAGTCCACCCGCTGGCAGCCTGGTACCGCGGACAGCGCGGCCACGATCTCCTCGGCCACGGCGGCGGCCTCCGAGATGAGCACCCGGCCGCCGCTGGCGGCCAGCAGTTCGATGCCGTGCTGGAGGTTGGCCACCCCCTTGGCCCCGAACCCGCGGAGGCCGGCGACGCGGCCGTCCTCGATCGCGGTCACCAGGTCCGCGACCGAGCCGACCCCGAGCTGTTCGAAGAGGGCGACGGCGCGCTTGGGGCCGAGGCCGGGGATCCGGGTCAGTTCGCGCACGCCGGGCGGGATGCGGGTGCGTAGCTTCTCCACGGCCTCGATGCGGCCGGTGTCCAGGTACTCCTGGATCTTGCCGGCGGTCGAGCCGCCGACGTTGGGGATCTGCTCCAGCGCCTTGCGGTCCAAAGTGGAGACGTCTGCCTGGTGGCCGGCGATGGACCGGGCGGCCTTCTCGTACACCCGCGCGCGGAACGCCTCGCCGCCGGTGATCGCGATGAGGTCGGCATACTCCTGGAACAGCTCAGCCACTGCGTCGTTGGCCCGGGCCACGGACTTCAGCCTAATCCGGCGGCGGCGCGGTGCTGCCGCGGACGATCAGCGTGGTGGCCAGTTCGATCCGGGTCTGCGGCGGCCGCTTGCCGGCGGCCAGCGTGAGGACCAGCTCCGCCGCTGCCGCGCCCATGTCCACCAGCGGCTGCCGGACCGTGGTCAGCGGCGGCCCGCACCACCGCGCGTACTCCATGTCGTCGAAGCCGACCACGCTCAGCTCACGGGGGATGTCGATGCCCGCGCGGCGGGCCGCCTCGTAGACGCCGACCGCCTGCAGGTCGTTGCCGGCGACGATCGCGGTCGGCCGGTCGGGCCGGCCGAGCAGTTCGGCGCCGAAGGCGAGCCCGTCCTCGACGCGGAACTGACCGATCCGGACCAGGCCCTCGTCGACCCCCACGCCGGCCGCGTCCATCGCCGCCCGGTACCCGTCGAGGCGGGCGCGGGCGCACAGGTACCCGCCGGGGCCGCTGATGACCGCGATCCGCCGGTGACCGAGGGCCAGCAGGTGCTGGGTGGCGGTCATCCCGCCGCTCCAGTTGGTGGCGCCCACCGAGGGCGTCGAGTGCGACGGCTGGCCGGTCGGGTCGAGCGCGACCAGGGGGATGCCGCTGACCGCGAGCTGCTCCTGTTGTTCGAGGGTGTGGTCGGAGTAGACGACGATGACGCCGACCGGCCGGCGGGCCAGCACCTGTTCGGTCCACGCGCGGTCCGGATCGTCGCGCCCGCTGGTCTCGGTGAACCCGACGGCCAGCCCCTGCCCGCGGGCGACCCGCTCGACGCCCCGCATGATCTCCACGGCCAGGTGGCTCTCCAGCTCGTGGAAGGCGACCTCGACCATGGCTGCGGGCGGCACCGCCTCGGGGCGCTGGTAACCGTGCTCGCGCAGGACATCCTGCACGCGCCGCCGGGTGTCGACCGCCACTCCGGCCCGGCCGTTGAGGACCTTCGACACCGTCGGCGCGGACACGCCGGCGAGCTGCGCGACTGCGGCGACGGTCAGTTCACCCCGGCGACGCCCTCGTCGCTCCGCTCCAGGCTCCGCCGTCATCGGTGCAGTGTACGACACCGTCAAGATCAGTTTAGGAATGTTTCCTAGTCGTTGACGAAACGTTTCGGCATCGACTACGGTCACTGCCAATCAGCCGCCCCCTGATGACCCGCCCGCACCTGCCGGTGTGGGTGAGTCGTGGCGTGACCGCACGTACGTCCACATCAGACGGTCCACAGTAGACAGTCAAATCCCCCGTCCGAAAGGGACCACACACCCCATGAAGAAATCCCTCAAGGCGCTGCTGGCGGCCGCGATGCTGCCACTGGTCGCCGCGGCCGTGCTGGTGGGCGCGAGGCCCGCGGCGGCGGCCACGCTGACCCCGGTCACCGGCTTCGGCGCCAACCCCAGCAACCTCAACATGTACGTCTACGTCCCCAACAACGTCGCGCCCAGGCCGGCACTGCTGGTCGCCATCCACTACTGCACCGGTACCGCCTCGGCGCTCTACAGCGGCTACTTCCACGACTACGTCACGGCGGCCGACCAGTTCGGATACGTCATCGTGTTCCCGGAGGCCACCCGCAGCGGCCAATGCTTCGACGTCTACTCACCGCAGGCGTTGACCCGGGGCGGCGGCAGCGACCCGGTCGGCATCATGTCGATGGTGAACTACGCCAAGTCCCACTACAACGTGGACCCGAACCGCGTCTACGTCAGCGGGGTGTCCTCCGGCGCCATGATGACCAACGTCATGGCCGCCGAATACCCGGACGTCTTCAAGGCGGGCGCCGCGTTCATGGGGGTACCGGCGACCTGCTTCGCGACCGGCAGCGCCAGCAACACCTGGAACAGCCAGTGCGCCAACGGTCAGATCACCAAGACCGCGCAGCAGTGGGGCGACGCGGCCCGCGCGACCGACCCCGGCTACTCCGGCCCGTACCCGCGGATGCAGCTGTGGCACGGCACCGCCGACGGCACCCTGAACTATGTAAATTTCGGCGAGGAGATCAAGCAGTGGACCAATCTCAACGGGGTGAGCCAGACCCCGGCGCTCACTGACTCGCCGCAGTCGGGCTGGACCCGCACCAGGTACGGCAGCACCGGTACCCAGCCGGCCGTCGAGGGCATCAGCGTCTCGGGTGCCGGGCACGAACTGCCCCGCTCGGGCATGGTCGCCTACGCCATCGCCTTCCTGGGACTCAACAGCGCCGGACCGACCGGCTCCCCGTCGCCGAGCCGCTCCCCGTCGGCCCCGCCGTCGAGCAGCAGCCCGAGCCCGAGCCCGAGCGTCACGACCTCGCCTCCGCCGTCCGGCGGTTGCACGGCCACCTACTCGCTCGTCAACTCGTGGCCGGGCGGTTTCCAGGCCAACGTCAACGTCCAGAACGGCTCCTCGCCGCGCACCTCGTGGCAGGTGTCCTTCACCCTTCCCAACGGGCAGGCCATCACCCAGCTGTGGAACGCCAGCTACACCGTCAGCGGCTCGACCGTGACCGCCCGGAACCTCAACTACAACGGCACCCTAGCGGCCAACGCGTCCACCTCCTTCGGTTTCACCGGGAGCAGCAGTGGCGCGGCCGGCACGCCGACCGGACTGGCCTGCCAGTGACCGTCCAAGGAGGACACTCGATGCGTGAATCAAGAATCCGCCGCCGCGCGGGGCTGCGCGCCGTGCTCGCGGGAGGCGCCGTCCTGCTCGTCGGCGCCGGCCTGTCGCTGGCGTTGACCGCCACCGCCAACGCGGCCACCACCCTCGGCGCTTCCGCCGCGGCCACCGGCCGCTACTTCGGCACCGCCGTGAATTCCGGCAAGCTGAACGACTCCACGTACAGCACGATCCTGGCCCGCGAGTTCAACATGGTGACGCCGGAGAACGAGATGAAGTGGGACGCCACCGAGCCGTCCCGCGGCACCTTCACCTTCGGCAACGCCGACGCGATCGTCAGCCGGGCCACCTCGATCGGCGCCCGGATGCGCGGCCATACCCTGGTGTGGCACTCGCAACTGCCTTCCTGGGTCAGCAGCGTCTCGTCGGCCAGCGACCTGACCACCGTCATGCACAACCACATCAACGGCGTGATGAGCCACTACAAGGGCAAGATCTACGCCTGGGACGTGGTGAACGAGGCCTTCGCCGACGGCAGCAGCGGCCTGCGCAGCTCGATCTGGACGCAGCGGCTGGGCAACAACACCGGGTGGATCGAGGACGCCTTCCGCACCGCGCGGGCGGCGGACCCTGCCGCGAAGCTGTGCTACAACGACTACAACACCGACAACTGGACCGACGCCAAGACCCAGGGCGTCTACAACATGGTCCGCGACTTCAAGGCACGCGGGGTACCGATCGACTGCGTGGGCTTCCAGTCGCACTTCAACAGCGCCTCGCCGGTACCGGCCAGCTACCAGACTACGCTGTCCAACTTCGCCGCGCTGGGCGTGGACGTGCAGATCACCGAGCTGGACATCGAGGGCTCGGGTACCACGCAGGCCAACAACTACCGGACCGTCGTCAACGCCTGCATGGCGGTCGCCCGCTGCGCGGGGATCACCGTGTGGGGCATCCGTGACCCGGACTCGTGGCGGGCCAGCGGCACCCCGCTGCTGTTCGACGGCAGCGGCAACAAGAAGCCGGCCTACGACGCGGTGCTGACGGCGCTGAACAACGGCACTCCGCCGCCGACGACCAACCCGCCCACCACGACCCGGCCCTCGACCGCCCCGCCGACCACCTCGCCGCCGACGACCGCGCCGCCGACCAGCGCGCCGCCCACCGGACAGCCGGGCACCTGCGCAGCCACCTATCGGCTGGTCAACTCCTGGCCCGGCGGCTTCCAGGCGGAGGTCACCGTGCAGAACAACGGTGCCACGACCATCAACGGTTGGACGGTCCCGCTGGGCCTGCCCGCCGGAGTGTCCATTGTGAACATGTGGAACGCGGTCGGTAGCGGTACCAGCGGGAGCATCAACGCGACCAACGCCAACTACAACGGGACGATCGCGGGCAACGGCTCGACCACGTTCGGGTTCGTCGCCAACGGCAGCAGCACGCCGGCCCCCACGGTCGGCTGCCACACTCCCTGACCGACCGATCAGTCAGAGGGCGCCGCGGCCGGTCGGCCGCGGCGCCCCGCCGTCATGGGTCGAACTCTCACGGACTCCAGGGCCGGGCGGTCGAGCCGCGGATCAGCAACCGGGTGGCCAGGGTCACGTGTGTCGGGTCGACCGTCTCGCCCCGGATCAACCTCACCAGCATGTGGACGGCGAGGCGGCCCATCTCCTGGATCGGTTGCTCCACTGTGGTCAGTGACGGTACGCACAGCGCCGACTCCGGGATGTTGTCGAAGCCCACCACCGACAGATCCTCGGGTACCCGCAGGCCGAGTTCGCCCGCGACGGCGATGGTGGCGATGGCGGTGGTGTCGTTGGCGGCGAAGATGGCCGTCGGCCGGTCGGGACCGGTGAGCAGCCGCCGCGCCGCCCGGGCCGACAGCTCGGGGTCGTAGCCGCCCTCGGCGACCATGCCGGTCCTCACCCGCAGCTTGGCCGCGCGCATGGCCCGCCGGTAGCCGTCCTCGCGCAGTTGCGCGGACACCAGATCCGGCCGGCCGGTCAGCATCGCGATTCGGGTGTGCCCGAGCGCGATGAGGTGCTCGACGGCGAGCTGCGCGCCCTTGAGGTTGTCCGAGTCGATGGTGGGCTGGTCGCCGGAGCCGGTGTGCGGGTCTACGGCGACGGTCGGGGCGCCGTAGTTGACATCGACGACCGTCGGGGTCACCAGGACAGCACCGTCGATGAGCGTGCCGGACAACCGGGACAGGTAGCGCCGCTCCCAGCCCTGGTGGTCGGAGGTCCGCCCGCCGGCTGAGTAGATGACCAGTTCGTACCCGGTGTCCCGAATGCCGTCCGCGGCCCCCTTGAGCAGTTCGGTGCTGAACGGCTCCAGGTCGGCGACCAGGATGCCCACGACGTTGGTGCGGTGGTTGCGCAGGCTCTGCGCGACGAGACTCGCCTCGTACCCCAGCTCCTGGATGACGGCCTGGACGCGCGCGACGGTGGCTGCCGCCACGCCGTAGCGGCCATTGAGGACCTTGGATACCGTCGCGACCGAGACGTTGGCCTGGGCGGCGACGTCCTTGATCGTGACGCGGGGGCTGGGTTCCACGGCCTGTGACATTATCCCCTGAAACCGTTATCGACAACGATTGGGCCATGGCCCTGTCTCGGCTGTGGCGTGATGTCCCGGTTCAGGATCGTGACCACCGGTTGCATCATACGGTCGTACCCCACGGTCCGGCGGGGCCCGGCCATCGACAGCCGTACGCGGGACCGGATGTCGGTGCTCGATGCGCCGACCCACAGCTCCACCTCGCCGGGCTCGACGATGCGCTCCCCGCCCAGGCCGGTGTACGAGGCGAGGTCGGCGTGCAGCTCCAGCACGGCAGTGCACGACCCGCCGGCCGGAAGGTCCACCCGGGCCGCGCCGATCAGCCGCTGCACCGGCCGGACCACCTCGGCCACCGGATCATGCAGGTAGACCTGGACGACCTCGCTGCCGTCCCGGTCGGACCCGTTGTGCAGCGGCACCGACAGCCGGCAGCCGCCGTCGGTCGGCCAGACCGCCGGGCCGTCGGCCGCGCGCTCGCCCTCCAGCGTCAGCTCGCCCCAGGTCAGCGGCGCGTAGGACAGGCCGTGGCCGAAGGCGAACAACGGTGTCGGGTCGACGGTGCTGACCGCGGTGCGCCGGGCCAGGGCCGCGGCGAGGTAGGTGTGCGGCTGGCCGCCGCCGGTACCGGGGAAGCTGACCGGCAGGTGCCCGGAGGGGTTGACCCGGCCGGACAGCACGTCGGCCAGCGCCGGGCCGCCCTCCTCGCCGGGGAAGAAGGCGCAGACCGCCGCGGACAACCGGTCGATCTGCCGGCCCAGCTCGTAGGGGCGGCCCACGAGCAGGACCAGGATCACGGGGGTACCGGTGGCCAGCAGCGCCTCGAGCAGCTCCTCCTGGCGACCGGGCAGCCGCAGGTCGGCCGCGTCGCAGCCCTCCCCGCTGGTACCCACGCCGAACAGCCCCGAGATGTCGCCGAGCGCCGCCACGCACGCGTCCGCCTCCCGGGCGAGCGCCACCGCCTCCGCGATGCCCTCTTCGTCACCGCCGAGGAACGGGCAGCCCCTCGCGTACCGGACGTCGTACCCGGCCGGGTCGGCGCGCAGACTGTCCACAAGGGACTGGATGACCACGCCTCTGGACTGCCCGGGGTGGTGCACGCCGACATGCCGGGGAAACGAGTAGCAGCCGAGCATGGCGTCGGGCTCCGCGGCCGAGGGGCCGACGACCGCCAGCCGCAGGCCCGGGCGCAGCGGCAGCACCGGCTCCTGCCGCGACTGCGGGGGCTCGTTGCGGAGCAGGACGACCGAGCGCCGCGCGAGGCGTCGCGCCAGCCGCCGCGAGGCTTCGTCATCCGTGTCCAGCGCCGTCCCGGCGGCCAGGGCCGCAAGGGCGGGTGGCTCGGGGGACCAGTCCGGGTTCAGCAGGCCCAGCTCGATCTTCTGCCGCAGTACCCGGGCGGCCGCGCGGTCGACCAGCGCGACGTCCACCCGACCCGACTCGACGGCCTCCAGCAGCGGCCGGCCGTAGCAGTTCGCTCCGGGCAGCTCGACATCGACGCCGGCCGCCAGCGCGGCCCCGGCCGCCTCCGCCCGGGAGCCGGCCACGCCGTGCAGGGACTGGAGGAAGGCGATGCCGAAGTAGTCCGCGACGACCGTGCCGGTGAACCCGTAGCGCTCACGCAGCAGGACGGTCAGCAGCCGGGGGTCGGCGGCCACCGGTACCCCGTCGAGGTCGTTGTAGCCGCTCATCACGGACCGGGCGCCGGCGCGCAGGGCCATCTCGAAGGGTGGCAGCAGCACGTCTGCCAGCTCCCGTGTCCCGGCCGACACCGGCGCCAGGTTGCGCCCGGCGGCCGACGCCGAGTATCCGACGAAGTGCTTGAGGGTGGCCACCACGCCGGCCGACTCGACGCCCCGCACGTAGGCGCTGCCGATCAGGCCCACCAGTAGCGGATCCTCGCCGATGGTCTCCTCGACCCGGCCCCAGCGAAGGTCGCGCGCCACGTCGAGTACCGGTGCCAGTCCCTGCTGGACGCCCAGGCTCCGCAGCAGTCCGCCGATCCGGGCGCCGAGCTGCTCGACGAGCGGCGGGTCGAAGGTCGCGCCCCAGCACAGCGGTGAGGGGTAGATGGTGGCCCGCCAGGCGGCCAGGCCGGTCAGGATCTCCTCGTGCACGATGGCGGGTACCCCGAACCGGCCGGCGGCCACGAGCTGGCGCTGCAGGCCGGCCACCCGCCGGGCGCCGTCCGCGGGGTCGATCGGCGCAGAGCCGTAGACGCGGGTCACCTGGCCGAGGCCGAGTCGCACCTGCTCCTGCCAGTCGACCGGGTCTGGCGCCTGGTTGTTCTGGTGCGGCGCGACCACGCCGGCGACCTCGTCCACCTGTAGCCACAGGCCGACCAGCTGCGCCAGTTTCTCGCGCAGGGTCATGCGGCCCATCAGGTCGGCGACTCGTTGCCCTGCGGGGGCTGCGGCGTCGCGCCAGGTCGGCGTCCGCAGGTCGCTGTCGTGTGTCATGCGGCGTCCGTTCGTTGGCCTTGGGGCGCTGTCGCCTCCCCGGGGCATCGCGACGATGGGCCGGGCGGCACGCCTCGCAGACTAACCTTCGATAACGCTATCAACAACGATTGACAACGTCCCCGACTCAGGCGCAGACTCCCGGCTGTCGATGTGTGCAGCCTCCGTCCCGGAGGGCGTCCCGCCGACGCGCATCGATGGTACGGAAGAGCACGCCCGACGCTTTCTCTTGGACACAACACAAAACAGCTCAGGGCCGAACGCCGGAATGGTGGTACGACCGGGTGTTGGTACCCGTCGCCACAGGGCCGGTGAGCCGGCCATCCGATGCTGCGCACCGGTGTCCGAACAGGCTCAAACGTTATCGACAACGATTGACGCTAAGGAGAACTCATGAGGATGAAGCGCCGCTCAGGCGCTATCTTGGCGCTCGCCGCGACGACCGTCCTGGTCGCGAGCGGGTGTTCCAGCGGCGGCAGCGACAGCGGGTCAACCGGCGACCTGTACAAGAACCCGGTGACGCTCAACTGGTGGCACAACGCCAACCAGGCCGGCCCCCTGCAGACCTACTGGCAGAAGGTCGCCGACGACTTCCACACCCTGCACCCGACCGTCACGATCAAGATTTCGGCGATCGAGACCAACGACATGCAGCGCAACCGGATCCCGGCCGCGCTGCTGAGCGGCAACCCGCCGGACATCTTCCAGTCCTGGGGCGGTGGCGAGACCCAGGAGCAGGTGAAGTCGGACTACCTGAAGGACATCACCGCCGACACCAAGACCGAGGTCGCCAGCATCGGCCCGGCGGCCAACATCTGGGCCGTCGACGGCAAGCAGTACGCGCTCCCGTTCGACTTCGGTATCGAAGGCTTCTGGTACAACAAGGACCTGTTCACCAAGGCCGGCATCAGCGCTCCGCCCGCGACCCTGGACGATCTGAACGCCGACGTCACCAAGCTCAAGGCCGCCGGCGTCACGCCGATCGCAGTGGGCGCCGGGGACAAGTGGCCCGCGGGGCACTGGTGGTACAACTTCGCCGTGCGTGAGTGCGCGGCCTCCGCGCTGACCAACGCGTCCACCAAGCAGGACTTCTCCGACGGCTGCTTCCTCAAGGCCGGACAGGACCTGCAGACGTTCCTCGCCACCAAGCCGTTCCAGACCGACTTCCTGGCCACCCCCGGTCAGCAGGGCGCGAACAGCTCGGCCGGCCTGGTCGCCAACGGTAAGGCCGCGATGGAGCTGATGGGTGCCTGGAACGGCGGAGTGATGCAGACCCTGACGCCGGACCAGAAGGAGCCGACCTTCCTGAGCTGGTTCCCGTTCCCGTCGGTGTCCGGCGCGGGCGGCAGCCAGACCACCCAGATGGGTGGCGGTGACGGCTTCGCCTGCTCCAAGAAGGCTCCGGCAGAGTGCGTCGAGTTCCTGAAGTACATCCTCAGCCCCGAGGTCGAGAAGGGCATGGCCGCCACGGGCTCCGGCATCCCCACGGTCAAGGGGGCCGAGGCCGGCCTCGCCGACCCGGTTCTGCAGGGCGTCGCGAAGGCTACCCAGTCGGCGGGCGGCGTCCAGCTCTGGCTCGACACCTCCTTCGGCGCCAACGCCGGTACCGCGATGAACGACGCGATCGTCGCCATCTTCGCCGGCAAGGGCACGCCACAGGGTGTTGTCGATGCGTTGAAGAAGGCCACCGCGCGGTGACCACCACCGATCGATCCGTAAGCCTCACCGGCCGCGCACACGCGCGGCCGGTGAGGCCCGCGCCCTCCGGAGTCAGCCGCGCGGCCCGCACCCGCCGGAAGTGGTACGAGATCATCGGGCTCACCGGACCGGCGCTGATCGTCTTCACGGTGTTCGTGCTCTCGCCGATCGTGTTCGCCGTCTACTACAGCCTCTACAAGTGGGGCGGGTACGGCTGGCCGACCGACTTCCGGGGACTCGACAACTACTTCGGCGAGTACGGCGCGTTCCGCGACCCGATCTTCCGCGACGCGTTGCGCAACAACGGCATCATCCTGGTGGGATCGCTGGCCATCCAGGGACCGTTGGCCCTCGCGATCGCTCTGCTGCTCAACCGTCGCTTCCGCGGCCGGTCGGCGTTCCGCCTGCTGGTCTTCGTCCCGTACGTGCTGTCCCAGGTCACCATCGGCATCATGTGGCAGCTCATCCTGCTGCGTGCCGGCAGCGCGAACGTCATCCTGACCGACCTGGGACTGGGGAGCCTCACCACGGGATGGCTCGCCAACCTGCACGTCGTCATCTGGACGATGCTGTTCATCCTGACCTGGACGTACACCGGATTCGCCATCATCCTCTTCCTCGCCGGGCTGGCGAACATCCCGGACGAGCTCATGGAGGCGGCGGCGATCGACGGCGCGAGCTGGTGGCAGACCCAACGCCACGTCACGATCCCGATGCTCGGATCGACGATCCGGATCTGGATGTTCCTTTCGATGATCGGTTCGCTGCAGGTGTTCGACGTGCTGTGGGTCGCGTCCACGCCGGCGGTGCGGTCGCTCGGTGCCTCCAACAGCATGGCCACCTACATGGTCGACCACGGCTTCAACCAGCGTGAGTGGGGCTACGGCAACGCGGTGGCCGTCATCATGTTCGTCATCTCGTTCGTCGCGGCGCTGCTGTTCCAACGCTTCGTCCTGCGGCGTGACGTCGATGGCGCCCTGACCGGGAGGAAGAGCTGAAGATGGCCGCCACTGTCGCACTGCCGAACACCACCAACGAGCGGCGAACGGTCAAGTGGGGTAGTCCGCTCACCTATTTCCTGGCGCTCGTGGTCTCCGCCATCTCGATCGGCCCGGTGATCTACGTGATCCTCGGTGGGTTCCGCACCACCGGCCAGATCGCCGCGAACCCGGCCGGACTGCCCCACCCCTGGGTCTGGTCGACCTACTCCAACGTGGTGACCCAGCCCAGGTTCTGGCACGAACTGGTCAACAGCACGCTCATCGCCGTCTGTACCACGCTCGGCGTTGTGGTGCTGGGCGTCTGTGCGGCGTTCGTGCTCGCGCGGTACAGGTTCCGCGGCCGGGAGGCGATGTACACCTACTTCACGGTCGGGCTGCTGTTCCCGGCCGCCGCGGGCATCCTGCCGCTCTACCTCCTGCTGCGCGACCTGTCCCTGGCCAACACGTACGTCGGCGTGATCATCCCGCAGGTCGCCTTCCAACTGCCGCTCACCATCGTGATCCTGCGGCCGTTCCTCGCCGCGTTCCCGTCGGAACTGGAGGACGCCGCGTTCCTCGACGGCGCGGGAAGGCTCGGCTTCTTCTGGCGGGTCCTGCTGCCGTTGTCCCGGCCGGCGCTCGTCACCGTCGCCATCCTCGCGTTCGTGACGAGCTGGAACTCGTTCCTGCTGCCGCTGCTCGTCCTGCAGGACGAGAACCTGCACACCCTGCCGCTGGGCGTGTTGAATTTCTCGACGGAGCACAGCCAGGACACCGCCGGCATCCTGGCGTTCACCTCGCTGGCCATGATGCCCGCGCTGCTCTTCTTCAGCTTCGCCGAACGGCAGATCGTCGGAGGCATCCAGGGTGCGGTGAAGGGATAGTGCCGCCGGTACTGACGCAGGCCCGGGAACGGGTCCTCGGGATCCTGGCCCAGATGACGCTGGAGGAGAAGCTGGCGCAGATCGTCGGGTTCTGGGAGAAGGAGGACGGTGAAGCCGTCGCTCCGCTGCAGGGCGCGTTCATCGGCGTTACCAGCCTCGGGGAGTTCGCCCGCCACGGACTCGGGCACCTCACCCGCGTGTACGGCACGCGGCCGGTGGACGCCACCGAGCGGGCGCGCTGGCTGTGGGAGTTCCAGCGCGGGCTCGTCACGGGTACCAGGCTCGGCATCCCGGCGATCGTGCACGAGGAGTGCCTGACCGGACTGTCGGTCTGGAAGGCGGCCACCTTTCCCACGCCGCTGGCCTGGGGTGCCAGCTTCGATCCGGAACTGGTGGAGCGGATGGGCGCCGCGATCGGGGAGTCGATGCGGGCACTGGGCATCCACCAGGGACTGGCACCCGTACTCGACGTGGTCCGCGACCCGCGGTGGGGCCGGGTCGAGGAGTGCATCGCCGAGGACCCCTACCTCGTCGGTACCATCGGCACCTCCTACGTGAAGGGGCTGCAGTCGCACGGGGTACACGCGACGCTCAAGCACTTCGTCGGATATTCCGGCTCCCGCGCCGGGCGCAACTTCGCCCCGGTCCACGCCGGCCCCCGCGAGGTCGCCGACGTGCTGCTCGTCCCGTTCGAGATGGCCGTCCTCGACGGCAACGCCCGCTCGGTGATGCACTCCTACGCCGAGATCGACGGCCTGCCCGTCGCCGCGGATCCCAGCCTGCTCACCGGCGTCCTGCGCGAGCTGTGGGGCTTCGACGGGACGGTCGTCGCGGACTACTTCGGCGTGGCGTTCCTGCACCTGCTGCACCACATCGCGAGCGACCTCGGCGGGGCCGCGGCGCAGGCGCTGAGCGCCGGCGTCGACATCGAGCTGCCCACCGGGGATGCCTACACGGCGCCGCTGGCGCAGGCGGTCCGTGACGGGCGGGTGGACGAGGCGCTCGTGGACCGCGCGGTGCTGCGGGTGCTGAGCCAGAAGTTGGAACTGGGGCTGCTCGACGCGACCTTCGACGAGGAGCCGCCCACCGCCGTGGAACTGGACTCGGCCGAGCACCGGGCGCTGGCCCGCAGGCTCGCGGAGGAGTCGGTGGTGCTGCTGCGCAACGACGGGGTGCTGCCCCTGTCCTCGCCGGCGGGCCGGGTGGGGCCGGCAGGAGGACTGCCGGCAGCGCACCGGGTCGCGGTCATCGGCCCGAACGCCGACCGCACCGGCGCTCTGTTCGGCTGCTACTCGTTCCTGAACCACGTTCTGCCGCAGCATCCCGGGGTCGAGCCGGGTGTCGCGGTACCGACGGTCCTCGACGCCCTGCGTGCCGAGTTCGGTGCCGTCTCGTTCAACCAGGGCTGCGCGGTCGACGACGCCGACCGTTCCGGATTCGGCGACGCGGTCGAGGCGGCCACGGCCGCCGACGTGGCGGTGCTCGTCATGGGCGACCACGCCGGGCTGTTCGGGCGGGGTACCGTCGGCGAGGGCTGCGACCGCGACGACCTCGAGTTGCCGGGAGTCCAGCGCGACCTCGTCGAGGCGGTGCTCGCGACCGGTACGCCGACCGTGCTGGTGCTGCTCACCGGCCGCCCGTACGCGGTCGACTGGGCGATGCGGCAGTGCGCCGCGGTGGTTCAGGCGTTCTTCCCGGGGGAGGAGGGAGCCGGCGCGGTCGCGGGTGTCCTCTCCGGTCGGATCAACCCGTCCGGGCGGCTGCCGGTCAGCCTTCCCCGCCCTGCCGGGGCGCAGCCGTACTCATACCTGCACCCCGATCTGGGCGAGGGCGACGAGGTGACGAACCTCGCCAGTACCCCGGCGGCCCCGTTTGGTTTCGGCCTGTCCTACACCACCTTCGACTATGCCGACCTGGCGGTGCCCGACGAGGTACCGACGGACGGCTGGCTGGCGGTCTCCGTCCGGGTCACGAACACCGGCGCCGTGGCCGGCGACGACGTGGTGCAGCTCTACGGCCGCGACGTTGTGGGATCCGTGACCCGACCGGTGGCGCAGTTGCTCGGTTTCCAGCGCGTGCACCTGGCGCCGGGCCAGTCCCTGACCGTCCGGTTCGAGGTACCGACGGCCCGGCTCGCGTTCACCGACCGCACCTACACGCGGGTGGTCGAGCCGGGGGACGTCGAGCTGTGGGTCGGGTCCAGCGCGCGGCGGGAGACTCAGGCGCGGACGGTGCTGGTGGGTCCCACCTGGCAGCTGTCCGTGGACAGTCCACGGTGGACCCGGACGGAGCTGGACGCCGTCAGGGACTGACGGTGGCACCGGCGCCCGTGTCATCCACAGTGGACGGACGTGGGGTCAGGCTCACGGGTACCAGGCCCCGGTCGCGGACGGCGGCGATGATGGTGCGGGTGGCGGCGACGGTCTGCGACCGGTCGCCGCCACCGTCGTGCAGCAGGACGATCGCGCCGTCGTCCAGGCCGCCCAGGATCGCGTTCTCGATCGCGGCCACGCCCGGCCAGGTCCAGTCCGCCGCGTGCACGCTCCAGAACACCGGCGTCATCCCGGCCTCCGCGATGGTGTCCAGGACGTCCAGGCTCACGTACCCGTCGGGTGTGCGCACCGCGTGCGGCTGGTACCCGGTGACGTCGTGGATGAGCGACCGGGTCCGTAAGATGTCCCGCAGTCGCTGCCTCCGGTCCTGGTCGGTCATCCGGACGTGCTCCCAGGAGTGCACCTCGACCGCGCAGCCGGCGGCCACCATCCGGCGCAGGGTCCGCTCCTGGCCGGCGATCCGCGAGCCGAGCACGAAGAAGGTCGCCGGGGTACCGGTCTCCTCCAGCAGGTCCAGCACCCGGCCGGTCCACGGTGGCTCCGGCCCGTCGTCGAACGTCAGCGCGGCGTACCCGGCCGGGAAGCCCAGGTCGGGCAGGCGGGTGACGGGGGTCGACATGGGTTGGTCGCTGTCCATCGCTTCCTCGTCTGCGCGGCGTCGGGTCGGCTCGGGGCCCCGCGCGGACGCGGGGCCCCGAGCCTTGTGGGGTGTTGGCAGAGGCTGACCGCGCCAGCTAGAAACGTTTCGATAATCTGGCCGATCAGTTTCGGCCAGAATAGGCATCGATACCAGGACCGTCAACGGTTCCCAGGGGACCGGGGCGGTTTCACCCCGCCACGGGCGACGAAGCCGCGCTGAAACCGGCCTGAATCCGGCCCGCCGCATCGTTGCCGGCATGACGACGACAACCACAGCGGTACCAGCGATCGAGGCGGTCGGGCTGCGCAAGTCCTTCGGCAGCCACCTCGTGCTCGACGGCATCGACCTGAGCGTCCAGCCCGGCTCGGTCTTCGCCCTGCTCGGCCCGAACGGGGCCGGCAAGACGACCACGGTCCACATCCTGTCCACGCTCATCCGGCCGGACGCGGGCCAGGTCCGCGTCGCCGGCCACGACCTGGCCCGCGACCCGCAGGGCATCCGGGCGAGCATCGGTGTCACCGGCCAGTTCTCGGCCGTGGACAACCTGCTGACCGGCGAGGAGAACCTGATCCTCATGGCCGACCTGCACCACCTCGGCCGGACGGCGGGGCGCCGCCGGGCCTCGGAGCTGCTCCAGCGGTTCGACCTTGTCGAGGCGCGCGGTAAGCCGGTGAGCACCTACTCCGGCGGCATGCGGCGGCGGCTCGACCTGGCCATGGGCCTGGTCGGAAGTCCCAAGGTGATCTTCCTCGACGAGCCGACCACCGGGCTGGACCCGCGCAGCCGGCGGGAGATGTGGCACATCGTCCGCGGGCTGGCCGCCAGCGGCGTGGCCATCCTGCTGACCACTCAGCAACTGGAGGAGGCCGACGAGCTGGCCGACCGGGTCGCGGTACTCGACAAGGGCGTGCTGGTCGCCGAGGGCAGCCCGGACGAACTCAAGCGCCGGGTCCCGGGCGGACACATCGCCCTGCGGTTCGTCGAGGCGGGCGGGTTGGCGCAGGCCGGAGGGCTGCTGCCCGGCGCGGTACCCGACGGGGACGCGCTGACCCTGAGGATCCCGAGTGACGGCAGCCTCGCCTCGCTCCGCTCGGTGCTCGACCGGCTCGACCAGCGGGCCATCGAGGTCGAGAGCCTCACCGTGCACACGCCCGACCTGGACGACGTGTTCTTCGCCCTGACCGGGCGGACTGAGCAGAGCCACGACGAGATGGAGACCGTGCGATGACCACCATGACCGCCGCCCTCACCGATTCGGCGACGATGCTGCGCCGCAACCTGCGCCGCATGGTGCGGTACCCGTCGATGACGGTGCTGCTGATCGGCATGCCGATCGTGTTCCTGCTGCTGTTCGTCTACGTCTTCGGCGGCACCCTCGGCAACGGCCTGGGGCAGGCCTCGGGTGGGCGGTCCGCCTACCTGGAGTACGTGGTCCCCGGCATCCTGATGACGACCGTCGCCGCCGTCGCCCAGGGCACGGCGATCTCGGTCGCCATGGACATGACCGAGGGAATCATCGCCCGGTTCCGCACCATGGCCATCGCCCGGGTCTCCGTGCTCACCGGGCACGTCCTCGGCGCGGTGGTGCAGACGCTGCTCGCCGTTGGCGTGGTGCTCGGGGTGGCCGTCGCCATCGGGTACCGGCCGGACGCCACCCCGCTGGAGTGGCTGGCGCTGGCCGGTGTGTTCGCCATGGTCGGATTCGCGCTGACCTGGCTGTCGGTCGCGCTGGGCATGGTGAGCAAGACCGTCGAGGCGGCCAGCAACCTGCCCATGCCCCTGCTGCTCCTGCCGTTCCTGGGCAGCGCTTTCGTGCCCGTCGACTCGATGCCCGTCGGGTTGCGCTGGTTCGCCGAGTACCAGCCGTTCACGCCGATCATCGAGACGGTACGCGGACTGGCGAACGGTACCGGTATCGGCCACGCGGCGGTCGAGTCGATCGCCTGGTCGGCCGGCATCGCGCTGCTGGGTTACCTGTGGTCCAAGCGGCTCTACGCCCGCGACCCGGTGCGCTGACCCGCGTCAGGCCGCCTTGTTCCAGATGTCCACAAGGGACAGTGCGGCCGCGCGAAGCCCCGGCCGGTCGAGGTCGGCGTACGACGACACCGCGTCGTGGTACGCCGACCCGTCGGCTTCCAGGGCGGCGGCGCGGGCGCTGGAGGATGCCATGGTGGGCTGGAAGGCTCGCAGGTAACGGAACCGCTCGGCCAGGGCCGTCATCCGGGCGGCGTTGGCGGCCCGGGCCGGATCGGCGGTCGCGAAGTCCACTGTGGACAGAGCCAGCAGGATCGTGCCGCAGACCGAGAACTCCTGCAGGTACGGCGGGGGATGGGGGACCGGGTGGGTGAGGATCTCCGACAGGTACCCGGCCAACCGGTCGGCGATGTCCGCGACCTGGTCGAGGCGGCCGTGCCGGGCGTGCGCCACCACGGCGACCGCCATCGCCTCCAGGGTCCACGGGTCGACGCCGGGCGCGAACTGCCGGATCGTCGGGTCGTCGACGGAGTGCAGCATCTCCACCGCCCGCCGCCACAGCGCCAGTCCGCCGTCGACCTGGCCGCGGGCGAGCAGGATCTCGGCCCGCACACTGAGGCCGTAGGTGTAGGCGGCGGGGTCCTCGCTGCGGTCGGTGGACGTCTCCGCGAGCCACCGCTCCGCGTCGTCCACCGCGCCGAGCTGGAGGCTGGCCAGCACCATCCACCACTGCAGGCCGGCCACGTCCGCCGACGCGCCGATCCGGCGGTAGGCCGGCAACGCGGCCGACAGCTGGCGCAGTGCCTCCTCGCCGCGCTCGAGCTGCAGGCACAGCTCCGCCATCCGGGCCCGCGCCATGGTCTCCAGCCACGGCATGCCCGTCGTGCCGTCGAACAACCGGCGGGTGGCGGCGAGCGCCCGTTCCAGGTCGCCCTCGTTCTCCCACAGGTAGCCGGCGATGCCGTTGGCGGCGGCGGCGACCAGCGGCTCGTCCGAGTCGCACAGGGCGAGAAACGCGGCCGGGTCGGCGACCGCGGTGGTGAGGATCAGCGCGGCGGCGCGGACCAGAGTGGTCGGCTTCGCGGACGGCAGGCGGCGCAGCGCGACCAGCGAGCGCACCGCACTCGGGCCCTGGATGAGGAAGGTGTACGCGGCCGAGAGTGCCAGTGCCGCGCGGGCGACCTCGACGAATTCGGGCTCGGGCCGGTAGTGCGACAACAGGAAGCCGGTCTCGTCGGCGAGCTGCGCCATCCTGGTGTAGTTGGACTCCAGGATCCACAGGCTCTCCAGCACCGCGCAGACCGCGGCCACGCTCGGCGCGTCGCCCCTGGCCAGTCCCAGGTCCTTGAGCGTGTGGTCATCCAGGCCGAGCAGCATGCGCCGCTCTCGTCGCACCTCGATGGCAAGCTCGATCGCGTCGACCAGGCGCCCGATGCGCGTTGCGAAGCTTGCAAGGGCGCGTTCCGGACGCGGCGGGGGTGCGATATCCGGCATTGTCCTGCTCCTTGTGTCCCGACCTGGGTCGAGAGGCTCGCACGGCGGGATATAGGCCGGCCGCTTGCATAATCATATCGAATGTTGTTTATGTCTTGCATAAGATTGCCTTAATCAAAAGGGGCCGAGCCATGCACCGCGACATCGACACCGCGCTGCTGCGCGCCTTCGTCGCCGTGGTCGAGACCGGCAGCGTGACCGCGGCGGCGGCGTTCGTCGGTGGAAGCGACACCACTTCCGGCGCGATCGGCACGTTGAACGTATCGTCCGGCTCACTCTCGGTCACCGGAGCGATGAAAATCTGGAACAGTTCAGTGTCACTGGTAAACAGCAAGGTGAATTTCTCGGGCGGGTCGATGTCACTCGGCTCGCTGAACACCGACGGCGATACCGCGAGTTTCAACTGGACGGGCGGCACGCTAACAATCGGCGGAAACAACAGCACCAGTACGTTCAGTTCGACGGGGTCGGGAACCGCTTCGTTGGTGAAGACAGGGACCGGCGCGCTCACGCTGTCGGGCGCCAACACCTACACGAGTGGAACCACTGTAAGCGCCGGTTTGCTGACAGTCAGCGGCGCTACGGCTAAGCTTGGAAGTGGCAATGTGACCG